>Ga0255055_10001887_pt1 | contig 15005 bp, 13 predicted proteins | sample JV7_2_27_MG_FD_188633 | JGI IMG/M metagenome (GOLD analysis project Ga0255055, IMG submission 188633) | Seawater microbial communities from Jervis Inlet, British Columbia, Canada - JV7_2_27 | ecosystem: Environmental > Aquatic > Marine > Inlet | place: Canada: British Columbia | collected... | reverse complement strand
CGGTATGGACACTAATTTCGGAGATGAAGAAGGAAATGTTCCTGATAAATTGATAGATTATTATGAACTTCGTGCTAAGGGGGGTGTTGGATTAATAATTGTCGAAGCAGCTTATTTTGATAAACTCGGAGCCGGAACCTCTACTATGCTTAGTATTGATAGTAATAAAAGAATAAAGGGATTCAATAAAATAGTTAATGTTATCAAAAAACATGGAGCTTACGCTCTTCTTCAAATATATCATGCTGGTGCTCAAGCTTCTTCTTTTATGATGGGTCTTCAAGCTGTTGCACCATCTGCAATTCCATTCGAAATGTCTGGTGAAACTCCTATGCCATTGACAAAGAAACAGATTTCAAAAATTGTCAAAGGGTATGGTGATGCTTGTTTGAGAGCTAAAAAAGCTGGATTTGATGGTGTTGAGATCCACGCTGGACATGGTTACTTACTTAACCAATTCTTCTCTTTAAGAACAAACAAACGAGACGACGAATATGGCGATCAGTCCTTTGAAAACAGATCTAGAGCAGCTGTTGAAATCATAAGAGAAGTTCGAAAGAAGTGTGGAAATGATTTCATTATTGGATTCAGATTGAATGGTAGTGACTATATCCCAGAAGGTTTAGAGATTGAAGATGTTATTCAAATTGCCAAGATATTAGAACAAGAAGGAGTTGACCTAATTAATATCACTGGGGGTGTTTTTGACAGCCCTCGTTTTCCAGTAGTTCCTTATATGAACTATCCAAGAGGTTGCTTTGTTCATAATGCACAGTTGGTTAAACAGGCTCTAGACAGAATCCCAGTTGCTGTAGTTGGAAGAATAAATACTGAAGATGTTGCAGAAAAAATTCTACAAGAAAATGAATTAGACCTAGTTACAATAGGTCGTGCGTTGATTGCGGATCCTGAGTTTCCTAACAAAATAAAGAAAGGGAAGCAAGAAGAAATTCGAATTTGTATTGGGTGCAATACTTGTCTTAATCAAATCATGACAGAGCAACCTGTGCTTTGTGCCATCAATCCTAATCTAATGAGTTCCGATGAAGATATAGAAACAACAGAAAAACCTCTTAATGTTCTGGTTGTAGGTGCAGGTCCAGCAGGATTAGAATTTGCTAGAATATCTAAAATCCGCGGTCATGAAGTAAAGATAGTTGAGAAGAATGCATTCATTGGTGGATCATTAAATTTCGCAAAAACAGCTCCTATGAAAAAAGAAGTTCAGAATTTGATTAATTATTACTCTTATATTACTAAGAACAATGAAATCGATATCAGTTTGAACACTCCTCTTACTGAAGAAGTTCTATCTAGACATAATCCAGATGTGCTTGTTATAGCTACTGGGATCTCTCCCAAAATACCAGAAATAGAAGGTATAGAAAAAACCAAGTATCGCACTTATTCTGAAGTTCTTAGTGGTTCTATTCCAAAAGGTCAAAATATTGTTGTGTTGGGAGGAGATATGATTGGGATTGAGGTCGCTGAATTCCTCTCTTGTGCAAATAAAGAAGTGAAAATAATTAGTGATAAAAAGAGACTTGGTGTTGATATTTATTCTCTTGTTGCAAGAGAAATACTACCAACTATTGAAGAAGATGATAAAATCGAAATAATTCTAGAGACTAAAATCAAGGAAATCAACGAGAATGAGATTGTTGTAGAACAAAATGGACAGATCTCTAGCATTGAATATGATGAGATTATATTGACCTCAGCTCAACCCTCAGCTGAGACAGAAGAGATAGCTAAAGGTAAAGTAGAAAAAATATTCAAAATAGGTGACTGCAAAGAAATCCAACCTCGAAAAATACTAGAATCAATAAATGAAGGTTATGAACTAGGTCTCATTGTTGAAACACCTGAAGCTGATTTATTATTTTCAGACGAACTAGACATAGATGGTGGAGATTTAAAATCGTTAATCAAAATGAAAATAAGAAGACGTACATTTTCTAATGAAGACATTCCTATATATCTAGACATGTTGTCTCAGGTTTGTAATGAGAATGAAAAGATACAGAAAAAGAATAAGAAATCGAAACTTAAATTCCAAATTTCAATAGGAGAAGATAAAGATTATTTCATAAAAATCGAAAATGGATTATTTACTACAGGTGAAGAAAAAGTTGAAAATCCTAACGTAATAATAGTGATGGATCCATCTATAGCCAGTGGAATTTTTATGGGCACAGTAAATGCTGCATCAGCTTACATGAACAAAGAATTGATATTCGAAGGATCGATGCTCCTTGGTTTAAAATTCAGAACCCTAACAGATGCGGTGATTGAAGAACTTGAACTCTAATTACTTTTAGTCTAGAGTATAGTAAAAAGACTTAAGATTTCTTCACGAGGAATATCACCAGTAAATAATTACAGATAGGGGTCAACCATGCCAACTCTGTTCAAGTATGAAAAAGGGATAAAATTCTACAAGAAACCAGAAAATATCCGTTTTATGGCTGATCCTACTTCCATTGGTGCAACCAAAGGTAGTGATGCTGTCTTTATTACTCATGCTCACACAGATCATTCTCTTGCATTTCCAAATGAAGGCATCAAAGTATATTCTACTCAAATAGCTGGAGAGTTATATGAAAAATTAACCTCCAAAAAAGCTCAAAATACTCATTTCGTAGAATTTGATAAAGGTACTAAAGTAAATGATATTGAAATAAAATTTATCCCAGCAGGGCACCTACTAGGCGCAGCACAAATAATTTTCTATTTTGATGATATGACTATCTGTTATACAGGGGACATCAGTACTGATGAAATGTTAACAGTACCTAAAGCTACAGTACCTGATGATATTGATATTCTGATAATTGAAGCAACATATGGTAAACTTGATTTATTCTTTGATTCACGAGAAAGGATCAAAGGATCACTTCTAGAATGGATTACAAGTAATCTGAAGAAAGAATTTATTTCAGTAATAAATATTGGACATTCAGGGGCAGCTCAAGAAATAGGTGCATATCTAAACAGCATGCTTTCTATTGACACTTATTGTGATTCTAGAACAAGTGAAATAAATGAAATCTACAAAAGAGAAGGGCAAGATTTACGTTGGAATAGTTTTGATATGTTAAATGATGAGAAATTAGAAAATAAAAATAGTGTTGTATTTCTCCCAAGAGCAACAAAGGAAATTCCTTCTTTCCTGCAAAAGGAAAAAATATCTAGGGGGATTGTTACAGGACAGGCTTCACGGTTTCCCTATTCCAAATTTGAACAAGCTTTCCCATTTTCTATGCATGCAAACTGCCATGAACTACTGGAATATATAAAAGCAGTGAAACCAGAAAAAGTCTATACACTTTATGGTTTTGATTCAGAATTTGCTGCAATAATTCGTCAAAAACTAGATTTATTTGCAAGACCTATGAATCTAGCAAAGAAAAAAACAACATTAGAAGAGTTCTTCTAGGTTATTCAAACAAAAAGAAAATTAAACTAGTTAGAGTAAATATTCTTCTTCTTTTTCCTTTTCAACTGCTTTCTCAATTACTCGAATTGATTCTCCTGAAATTGTTACAGGAATTTGAAGATCCATTGCAAGAAGCTCAACTGTAACCTCTTCTTTCCCTACATGGATATCAAGAACTCTGGCCCTTGATCCTTTAAATGGTCCGTTAATTACTTCTATTATATCGTTAATATCTACGCCTTCAATTACAGGTCTAGGTATGAGAAAATGACTTAATTCGTTTAATGGAATTTCTTCAGCTCTAGAAGCTCTAGGTCTCTTCCTTACATGTCTCATTCCTTCAACAAGTATCTCCACATCATCTATAGATTCAGCTTCAACAAAAATATAGCCCTTTAATCCTCCAGGAACTAAAACAGAATAAATTTTGAGATGGGTTCTGTTTTCAGCTCTGCGAGCTAAATGTTCACTCAAAGAGTGTTCTTGACCTATAGTTGTTCTAAGAGCGTAAATAGGCATTTTATCACATCTTTATTATTATCTACATGATTGTTTGAGGAATTCTATGACCCACCAGTTTGTTGAATGGCGTTAATAATTGCATTAAACAACAAACTTAGAACGTATCCTATTAATCCAATAATCACAACACCAAGAGCACTCATTTTAGTAGTAATTGAAAGTTCTCTTCTACTTGGCATTTTAGCATGACGTAGTAATCTCTTACTATTTGCTAAGAAAGTTCTAGTCTTAAGTACTATTTGACTCATTTAGATTTCCTCTTTAGATAAATTGTATATTTGCTATTATTTATTCTTATGCTGAACATTATTTTTACTACTTTTCTGCATCAGCAAGAAGTTTGTCATATTTACCATCATCTATTTCTTTTTGGATTTCTCGTGGATCCTTATCCTCACAAGTTACACCCATAGTTACCATTGTACCAAGAATTTCTTTGCATCCAGGTTTTAATGATGTTGTTGATAAATCTTCCACTTTTGATTTTGTTACTTCAATAAGCTGTTGAAAAGTAATGTTACCTACTTTCTCTGTATTTGGAGTTCCTGATCCTTTTGCAGCACCTGCAGCTTTAAGAACTAAAGCTGAAGCTGGGGGAATACCAATTTCTAATTCAAAGCCCCTTGTTTTCTTATTTACAGTTACTTTAACAGGAACCTTCATCCCTTTATATGCTTGGGTTTTTTTATTTATTTCAGCTACAACTTGACCAATATTTACACCTAGTGGACCAAGTGCTGGACCCATTGCACCTCCGGGAGAAGCGTTTCCGCCATCAACTAGTAAATCAACTGTTACAATTTCTGTGCTCATGAATAATTCCTCATGTAGTAATGTTCCGTCAAGTCAGATGCAGAAAAGCGCTACTTAAAGGTAACGATTTTTAACTAAAGTAAGAAAGCTGATTCACTATAGATACCCCAATATTGAATATTCACTAGAATATCTCAATTAACAATTACACTCGTAGTTTTTTTCTTTAATCAAAATCTTTATAATAAAAGCTTAGGTTTTGAAACCGTAAGATTTGGAGATATGTTTATGTCATCTAAACCGATGGATATACTAAATCAAGCTCGTGAAAATAGAGTATTAATACGATTGAGAGGAAATCGACGTATGAGAGGAATTCTCAAAAATTACGACATCCATCTCAATCTAACTTTGGAAGATGCTGAAGAGATAGGTGAAGAAGGAAGTACTAAATTGGGCGATATTATTGTCAGAGGGGACAATGTTATCATGATTAGTCCACCTCCAAAATAGTCTAAGGAAGGATAAAAAATGACAAAAGGAACACCATCATTCGGAAGGCATAACAAAAAATCGACTCATATAGTTTGTAGAAGATGTGGTCGTCACTCTTTTCATAAACGTCACAAAGAATGTGCATCTTGTGGTTTTGGAAGATCCTCAAAAATTAGAGCCTATGCGTGGCATAAGCACTAAGTCTTTGTTATGTTGTTTAATGATTCAAGACAGAACATGTGGTAAATTAAATCATATGAAACTGGGCCGGTAGATCAGTCTGGAAGATCGCTTCCTTGGCATGGAAGAGGCCGCGAGTTCGAATCTCGCCCGGTCCACCATTTCCTTCATTTGTTTTAAAGAATTGCTCAAATCTATTATTTTGAATCTCCTCTTAAAGCTCGTCTCTATGATTCTTAAAATAAATTTATATATTGATTATGTAGCTTTAGAGTTATGGAAAAGTCGTATGATGAGGATTTAGCTAAGCTTATGTCAGAAGCTCGCGACTTATTCAAAAGTGCAAATTATGCTGACTCAGCTAGAAAGTATCTAGAAGCCGCTAGAAACCAAGAGGCAGCAAGAGGTATCGCTCAAGCTGAAGATCTATATCATGAAGCCATTAGAAATTTCATAAGGGCTTCCGAGGAGAATAAGGAAAAAAAACAATTCCGTATGAGCGCTCAAAATCTCTATTATGTAGTATTTGTTTTTAAGAAATTAAATTCCGAAGATGACTGGAAAGCAGCTACAAAAGCTGTTGTTGATGACTTAATTAATGCTGCACAAGAATATTTGCTCTGGAATGAATATGACCGAGGAATCATACTAATCACAACAGCTTGTTTCTTCCTATTCTCAATTGAAGATTTTACAGCAGCCGAACAATATTACATGCAATATATTGAACAAATCAAAGATGATCCTGGTTTTACAAGAGCACAACAAATACTCTATTCAGCTGGTCATGCAATAAAAGCTGTAAAAGATTCTGACACAACATCATTGCTTAATGCTCAGCAATTAGTTGGCAGCCACCTTAAACCAGGTCTTAGTCAAATAATGGGAGAATTATTCTTTCCAGCTCTAGACGATGCGATGGATTCAGTAGTAAGAATCTTCCGATCAAAGATAAAACTTCCAAAAGTCATTCCGGAAATTAAAATCTCACGTGATTTAGTGCTTAGTGAACCCACAGATCTATCAATTCATCTCGAAAATGAAGGCGAAGGTGATGCTTTCAATCTTAATTTTAGATTGAACATTCCAGACGGAGTTGAAGTTATTGAAGGTGTGAGAGAGTTTTCTGTTGATCAATTACTTGCTCATCAAACCTATGAACAAAAACTAATTGTTCGATGCATGTCTTCTTCTGGTGAAATTGAACATGAAATAAACGCCAACATAACATTCTATGACCAATTGCAAACAAAACAAACAATGATGATAGGACCATATGATTTGGTTTTTAGAGAAAAAAGCTTGGTAAAGGAAATTGAGAATTCACTTGCAAGTTTATCTGAAGAAAATGAAAAATTGAATGAAGTATTTTCCTCAATTACAATTATTCCTGAAGATATTAGCAATCTAATGGTCAACATGGTTTCAATAATTATAAAAGAATCTAAAGAACTGCTAGCTACAGAGCAATTTGAAACAATACAAGCTAACATCAAAAACATAGATAGAATCCACGAAACACTAAACACAGTTTCTAGCAAAGATTTCCTAGATCGTATTTTAGCATCACGTCAAGCATTCATAGATGATGAAACTAACAAAGTCAGAGAAGAGCTAAATGAGGAATTTGATCAAGAAAGAGAGAATATAAAACAAGCTATGGAGCAGGAAAAACTCAGCGAACTAGATGTCCTAAAAGCTTCATTCGAGGAAGAAAAACAGCAATTAACACAAGAACTAAATGATCAAAAAGAGAAAGAGCAACAAGAGCTACTTGCAAAACTAGACGAGAATCATAAACAGGAAATTGCTGATTTAGAAGAAGAACACAAAGAAGAAATTGAGAAAGAGTTAGAGAAACAAAGCGACAAATTCGAAGAAGAGAAGAAGAGAGTCTTGCAAGAACAAGAAGCAGTTTTAAGAGACGAATTCCAAAAACTTTTATCAGACAGTCAAGGTAAAAGAAGACGTTAATTCTTTTACATATCCTTCTTATTTTATTATAATTATTCCTTTACTAGTATCAATATTAACGATATCACCAGATTTTATACTCTCTAAGATATTTTCATCAGGTTGATCTACCAAAGGAATTTCCGCAAGGACAGCTCCTGCAATTACAATGGTTTCTGCTTGGTTTGCAATCATAGCTAAAGGTGCTACGTTATTAATACTTAATCCATAAATCACATAAGAACCCACAGTAGAACCTTGTCCTTCAGGAAAGACAAATATCTTATCTTTTATGCTCTCACCAAACAATATATTTTCAGGATCAGTAATTTTTCCAGTTGTCGCATCAACCCCTCCCAAGAAAGAAATAGGTGTAGTTGACACAATAGCTTTTCCTTCAACCTTCCCTTCTACAATTGTTCTGATAGATATTTGTCTCATTCCACTACTACCTCCATTATTTCTCCAATAGAGAGTAAATTTACATTAGTTCTATCTTCTTTAGTAAGATAAAAGGAAGCTTTAGCTGAATTGGTTATGATATTTCTATAGTTCTTGCGAACTGCTGGGGATACTACCATACATGTTTCCGTATAAATTTTCAAACCTTTATCTTCTAATTCAGCAATCACTGCAGCGGCATCTTCGGTACTTGCTAACTTTTTAGATGTAAAAACCCAAAATTCAATCCCATCTTTTAATCTATTATCCTTTATGCTTGATCTAATCATATTTAAATCATCTATGCTGGCATGAGGACACCCAATTGCAACTAATTCAACATTTTCAGAAATCTGATTGAAATGCTCATATACTTTCTTCAAATCTTTATCTGTAAATATTACTGTTTCATCCATCTCAGATAGGTTGACATTTTTTGCTTCAGGAGTTATATTTTGTATGTGATAGATAGGAACGCTTCCAGATGCTGCCATTGCCGAAGCAAGCATTTTAGCTTCATCTAGATTCAGTCTTTTAATATTCTCAAAAATTGGAATTGATCCCCCATAATTACTACCATACCAATAACCCATAGCTGAGAAGTCAGATAATGAATTAATGTCAGTATTAACATCCACAAGAACCCTAGGTTGTCGATTTTCTATCAGATGTAATCCATAATTAGGTGTTAATCCAATCAAAGCTGCTGCAAGGGAAGAGGGGCCACCTTCTCTGTTAGTTCTAGCACCAAAAAAACTATTTGCTATTACAACAGCGGATGATTCACTCCATGCTAAATGGTCACCATAAGCTGGTTCATAACCAATCAGATATGGAGTACATGTTAGTGTTTCTTCGATTCCCATCTTACTATATTCTTGAATAATTTTGAATTGCTTTTCAACGAAGTTATCTTCTATATTCATTTCTTTCCATTTTTCTCTGTCCATCCCTGCAGGATTCAACCAACTTGGAACTTTCACTTTCACATTATCTTTTGATAGTAATTTGAAAAACGAAAAAATAGCATCTCCAACAGTATAATAAGAAACTCCTGCAATTTGAGCACTTTGTATTGGAATTAATTCATTTGCATTGTTTACTTCCCCAATCTTAACCAGCAAATGCATAAGCTTAGCAAGAGCTTCTCCGTTTTCCCCATTCAATACATTTTCTTGTTCCTTAGTAAGATACATATAGAACACTCAACCATTGTTAATAGTATTTTTCATTTTTTTTAATTCACTATAGTAATCACAATACCCATTAAGAGCACAAATTTCACATTTCGGACTCTTTTTCAAACAACATTCCTTAGCATGTTTTACTATAAGGGCATGATACTCTTTATACAGTTGTATATCTATAGGTAGTTTATCAATAAATATTCTTTGGAGTTTCAAATAGTTTTGTTCTTTATGAATTCCTAATCTATTGAATATTCTGAATGTATAAGCATCAATAACAAAATACAGCTTTTCAAACCAATACAGTAAAATGGCATCAACAGTTTCAAATCCTAAACCATTTACGGACAATAATTCTTCACGAGAAGGGTTGGGATTGTCTGCTAAAAGCAATATTAAATTCTTCAATCTTTTAGCTTTGATCCTGTAATAACCACTAGGTATTATCAACTCTTCAAGCTCTTTTATGGGTATTTTTTTCAAGCAATCAATTGTTAGACAATCAGCTTCTCGCATTTTGTTAATTGCTTTTTCAGCATTTACCCAGCTTGTTTGCTGAGTTAATACTGCTCCAATAGCAATCTCTAAACCTTCTCCTGGCCACCAGTTTTGGGAACCATAATAATCTAGAAGGGTTCTATAAATTACAAGTAGCTGATCATTCATTAACAATAATACAAGTGACAATTAAAAAAAACTTACTAAAAGTAGTATCTGAAAAAACTGAAACTTTAAATGAAATAGAATTATATGAAAATCGGTTGAATTGACTTCTGAGGAAACTGAGTTCGAATTGGATGCTGTACAGTGTCCAGTTTGCGAGAGTGAAAATACAAAAATTTCACAAAAAATAATGGAAATTCCTCATTTTCCACAATTGTGGCACATCAATTTAACTTGTTTTGATTGCAAATACAAACATAATGATTTTCTCAACCTTGATGTTAAAGATCCAGTAAGACTCGTTTATCATGCAAAGAATAAGGAAGATTATACAACAAAAATTATCAGAGCAGCTAATGGTACTATAAGCTTTCCCCAGATTGGTGCAATGATTGAACCTGGTCCAAGTGCAGATGGTTTCATTAATAATATAGAAGGTATTCTACGAGATATAAAAGATAAGGCAAAATTCCTTCTTAATGATTCAACATCAGAGGATGAACGGATGAAAATTAGTGAATATATAGACTCACTGGATGAATATATTGACAATAATCTCCCTATAGATATAATAATAGAAGATCCTTTTGGAAATTCATCAATAATTCCCAATAACCCTGCAAATTTAGAAATCACTAAATTAACACTTAAAGAAGCTGAGAAATTGAAAACAGGTTTCATTGTTTTTGAAAAATAAAAAAGAATTCATTTGCAATTATTACAATTTTAGAGATAATAAAACATTCAAAAGACGATACTGGTATTGATGTGAATTACAACAATATTACGAATATAATACATAAATACGGCTTGTAAAATTATATTTATTCATTGTTTAGTGTGATTTTTACATCAAGAGCTGACACGCCATCTCCTTTTTCATAGACGAAAAATGGATTAATATCTAGCTCCTTTATTACCGGAAAATCATTGACTAATAAAGCAATTCTTAGTAAAGTGTCGATCACAGCTGGAATATCTGACGGTTTTTCTCCTCTTACCCCTTTCAGAAGTGTATAGGTTTTTGTTCTTTCTAGCATTTTTTCTGCTTCTAATTTAGTTAATGGTGCCAAACCAAATGCAACATCTTTGAAGAAATTTGTGTATACCCCACCAAGTCCAACCATAACTAGAGAACCAAATTGTGGGTCTTTCATAGAGCCAACAATAAGCTCTTTCCCTATATTTTCCATTTTCTGAATATCAACAGCAATTAATTTAGCTTCAGGATGGTGCTTTTTTCCTGCTGCCATAATCTCCCTATAGGTCTGAGTAGCTTCTTCTTTATTATTTATATTAAGTCTAACTCCCCCTATGTCTGTCTTATGAACAATGTCTGGACTAGTTATCTTCATCACAACTGGAAAACCAATTTGTTTTGCAAACATACCTGCTTCTTCTTCTGATGTAGCCAACATTGTTGGAGGAGTTCTGATCCCATAAGCTTTTGCAACTTCAATAGCCTCAGTACCTAATAGATTGGCTCTATTTTCTGACTTAACTTTTTTAAATATCTCTTTTACTCTTTTTTTATCCCTTTCAAGATCAGGAATATCATCATCAACTTGTCTGTTCTTAATTTTCTCATATTCTACTAAAGAAGCCATAGCTTTTACTCCTCTTTCTGGATGAGGATAACAAGGGATTCTATTCTTCTTCAAGTAATATATGCTCGGACCCAATATCTCTCCTCCAATGAAAATACTAACTATGGGTTTGTCTGGATATTTGTTACGGATTTTTACTATTTCATCAGCAGTTTCTTGACCTTCGGTCATTGCTTGGGGAGTCAGTATGACTATAACTGCATCTACTCCTTCATCTTTCAGAGCTAATTCTAGAATACGTCCATAATCTTCTCCTTGTGCTGTTCCTAATGCATCAATTGGGTTGTTGAAGTTAGCTGCAGGAGGTAAGAAGCTTTTTAGTTCTTCTTTGAATGCCGGTGAAATTGTTGCTAGTTTGAGTTCATTCCTTTCAGCTTCATCTGTTGCGAGAATGCCTGGTCCTCCTGCATTAGTTATGATAACTATTCTGTTTCCTTTTGGTATAGGCATGAAACTGAATGCAAAAGCCATATCAAATAGTTCTTGTGCATTATCTGCTCGAATGACACCACATTTCTCAAAAGCCACATCATAAGTTGTATCAGCTCCAGTCATGCTCCCAGTATGAGATGATGCAGCTTTGGACCCAGCTTCTGATCTACCAGACTTGAGAACTATTACTGGTTTTTTACGAGTAACCGCTTTACAGATTTCTATGAATTCAGGTCCTCTGCTTATACTTTCAAGATAAGCTAATATTGCTAAAGTATGTTCGTCTTCTGCTAAAGCCTCTATGAAATCAGTTTCATCTAAATCTGCTTTATTCCCAAGAGAAACAAAGCTTGAATACCCTATTCCTTCTGCACGACTCCAATCTAATATCCCGGTTAAAAGTGCCCCACTCTGACTTAGGAATGAAACTTCACCTTTAAATGGAGAACGATCTGCAAAACTTGCATTAATGGGTGCAGAAGTATCAATAACGCCAAGAATATTCGGTCCCACAATTCTGATTCCATATTTCTTTGCAATTTCTACAATTTCTTCTTCAAGCTTTTTTCCTTCAATACCTGTTTCCTTAAAACCTGCGGTAATTATTGCAGTATACTTGACTCCCTTTTTCCCCATGTCCTCCATCAAAGTAGAGATGAATCTTGCAGGAATACATACTACTGCTAGGTCAATAGAATCTGGAATATCATTTATGTGTTTGTAAACTTTAATTCCCTCTATTTCTCCATATTGGTCTGCTTTAGGATTGATTGCATAAAGCTTACCCTTATATCCGCAATCAACCATATTTCTTAAAACGGCATAACCAACTTTCTTCTTATCTGGACTTGCACCTATAATAGCAACACTATCTGGATGAAGTAATTTATCCAATTTTTTCAATGCCAGTCCAGTCACCTAGTTTTGCGAATTTAAGAAACATTTTAAGGTTGTCGTTATGCAATCACAAAGCTACACAGACCTCACTGTATTCTATTTCCAGGTTAAACTTTCTTTATCTGAAGTTGGCATGCGAGCAAGAAATTCCTCTTCTGTCATATGTTGACTTGCTAAAATTTGTGAGATGACAGCAAAGAGATCTAAACCTTCCCCATAGATTCCTATCTTCTTATCTATTACATCATCAGGAAGATTTGAAATCTCGCCATGTGGAAAAGCTCCAAAGATAAGAAGTGGATTGGTAGCATTGAAAATTAGTTTTGAATAGTCAGTAGATGAGAGTTGCTCCCCCCTTACACTAAATTCTACTATTAAATCATGTTTCAATCTTAATTCTTTCATAAGATCTGGTAGAGATTTTTCAGTCATACTCATTAAAGCTGTGGGTGTTGCTGAAGGTACTTTTCCATTTTTAAACAATTGGAGAACAAGTCCATTAAAACGATCCACATTCTTCGGAAGTCTTATTTCGGAATCAAGTTTAATAACTTTATCACCATAAGTATGGATAATTACTTCTAGTCTTTGTTCTCTGGCTAAAATGGAACCGAAGCAAGATAGAAGTGCAAAATGAACTATATCTGGTCTTCCTCTTTTTTCAAAATTAGGTAAATCCTTAACAAAGTTGCTATGATATCCCACATCGAAAATAACTTCTGATGGAGATTTTTTTAGTTTGGAAAAGAATTGTCTAACTTTTATATCACTAAGAAGTTCTTCTGGAAAACTTTCCAAAGATGACTCTGCTAAGAGAATTGATAGAAATTTAGCCATGATTGTACATACAACCTAACGCATGGTTGTTTTTCAATTTTACTGATTGAAGATAAAAAAACAGTCAAACCACAACTCCTAAAAGTATACAAGAAAAATTGAAAACAATGAGAAAATGCTACCTGGTAGAGTATGACCTCCTTGAATATAGAAAATCTCTAGAATTGCAGAAGAAAGTCAGAGAGATTAAGGAAAATAACAGAGATTATGATGACTTTTTACTTATATTGCAACACAATCCTGTCTTTACAATTGGAAAAAGAGGTTCAAGAGAAGACATATTAGCACCTGAAGAAGTTTTGGAAAAAGAAGGAATTGATGTTCTAGAAGTGAAAAGAGGTGGAGAAGTAACATATCATGGTCCAGGTCAACTTGTAGGATATTTTCTTCTAAACCTTACAAGATTAGGAACAAGCGTAGATAAGTTTGTTTGGAAGATGGAAGAAATTCTTGTAAAACTTCTAAAGAAATACGAAATTGAGGGGTGGAGGATGGAGGGATATCCAGGTGTTTGGGTAGACTACCAGAGAAGAAAATGGAAAATGGCTGCAATAGGTGCAAGGGCATCAAAAAAGATAACATCACATGGATTAGCATTAAATGTAAATACTGACATGAACCATTTTCGTTTAATTGTATCGTGTGGAATCACAGAATATAATCCAATTTCAATGGAGCAGTTCTTGGGCAATGCTTTAGAGATAACCGAAATATATGAGAATTTCGAGAAGATTTTTGAAGAAATCTTTGAGATGAAATTAGAAAAAATATCAATTAATGAATTTGAAGAGATGGTGGAAAAAAATGCCTCAAGTTAAGAAACCGGAATGGCTGAGAATTGGTAGGGTTGACAGGGAGAAAATCAAAGAAGTTCAACAAATTTTACGCAAATTAAATTTACATACTGTTTGCGAAGAATCAATGTGCCCAAACATAGGTAAATGTTTTGAGAAAAAGACAGCAACATTTCTTGTTATGGGAGATATCTGTACAAGAGCATGCAAATTCTGTGATATTAAACACGGAAAACCATCACCAATAGATCCTCATGAAATAGACCATGTTGTTGAAGCAACAAAGACCTTAGGATTAAAACATGTAGTAGTAACATCAGTTACAAGAGATGACGTTCCAGATGGGGGTGCAAAGCATTTTGCAAGTATTACTAGAAAACTAAGAGATTATAATGAAAATCTCATTATTGAACTTCTGATACCAGACTTTAAAGGAAAAGAAGAAGACATAAGAACAATTGTAGAAGCTAAACCAGATATAATTAATCACAACGTTGAGTTAGTCCCTAGATTATTTAAGAAAATAACACCCCAAGCAAACTATAATAAGTCATTAAAAGCATTGAAATTAGTAAAGGAGATGAATTCAGACATTTATACTAAATCCGGATTAATGGTGGGTCTGGGTGAAACAAAAGAAGAAGTAATTGAAGTTATGAAAGATCTTAATGAAATAAAATGTGATATTTTAACTATAGGTCAATATTTGAAACCACCAAGTTCAGATTTAGAGATCGAGGAATTTGTGCACCCTAATCTGTTTAAAGAATATGAAGAAATAACATATAAAATGGGATTCCAGTTT
>Ga0255055_10001886_pt1 | contig 15012 bp, 31 predicted proteins | sample JV7_2_27_MG_FD_188633 | JGI IMG/M metagenome (GOLD analysis project Ga0255055, IMG submission 188633) | Seawater microbial communities from Jervis Inlet, British Columbia, Canada - JV7_2_27 | ecosystem: Environmental > Aquatic > Marine > Inlet | place: Canada: British Columbia | collected... | reverse complement strand
ACACAAGTTGCCAACTCGTTCAGTCGGTCACGGATGCTTTCGCCGTTCATATCCGCTACGTTTGCGCCGATAGCGTTAGCTTGTTTTCTAATATCTTGTGAGATAGTCATTTTGTTTCTTCCTTTAGTAATGCCTTAAAATCTTCGATGATACGAACTTTAGCTATTGCCTTGTCGTATGCTTCTTCGTACTGCCAAAGCCGAGTTTGGATACGCTCAAATGCCTCAGCCATTCCTTTGTCTTCTTTGACGAAATCTTCAACGTCAAACACGTCGTCCATTATGCTCATGTTACTTCCTCATATTGATGTTTCTTCCAATCCCAATCCTTCGACTGTAATTGAAAGAGTGAAAGCGTTGGCAATTGACACAATGCGCGTTACTTGCGTACTTCTCCGATGTGCCGCATCGACTACACGGTTTCTTAGGCTTGTAGACGGCAGCACGTCGTTGTTGAGGTGTCCAACCACAACCAGATTCCATCCTTGGTCGCCCGATAAAATCATTCAATTTTTTATTCTTGCATCTTAATCTTTGGCACTCAGCACACCCTCCACTTTGTATGATGCGCCTCGCCCTATGTCCGTTTGAGCATGGGGTGCCGTTGTACGGCACGAATCTTGGATAATGTACTGGCACAGGATATTGTATTTCTATTTTAGGCTTGTTCATTTTGTGTTTGGCCTTGTCTTAAATGTCTGTCTCTTGGGGTTATGAACCTGTACGTAAATTGTTTCAATGTCGTCAAACGTAGGTCCGTAAATAGGACTGTCATCGAACAAAATATCTATCTGGTTGTTATAGCAATATACTGCCTTTGCATTGTTCCACTCATATTCTGTAGCCCAGGGCAATCCGTCAATAAATTCTACGTTTGCATCAGGTTTGCTTACTAAATAATCAGCAATTGAAAAGTAACCGTCAATTCGATCAAGGTTAATAATGTGACCAATTTGTTCTTCGGCTCTTTCCTGCGTCAGTCCTGTAACAATGTGTACTTCAACGTCAGGATCATCAATGTACTTGCGTATCATATTCTGAAACGCGGGAAACGTATCGGTAACGCCGTGTATGTCAAATGCTACTTTCATTAGTCGTTGTCGTGATCTTCACGTTCCTCAAAAACTTCTTCAGTGTACAACTTAGCACAATGATCTGCTTGTTCCTTAGTGCGTGTCCCTTCATAATCTCGTAGGCAATAGTCATATATTACCTGCGGTTGTGTATACGTATCAAATGCTATGTCCGCATCCTTGTTGCTATCGTATGTAAACACGGCACCATTTCGACAACGGAATTTGTGCATTAGGAATATTTCACCGTCAATCATATGCAGCCCACCGTTGTTCTCACATACTACTAGTGCTTGTTCAATATGGCGCAGGTGTATATCATCGCTGTCGCCTTCCATCATACCCACCACTTGGACAAATCCAACGACTATTAGTGCTGCACAGAAACCAAGTAATCCGCCTCTGTTTTCATCTCTGTTACTCATTGTATCGTACCTTTTAGTAAGCCAACAAATATCTCTTTGTCTTCAAATGCTGAGACATGCATTGGAAAATCTGGATAATATTTTTGAATCCGATTTCTTGTCTTTTTTGCTTCGTCCTCATTGTCATATGTTATAGCACTTGCAATTTTAAAGTCAAAACCACCGACTGTTTCATACTTTGAAGGCCTATGTGGCTCGCCACAATGATATAACTTAATAGGCTCCTCGCCCCTTGGTCTAAGATAAGTTGTGACAATATATTTCATGCGCGTTTCAACTTCTCTTCAAAAAGTCGTTTTCTAGTGAACGGAGTAATTTGCCATCCTGTGCTGTGACACTGGTGTTCTTTATAATACCAAGCATCGCTGTGTGTTTCAAACACCAGCGCATTACGCAAACTATTGCAAATAGTGTCAACAGTATTGCCTTCTGGGCCTTCTTGTCCACGTATGTACATGTTGCCATCACCATCTCCGCTATGGTAGCTTGCAGACAAAACATAAACTTTGTCTTCAAAGGTGTACATCTTCATCCTTCGAGCAGTAACGTTCAACATCCCTTTCACTATCTATTACAACACGCATATCCACGCGAGTTGGTGTACAATCATCGTGAGACTCACAACGCTCAAACGATGCAATTTCTTGCTGAGCCTCAAAACAGGCATTTTCATGTTTGGTCCTGCCTGCCTCATATATAATGAACGCCACAAGTGAAATTACAGCAACGGTACCGCCGATTCTTGGTGCCCAATGTTCTACTAGATCGCGCTTCACTTGTAGTCTCGCACCTTAATCTTAGTAATGATCCTACGACCAAGCCTGTCTCGTAGCTCGTAGCTTGGTCGTGCAACTACGCCTTCCATAACAAGAGATGGATCGTTTGCAATTAGTGATTCACATTCATTCTTGACGTAATCAACGCCAGCTAGCAGTGGTGCCTTAAATAATACAGGCACAACAGGAATGCGAAGCCCGTTAGCAACACTCTCTACTGCCTCACGCTCAAGCCAGATACCGAGCGGATGATCTTCAGTAGGCTCGATGAACACATCGAACAGGATGAACCGTTGCTCTTCCTGATAACCTGATCCTTTTTGAATCTTGCCGCCGTATCCCTCACCGACTAGTGTTGCGGGACCTGATAGTCCGTCTGTGATTGTATCAGGTGTAAATGATTCGGTCATGTACTCAAGCAATTGTTTCGGAATATCTGCATTGTCGCTACGACCACCAAAGCTTATTTGCTCGCCGTCAAAACCAATACGTATATTTGTGCCGTCAACCTTCTCTGTAAATGTCCATTCAATATCCTGCAGGATACCGAACGCATCTACTGACCACTCGCCTTCAAGAAACCTCTTGAATTTAGTAGCGGGGTCACGCTTGTAGATTGATTGAATTTTGTGGTAAACTTTCATCTTAATCCTTTGAGGGTCGCCTCGAAAAATATCTTGCGTGAGACAGGGTGTACTGATGTGCGAATTGTTTGCTGGCCTTCTAACGATTTGCCAACCCGTTTTGCTTCGGCTCCTGTCTCAAATATCTTTGCTTGTGCAATGTCCATAGTGAAACAAATACTTTGGCCTCCCAATACAATCACATCATTATCGAATTCTTTTTCTTCAGCTAGATAATATGTGCCACTAATGTCCAACATGGTCACAGTTTTGTGTGGCTGTATTTTGACTACATAGGTCAGCAAACTGAGGTCAGGAACTTCGATCATCGCCATTCCTTTGCCCGTGCTATTTCATCTTGCTCTCTGCGCGCATCGGCTTCCCAGCCTGCGTCGGATACTTGCTTCTCTAACGTAGAGATTTTTGTTTCAAGTCGTTCGATTTCTGCTTGCTGTTCTTTCACCATAGATAACATAGTTCTAATGTTATCCATGTCTATTTTCCCAAGTGCGTTAATTTTCCAAGCAGGATACCTGGCCTCAATTTCATCTACCTTGGTATTAAAGTTAGCAACTGTCATCACAACCATACCCTAACTGACAACTGATTGAACAGTAGCCCGACTGATCTTCCATTAAATTATAATGCTTGTCGCAGACATACACACGGCAGCCGTCTTCGTCAATCATACCATGCATAGTTGACGCATCTGCTTGCACATCGCAGTCGCTATATTCGCAAAATGCTATATTGTGGGCCATTGCAGCCTACCAAAGTTACTACTAATATATGTATTATACTGGAGTGGGCCCACTTTGTCAAGCAATTTAAGCCCTTTATAATCAATGACTTATAATATTAAAACCCCTTACAAGTTTAGTGATAAATAACAACATAGACAAAAGGTAAAGGATAACATGATATTACGCGAACAAAACGTAGGTTTTTCAACAGTTGGCAAGACAGAGCCACCATATCGTTTGGTAGACTTGGAGCTAGCAAAAGCAGACCTTCTAAATGCGTTTATGACTCACCTAGGCGAGCGTGTGATGCGTCCTGATTTCGGCAGTATCATACATGATCTGCTTTTTGAGCCGTTTGATGAAGGCACAAAGCAGGCTGTAACAGAAGACGCAGTAAAGATTATCCGTCAAGATCCACGCTTTACAGCCGTCAGTATTGATGTTAACGAACTTGAGCATACACTACGTTTAGACATTACACTAAACTATGTCCCGCTTGATACAATTAGCTCGATGGTTATTGAGTTTGACCGACAGAATACAGAGGCATTATAATGAATGAAATGAGAAAGTTAATGGAAGCAGTTGAAGGATACTTAGATGATGGCGGGCCATACACAGCGGCTAGCCTGTATCTCAAAGCAGAACGTGGTACTACTAAACCGCAGCTCGCTGAAGAACTAAACAAATTGACTGCTATTGATTACGATATTGCTGTCTTGATGATCGACGCAATCGACGCATATGAAGATATAAGAGAGTCGTTTAACGAATCAGTGGCCGAAGACTCTACCGATATTCAATATCCTGATTATAGCGAATATGATGATGACTTAGCTGGACACCTAGAGGCGATTAATAACATCTTAGCAGCCGACCCAAAATATAGGTGGCAGATGGCTGCAAAAGTGATTAAGTGCATCATGGACGAGAATGATGTTATTGCAGGGGACTTAGAATGAATGATATGAGAAAGATAATGAATCTTGTCGAAACTAAACGTGATAAGAAATACTACAAAGGCGAGCAAGTTCGTGTAGTCAAAGCTGTCAAAGGCGAAACAGGCGAAATAATACAGTACAAGATCGAAGACATGAATAAAACATGGACTGACTACGTTAAGCCAGATCAACTAGAGAATAAGAAGCTAAAAGAAGCTGTATACGGATTTCGTGAGCAAGCATTTATTTTAGGTTATCAAGATGGACACGCAGATGCCAAAAGTGGCTACAATGACGCTGAAGCTGCACTAAAGTTATGGCAGAAGAATAGAAAGATATGAACTGCGAAGCACATTACAACACGCTAATTGAGCGAGCAAATACACGCTTGCTTGAGGGATACACTGAGCAACATCACGTTGTTCCACGTTGTCTCGGCGGCCGTGATGATGCTGATAACCTAGTACGTTTGACAGCAGAGGAACATTACGTTGCTCATCAGTTACTCGTTAAGATGAATCCAGGTCATAAGGGTCTTGCGTTTGCAGCCTATATGATGGGAACAACAAGACAGAACAATAAGACATATGGGTGGTTGCGTAAGCAAGCATCCGCAGCACAAACAGGCACAAAGCTATCTAGAGAAACTAGGGCTAAAATGTCTGCATCAGGTAGGGGTAAAATACTCACTGAGGAACATAAAGCACGTATTGGTGCAGCACACAAAGGAATGAAACGACCAGAAGGCACGGGCGACAAGATTTCTGCTGCAATAACAGGCTTTAAGCATACTGAAGAAACAAGAGCAAAGATGAGTGCATCGCATTCAGGAAAACCAAAGATTTGGTTACAAGGACGCCCAGCTAAGAATATGAAACAGATTATGATTAACGGCACAACATATAAGTCTCGCACACATGCTGCGAAAGAACTAAACAAAGATCGCACTACAATATATAATTGGCTGCGTAACGGCAAAGCAATGGAGGTAGTGTAAGATGAGTCAATCAGTACGCCAAAGCAATTTGTTCGCCGCGGAAGATTGGGCGGCAATTTATAAGAGTTTTTCCGACGTAGATTTCAGGCAGTATGACTTTGATGGTTTACGCACAGCACTAATTGATTATGTGAGAGCACACTTTCCTGAGTCATTTAATGACTGGATCCAATCATCTGAGTTTGTAGCAACCATCGAGCTATTGGCTTATCTTGGTACGTCACTTAATTTTAGACAAGATTTAAATACTCGTGAGAATTTCCTAGATACTGCCGAACGAAGAGATTCAATCGTCCGTCTAGCAAGGATGCTCTCCTACACACCTAAGCGTAACATCGCACTAAGCGGCTTGTTCAAACTAAGTGGTGTAGAGACTAATGAGCCAGTAACAGATAGCCTAGACCGTGATCTAAATAATACTACGATCTTTTGGAACGATCCTAACAACACAGATAGTTTTGAACAGTTTACTACAGTTCTAAATGCTGTATTCAACAGCAGCAATCCATTTGGCCGACCATTTAAGACAGGCACAATTGGTAATGTTCCTACTGATCTATATAGAATGAACAATGTCCCTAATGTTGAGGTTGCATATAACTTGAGCATTCCATTGCGTGGCGATCAGCTACCGTTTGACGTTGTTAATCCAGATTATAATGATGGTGAGTTCTTCTTTGAGCGACCACCTAACCCTGCAGATAACTTCCACGTTATCTATCGTAATGACGGCGAAGGACTTGGTTCACCGAACACAGGTTTCTTCCTCATGTTTAAGCAGGGATCACTTGAGCGTCAAGATATACGTTTTGACTTTCCTACAAAGAATCGCACATACGACATTAGCCTCAACAATATTAACGAGACTGATGTATACGTACAAGAGATTAATCAGGCGGGTGATGTACAGCAGCAGTGGACTAGAGTTCCTAGTCTTGTGGGCACAAATGTAATCTTTAACAGTATTGACAACGCATTGCGAACCATTTACAATGTTATCCCTCGCTTGAACGACCAAGTTACGCTGAAGTTTGCTGATGGCAACTTTGGTGATGTTCCAGTAGGTATCTTTCGTACATGGCTACGAGTATCTGCTAACAAGAACCTAACCTTACGTCCTGAGGATGTACAGAACTTTGAGATCAATATCCCGTACAACGGTGCAGATGGTCAGGAATATAACTGTCGCTTGATCTTTAGCTTAGAATCTACTGTTGCTAATGGCGCGACAGCAGAGACAAATCAACAAATTAAAGAGCGTGCGCCTCAAGTATTCTATACACAAAATCGTATGGTCAATGGTGAAGATTACAATGTATTTCCACTAACACGAGGCAATGAGATACAAAAGATCAAGAGTCTTAACCGTACTCATGCAGGACATAGTAGGTTTATTGACATTAATGATCCGACTGGCGCATCACAAAGTGCATTAATATTTGGCGATGATGGCGCATTGTATCAAGATGACGAGAGTAGTCGTATTACAGTTAGTAATTCACTTAGCGCAAGCACAATTACTAATGTGAATTTGGATGCTTTTATTGATAATCAAACATTGCAGAACTTCTTCTATAGTGACTATCGAACGAGCTACTTAATACTAAATCCAAATGCATTTAATATAACTGGTCATGCTGATTTTGGTGGTGGTAGCATATACTGGCAATCACAACCACGTAACCTATCTAATGACACTGGCTTCCTATCTAATACAACAGGCGGCACAACGGTTAGACCTGTAGGTGGTTTGGCTGGTACGTTCCTTACAACAGGAGCACTCGTGCGCTTTGCTAATGCATCGCCTGTTGTTGGTAGTACTGTGGTTGATTGGGTAACTGTTAGTTCTATTACTGATAATGGTCTACCTGATGATCCTACTAGCCTAACTGATACAGGACCAATTGAACTAACAGATTTGATTGACGATGATCGTTTTGCAATTGACCTTATCCCTACGTTTCGTACAGCATTTTCAGCTAGCGAAACGACTGATATTCAAGATGCTATTGGCTTGCAGGCAGACTTTGGCCTTGGCTATGACGTGGGTGCAAATTCTAAAGCAGGTGGCTGGTATCTTATTAGCACAGCAACAGCGCATGGTGCAGCCCCAACAGGCAGTGAAGTGTTTGAAGCTGATCCAGCAAGCGTTTCATCTTGGCTCGTACTAGCACAGTTTGATGCAGTAGACGCACAGTGGACGTTCACTTCGCGTGGTAAGCGATATATATTTGAGAGTTTTGAGGACGTTCGTTTCTTCTTTGATCCATCATCCATATCAACAGACGTTTCAACTGGTCTGCCACTAACAGATGAAGTGCAGATTTTGCCTATAAATACGCTAACAAATCCACCATCAATTGGTAGTGATGCAGCATTAGCAAATGGCATTGAATTAGCATTAACCAACCTAATTATGTATGAGGACGGATACAATGATCCACGTAAGGTCGAAGTTAAGTCACCTGATACTAATAACGATGGCGTGCCTGATGAACCACTAGAGATTGATGAGTTTCTTGATAACGGTGGCTCACCTGATACAGTCTACTTTGAACGCTTTGTTGATTTTGATGGTTATGAGTATTTCAGACTGTGGTTACATGGTGAATATGAACTAGGCACTGGGCCGCTAGTTGTAACTAAAGTAGGCGAGTATACACTTAATGGTGGTGAACCTGCTAAGACAACGACATTAGTTGATCTTATTGTTACAACACTTGACCCATCTGCAACAGGCTCGGGCAGCATACTAAATGCTATCCTGAACCCAACGGGCACAGGTGCTGACGTTGCTGAGTCTGTGCTGGCATTTAACGGCATGATTATTTACGATGCCAATCCTTCAGTGCAGAAGTTTTACGTTGTTAATCAGTTGACAACGACAACAGCAGAGATTGTACAGACAACAGACTATGACGCTAAAGTAGGTCGCAGCTTTGAACAAGATATTATTACTGATCCAACACAAGTAAATCCGTTGTACTTTAAGTGGCAACATTACGCACCACGTAGCAATCGCATTGATCCTAGTATCTCTAACGTTATTGACATTATGCTGCTAACCACAGCATACTACAGCGAAGTCATTACGTGGAAGGGTAGCAACGATGTTAACGCACCGTTCCCAACTCCACCAACTACCGAAGACCTACGTGTACAGTTTAGCGAGCTAAATCAATACAAGATGCTTTCGGATCAGATCATTTACAAACCAGGACAATTTAAACTATTGTTTGGTACGGGCGCACAAGATGAGTTACAGGCTACATTCAAAGTAGTTAAGGTTCCAGCGTCTACTGTAACAGACAACGAAGTTAAGTCACAAATCATTTCAGCTATTGATGAGTATTTTGATGTAAGCTTGTGGGACTTCGGTGAGAGTTTCTTCTACACTGAATTGTCTACCTACTTGCATCAAAAACTAGCTAAGACCATAGCGTCTGTAGTTATCGTGCCTAGCAAATCAGACAGTGTGTTTGGCAATCTGTTTCAGGTCAAAGGAGAACCCGACGAACTATTCCTCTCAACTGCTAGCGTAGCTGACGTAGAGATTGTACGCAACCTCACTGATACGAACTTGCGCATTGGAAGCAGTAACCAATGATAATTTATAAAGCCACAAATGATATAAACAACAAGGCATACATTGGTATTACTGATGACCTTGAGTATCGTAAGTGGACACATTTTAATGACGCAAAGAATGGTGCAGTACAAGCGTTTCATTATGCTATTCGTAAGTATGGTGAAGATGTTTTTGTTTGGGAGGTTTTGGCTGAGTGTGATACAAGAGAGAGCGCAGGCGAAATAGAAATAGAACTTATCGCAGAACATGGCACGTTCAAGTCAGGCTACAATAGTACAACAGGCGGTGAATGGGGATGGGAAGTAAGTGATGATGCTAAGGCTAAAATGTCCTTAGCTAGTAAGGGTAAACCTAAAACTGCAGAACATGCAGAGAACATTGCAAAGGCTCGCACTGGCACAAAGATGAGTGAAGAATCAAAGGCTAAGATGAGCGCAACTAAACTTGCGAACCCAACAAAGGGTAATACAGGAAATAGACATAGTGCTGAGACACGACGTAAGATTTCCGAATCAGTTAAAAGGGCAAAGGCTACAGTATGAGACTAAAAGAAATAAGAGAAGATAACAACGTAATATACAAAGTTTTCGTTAACACACACGGCGATCCAGAAGACAGTTGGGCAACCAACGCAATGGAGTATGGCACAGTTGAAGAAGCAGAAGCGGCAGCACAGAACTTGTTTGATCGCTGGACAGCAGTTAAGTACTGGCGCGTTATGGATGCTGATAAGCAGACTGTATACGCAGAAGGGCCGTAACATGTTAAAGAATTCATACGCAGATATGACTCCAGGTGAGGTAGCAGAAAATTTTTCTGCCAATCTGGAGGATACGTTGTTCAAGCTCAAGTGTGAAATATCGAAGATTCGAGATGATCGGTACGTGTTCGATGTATCCACTGTCGCACTTGTGATGATGTTGGGTGAGCATCTCGCAAAGGACAAGGCAGTCGCAACGGACGAGTACATGCTCAAGGTACATCAGAAACTGGTGAACATGGTAGACGTATCTCCACCTACGTTGCTATTGGTGCCGAAGACAGAAGTTAACGAATGAAGATCACTGAGTTAACCAAAACAAGACTTGATCCGCCTAGCATAGATGTAGGCGATGAGGTTAAGGTTGGCAAGTTTAAGAATCGTAAGGCAGAAGTTAAAGGCTTTACCAAAGACGATCACGGACAGCCTGTCCTCAAAACAACTAAAGGCGATCAAAAGCTATTTAAGCCTCGTGTTACTAAGCTAGAACCAGTGGAAGAAGAGAAGAAAGGCTGGAGTTGTACTTGTGGAAGAATCCATTGCAAAGGCCAATGCATTAAAGAGCCAGATAAGAGTTGTCGCTGTGGTAAGATTAAATGTCAAGGCGACTGTTCATAAGAGGAGAAGAACATGAATGATAAGAAAGTAAAAGAATCAGCATGGAGTAAGTTTACAAGTATCGTAGCATTTACTTTACCATTTGGTAACGGCGGCGCAGGAACACCAGTAAAACTATTCCCGCTTGTTTTTATGGCAGTATTTGTTACTGCATTAGTAATTTACGACACATTTTTTGTGGTATAAAAGATGAGACTAGATGAGATTCAACGTGAGCTACTACATTGCTTTGATAATTCATGGCGATTGATGATGGATCTTATTAAAGATGAACCACCAGAAGTATACGACAAATACAAGCTAGTACACGCATACGTTACAAACATAGAGGGAAGGAGATTCGTACACGGTTGGCTAGAGCTAAACGATAAAGCGATAGACTCATCACGATCAAAAGAAAACCCAGTAGTAATGGACGTAGCAAAGTACAGAGATTTGATGAACGTTGAGGGTGTGATTGAATACACACCTGAGCAAGCAATGATAAGGGCAGCAAGAGAAGGCAACCTAGGCCCGTGGGATGAGAGTTTACTATGAAAATTAATGAGATTAATAAGGGCGACCTAATAGCACTTGAGTTTATGTCAGGCGAGTGTCTATCACATGCACTTGATATTGCAACACAAGACGATGTTGAGGTATTACAAACAGGCACGGGATCATCACCAACTATATTTAACATAGAGCGTGGCGGTCTACATGGTGCTATATTCGTTTCACATTTGCGTAACAGTGGTATACAGTTTGACGACGTAAGTGGCGAAGGCCATGTGCCAGCAGCAATGCAAGGTAAGTCTCAAATTATGAAGGATGTAGCAGCAGAACAAGGCTATGACTTAACTGATCTACCGTTCACAACAGACCTAGATGAAAATTCACCTCGTATCTCAGAAGAACACATGATTGAAGAAATACTTGAGGACTTCCACTGGATATCCTATATTGGCTGGGACCGAGATGATCTTGACTATGTATTGTATAAGAATATAGATCCAAATAGGTCGGGTCGCGGAGATTACAGATTCTTGCGTATTGATAAAGAAACAGGCAGTTGGACTACACATAGAACCAAACGCAATGACGCAATGGCAACTGAATCAGGTAACCTACCTGAACTACCACATTTTCTTAAAGGACTAGAAGCTAGCCAAACACAAAGACGATGACACAATCAATCACATTGCGTATATGGACGGCAATGGGCAAAGAGAACGTTTGCTTCGTGTCAGATTTCCGTGTACACAATGGTGAAATACTTATTAGCTCACCTGAATTAGATAACATCCACTTTATCATTGAGGGCGGCGCACCCTGTTGCATTTCCTTTCTATCCTGTACTAGTGAAAACGAAGTAGGCCGATATGCAGAGCATATTTACAGAGGTTGTTCACTAGTTAACGATAAAATACGTTTCGACGCCAGCTAAACCACTTGCAAATCCACTTGTTTTACTGTATAATTACAGTATGACCGACGTTACTGCGATAGAATTTCTTGAAATATTAAAAGATCCTGCTATGGCTGATGCTAAGGCAAAACTTGTGGAAGTATTACGTAATCCCAATACATATGTTTTAGAAATATCAGTCAGTTCTTTTAGTCCACACGAAACAACCATGACTATTAAGTTGCAAGTATGACTGAGCAACAAGAGTTTCTTGATTACCTGCGCAATCCTCTGCGAGTCCAACTAGCGGAGAAGATGGCCTGCGTAGAGAAATTACTTGAGGCTTTCGATAAAACAGTAACCATAAAGTCGATGAACTATGACGGTATAACTCTTATTAGCCTTCGGGCAGATGATCGCGTGACATATGATTTAGCTGAAGACATTGTTGTGTATCATTTTCAAGACTTTTGTAAGTATGTGCGCTGTGTTGGCGATCCATCAATAATTAGCGGGCATGGTAAAATATTTTATATAAGTGAGAAAGGCTTTGACTAAGAAGGAACGATTCCTAGAGATGCTCAAAGATCCTGAGGGTTTGTACTTGCGTGAGGGAGTACGAGACTTTAAAGATATCATATTCAAAAAGATGTTCAACTATACGGCTGAGTATGTGCCTCGCTTCCCAATGAGGCCACAATCAGAAAAAGTATATGTCATCACTGTACAGACAGACGATCAGGATGCGCTTCAGGACTTAGACAAGGACTTTGTGTTGTGCTTTGCTAACGTAATGCATCGTGCTTGGATTCAACCTATGCAGCATAGTGATACATTTGAACGTAGATTCATTTTAAATAAGCATAAAGAACGTGGATAAGCAAGAGTTCCTAGAGCGGCTTACAAACCCTACGAAGTTCTGGATCGAAGAGAGGATCGCAGAGTTTAATAATTCTGCATCATATTATGCATGGGATATAGTTAATGTGCGTACATGGGAAAAAAACGGTTCACACGATATTATAGTGCAGACATCCAGACTTGAATACCTCAATGAACTAAATAAAACAATAATATCACTGTTCCCACCAAGTGAGAACTATAAGTTAGTGGGCGCAGGCACATCAACAAACTTCTCTGGTAAAGGCAACCCAGGTGATATATACGAACAACGCTTTGCAGTAGTAGAGGCTCGGTGCTATGACTAAAACACAAGAATTCTTAGAGAAACTCAAAGATCCTGAAGCTTATGTTTTAGGGAAAGGAGTTAGGGCATTCCTAGACGACTATAACCACAAGATTTGGAATGTGAGCTTTTGGGAAGCAGATCCTAAGCCAAGTTATAGAGTGTGGCTGGTAGAAATGACTGCAGATGACCGTGATGTTCTATCAGCATATGTGAGTGTGCTATCTGATTATATACTAGAACATGCACCACACGGATCCTCAGTCGTTCCCCAGGCTTACACTATTGAAGATACTTGTGGACTTCATACACAATCATTTGAGGTGGTATTCTAATGATGACAGAAACACAACAGTTCTTAGAGCAACTGAAAGATCCGTTCAGGTTTGCTGTGCGTAAGGTATGCTTTGACTTCCACAATGATCCTCGCTATCATAGTCTCATATATGATTTACGCATACATCAGGTAAACGAGTCTGAGTACTACACTATCGCACTCGTAACAAAAGACTTTCACCATCAAATAACTTTGCTCCCTGAATTTGCAGACATGATAAATGAGTATATGCCTAGCCATATAACAACATCATACAGCAAGACAGATGATTTGCAAGACGGCATGTATCAGCGTATCTTTTATGCTTACGATGAATCAACAACGATACCATTTTAATGAATAAACAAGAATTCTTAGAGTATTTGATCGACCCCGTAGGCTCTAGCATAGAGAAGGGCGTTGCTGAGTTTGAAAAGCGTTGGGAAGTAAATATCGACGTTTTGAATATTATGGAGACTAAGGGAAGAAGCGAAGCACATCCTAGGCATTGGCTTGTACACATATTTACAACAGATGAATTGCTTATTCGTAGTTTTACAGACTCGTTCATCCATTATATAACTAAGCATCATCCCTCAGCATGGATTACTGTTGGTCGTTATCAATCTGAAACAAACCTATTACCTATGGGCGTACTTGAGTATAAGCAATGAGCGAAGATATGACTAAGGGAGAATTCCTAGAGAAGCTTACCAATCCTAACAAGGAGAAGGTACTCAAGGCAATGGAGCACTTTATTGAGCAGTATGGCACAATGGTCGCACACGTAACGTATGTCTCATTTGATAGAGGCGTTCATAACATCTTGCTAGTAACACGACAAACTTTAGTGGAGACAATACTAAATGAGTTTATGATACAAATGAACATGGCAATACCTAATGCTGAGGTACGTAAGGTCGTAACACTAGAAGACTCCGACACTAACCATGATTCACATATAGTACAAATAAATGAATAAGCAAGAGTTCCTATTAAAGCTCAAAGATCCTGTGGAGTACGGCGTCTGCAAGTCAATGCAAGACATAGTGCGAATCTTCCCGTTTGTAGATGACACTAGAATTAGTGAAGTTTACTTAGGCACAGGCGTAAAAGCACGTAGAGAAGGCCATCGAGTATGGCATATTGATATTATTGTAGATATAGAAGCACACAGGGAATGGGATGAACACAGCAAAGACCCAACCTTTAACCTCTTTGGCAAGGCAATTGAGCAACTACTAACCCAATACAATACGATCCCAGAAATCAAAGTAAGCGACTATCTCTTTGAACGTCAAATGATAATTACTGAGTTCCATACGCTATGACCGAACAACAAGACTTCCTGACCAAACTCAGAGACCCTGAAGAGCATGACCTCATAGTACATGGGATAAACAGAACTATGGAGTATTATGCTAGCACATTCCATGATGTGAGATACTTTGAAGTACCACGCAAGGAAAGAACCATGCGTACATGGCGCATTGTATTTGATGTAAAGTTCCAAGGTCATTTCCCCTCGTTACATATGAACGATGATATATTTCATAACTTCAAACGAGGCGACAGAAGC
>Ga0255055_10001883_pt1 | contig 15030 bp, 26 predicted proteins | sample JV7_2_27_MG_FD_188633 | JGI IMG/M metagenome (GOLD analysis project Ga0255055, IMG submission 188633) | Seawater microbial communities from Jervis Inlet, British Columbia, Canada - JV7_2_27 | ecosystem: Environmental > Aquatic > Marine > Inlet | place: Canada: British Columbia | collected... | reverse complement strand
GGCTTTGGTCTTGGCCTTGGTCTTGGCCTTGGTTTTGTTCGACCTTTATATCTTCGTCGTGTTTTTTTCCGCTTGCGAATGCAAGGGTTGATGTCAGCAGTAACAGTATGGCTAGGTATTTCACTTGGGCTCTCCCGTTAGAACTTCAGCCAGTCAGGACGCCAGCTATCTTTGATTGTCTTTTTCAGGACAGCTCGTAATCCCTTCATGGTTGACTTATTTGGAAGCGTGATCTTATTGTCCTTTGCGATCTTAAGCAATGTGTTCCGATTGTTGATACCGTTCCAGAACGCATCGTCATGTTCCCACGTGTTCACCTGAGTCAGCCCTGTCACCTTGCCGATCTCGTCGCCTGACTTACCTTCGCAGTGCCAGTTGTGCGCTACCGTCAGGATGATCCAGCGTTGCAGCGTTGCCGGTGTGTACTCCATCAGCTTTGGTCCGAGGCTCAGGATCTTGATGTCCCAAGTGTGACCGTTCTTGATGCCAAGCTCTGACAGCATTTCCCGGTAGTCGTCATGCACTACGATGAAGTTGTCACTGCTATGCAGGCTGTCGTTGTATCCATCTGACAAGGGCTTGCCACCGTTACGGAACACTACGTTATCGCACTGCTTGAGCAGTAGGATCAACGTACCAACCAGGCCGGCACGATTACCATCAATCATGTGCCGTTGTACTGCGGCGTGGCGTGTCTCAGCCATGAAGTTATCGAATGCCTTGGATGTATCAGCCTTCTTCTCTGGCTTGCCGGTCGGCGTTGGCGCCTTCCCTGCCTTGGGCTTGCGCTTGTACCCTTTGTGGAACTCGACCGCGCCTGTCTTCTGATCTACTGCATAGATAACCTTGCCGCCCTTGGCCTTGGCTGTCTTGTCGTACATCCATGCTTGGAAGTAGTCGACTTCTTCCGTGTCCCAACCTATCTTCTTCATCTCGTTAAGCTGGATGTCGATCATCTTCTGTTGCAGTCGCCAGAACTCTGCACCATCGAGCAGCCACACCTCATCTTCCTCGGCAAACAGGTCTGTCATCTTCGGCCCGACATACTCATCGAGATCAAAGATGGCGTACTTGGCCATGAACATACCTTCGCTACCTGCCAACCAGTTTTGAATATCCCAATCGTTGGGGAGCTGGTCGAGCTTGAGCTTGGTATACCTAACGATGTCTTTACCGGGCGCGATTGCCAGTGCCTTCAGTGTGCGATCTCCAATCACATTCTTCTCTGCCAGGTCGAGAATTTTTTTCGGCAAAGAACCTATCGCAAGGAGCTGCTGCACCTCTCGTTCCTTCTTGTCGAACCGGGAAGCGATCTCGTTCACAGTCATGCCAGCCTTGAATAGCTGGTTGAATGCTGCGTAGTACTGGATCGCCGTCATGCCTCGTCGGTGCACATTCTCCGAGAGCGATATATCCACACGTTCCTTGTCGGTCAGTGCTGATACATCGAGGCACCTAATCTGCTCGACACACGCTGCCTTGGCTCCGAGTATCCTCAGACCGCCAGCAACAATTTCCCATTTGTCTTCGCCATCCTTGGCGACAGCCGGTGGATTGATGATGCCGCGAGCCTTGATGCTGTTCGCCATCATTACGATGTCATCCTTGCTGTGCTTGTGCCGCACATTGGACTTGCTTTTAATGAGCTGGTCCACGCTCAGTGTTACTTCCGTCATATTTAATCCCATCCGAAACATCCGCAATAATATTTATCGTAGTCCCAGGCTCCGTGCGGTTCGAAGCTGGAACACATACCCTTTGGTGGCGTCTTTGAAACTCGCGTTCCTTTCGGCCAGTCGTACTCATGTGCATCTTTACTGAACGCACAGTTCTTACATTTGGTAAGAGCAGCCCTACTACCCTCACCACGAAACTCGAAGAATGGTTGTTGTGGATCGCTTGGAAATTCACAGTGACAATCGGTGTTGCGACTGCACTTACTTGAATCAGGATAGATTGGTCCTGCTTGTCGTCCCCATGATGCACCGAAAGAAGCGCATCGCATCATTCGGCCTATCAGGTCAGGATCAGGTGCTACCTCAATACAAGAACAAATCACACAGGATGGAACGGACGGATCGTACTTGACTCCGTCCTTTGCTCTGCATCTTCCATTCGCCGTGTGCCCACAGGTCATCATTGGTTCAGAATGGGATGTCGTCGTCAAAGTCTTGACCTCCCTGCCCCATTGCTGCCTTCGCTACCTCGCCTGCGGATGAGGGCATCATGTGATAGCTGGGCTCCTTGCCTCCGCCTCGGCCTCTCTCGCTACCGGGGGTTTCGTTTGTATCCCAACCTCTACCCTTTTCAATCACGAACAGCTCGCCCTTTACCTGTGGCACGATTACTTCCGTGATGTACTTTTTCTCTCCGTCCTTCTCGTAGGTGCGGGTCTTCAGTTCGCCCTCAACGTAGACTCTCGTTCCTTTTTGCAACCAGTTCTCGCACACCGTTACGAGGTAGGGATTGAACACCACTATGTTGTGCCAACTGGTGTCCTCCATACGCTCGCCGGTCTGCTTGTCCTTCCATCGTCTTGATGTTGCAACCGAGAATTTGCACAGGTTTGTGCCGCTTTTCATCTGGTGATACGTGGGCTCCTGACCGATGTGGCCCATGAGCATTACTTTATTTAGATCCATCCTTTATCTCCGTTTGCTTCTTGATTACCCATGACCGCATCTCAGTCGCAGTCGTTACTGGCAGACCTGCTATCCACAGTTTGTGATTCTCGAGTACCGCATCCATTTGTTCAGCGGTGGTACATTTCTCAATAGCCTTGATGAACTTGCCCCGGTCCTGCTGGTATGCCTGTTCCTTGGCGCTGGCCTCTTGATCCTTTTCCTTCTTCCTTGTTTCAACGTACTTGTTGTCGTCGAACATCCCAAGGAATACGTCGGCATTGAAACCCAGGTGCGACAGTAGCTTGGTCAGTCCATCGGTTGATGCTTTCTTGTAGGCGTCGGTGTCTGGAACCTTATCCATCTTGGACACCATCATTGAGCAACCACGTACCGGGCCAAAGTGTCGCTTGGGATCACGGCTTTGATTGCCTTCCCATTCACCGACCGGAGCCCACCAGAACCGAACGTCACACCACACAATGATGCGTCCGTCAGTCATGTGTACCTCACCGTACTCGTTGTCGTAACCCCAACCCTCACCGATTGGTCCGAACACTTTGGTTGCTTCCATGATCTGTGAGTGCGCGTCGATCGCTGTGAACTTACGACCGAAGCTGACCTGCTTGGTGTGGTCAACGTCTGTTTTGCTGACCGCATCCCACAGCCTCATGTTGTTGTCTTGCTCTATTGCTTTCTCTTTTATCTTACCCATTCCGTTCTCCGGTTAATCGCCACTCGCGGATCATCCGAGAATGGTTCGTGATACGTTTGGACTTCACCCAATTGCCAGTGAACTCCCATTCCTTTCCTCTGAAGATGCTGCCGGCTGCTGGTCCCAAGCTGTCAATTCCACAGGCTCGCTTGAGTATCCGACCGACATCATCTGCATTTGCTGTGCCTTTCCTTCGTGCTATTGCTTTTGCTATCTGCCTGGCTGTTTCCAATACTTGCTTTGTATTGTCTGCTGCCTTGGCCATGCCCTCCCTTTTCAGTTTGTCGCTCAGTTCTTCGTCGAACAGATTCATACCCACTTCCTCCCTTTCTTTTCTGGTGGCCGCACGCCTTGTTCAAGGAACCACTGAAATAAATTTTCTTTTTCAAACAGAGCGTCGTCGTAAGGTTCGTCGTAATTGACCTTGATCCATTCGTATTTGGTGTTGAGGTAGATCACAGAGAAGATTGCATATGGGGATCGAGTGATCCTCATGGCGTGCTGAAGTTGTGGCATATATTTGCGTAGCAGGTTGGCCGGGTTCCACATCATATTGATGCACTTGGCCTCGAGCGGGATGAAGAACTCATCATCATGAATCGTGATGTTGTCGTCCTCCTCTTGGCACAACAGGCCATCAGGCAGGTAGGTACACCACGGATACTCGACCAGTCGTAGTGGATCTGAGCCCCAATTGTCATCGACGAAGACCTCACGGCCTGTGTCGTCCTCGAACAGCTCAAGGTTGAATGGTTCCAGTCGCTTGCCGAGTTCGGCTGCTAGACCGTAATCTGGTGGCTCTGGGTGGGTCTTTCGATCGTACAGCTCGGCCCATTGGCCTGCTGCTATGTGAACGGCGTCGCTTGCGCCTATGGTTTTACTTCTGTCATACATCGCTGTGTCCTTCTTATGACTATGAATGGTATCAGAAGTGAACTCATGTTACTGTTGTGAAATGTCCACAACTACCATGAGTTCACAAGAGCTTGCCGATTATCTGGAGGTAACTATCCAGACCATCTTTCGGTGGCGGCAAAGTGGTTATGGCCCGGCCTGGATGCGAGTCGGCCCTCGCATTATTCGGTATAAAACAGAGGATGTAATGGAGTGGGAGGAAAATCTGAGGAATGTCTAATAGATTCGCCAAGTCACACGCTACTGATGTGAATCAGCCCGACATTATCGAAGCCCTTTTGAAGATCGGGTGTCAGTGTTATGAAATTGAGAAACCAGTAGATTTGCTGGTGGAATTTCGTGATCTTTGGATTGTTTTGGAAGTGAAGAACAAGCAGGGAAAAAATAAATTAACGAAGGATCAGGATAGATTTTTTTCAAAGGTTAAGGCGCCCGCTTTTATTGTGCGGGACATTGAGGAAGCAGTAGCCGCGGTGCAAACAGCATGGAAACGTACACGATCAGCAGCAGGAAGGTAAAGATCCTCGGCTTTGCCGCTGACAGTGTACTGTGGGTCACTGATCCCTGTCATCAATTCACTACGCGCTTGCCTGTTAGCAGGTTGCGTAGGAATCCTTTGCCTTCGGGTGGTACTTCAGGCTCGAGCTCACCGTCAAGCGCCAGCTCTGCCGGCATATCAATATGACAGTAGTCGTCGAGTAACAGGTGCAGGTCGATCGTTTTCTTGGGCAGTTCAATGAGCTGGTTTGTACTGGCTGGCCCAAGTGCCGCTGTCACTGCATTGAAGTAGCGCCACACACTTTTGTCGCCGTGGTCTGCACTCGGGTCGTGCCATTCCTGATTTACGCGCCCGATCCGCTTCAGATTGATGATGCCCTGGCGGTACGTTTCCATAATGAGATGGTCGACCGTGTGATTATCAAGGGGTGCTTCCCGATACTCAGCGAACCGTACATCCTGACGCTTACGCATCACTCGAATCTTCTTGATTGCCCCCTCGAAAATCTCCGGCAGCTCGTCCCAAATGTTCGGCGTGTGCTTGCGGCCTACGACAATATCCCCACTGAAGGACAGGTTATCGCAGACGAACACCTTGGCACCTACCGACAGTGAAGCAGCGAACGTCTTGTCGTGACTGTTACGCAGCGCACACATGGTTGAATGCCCTTTGGTATCAGTCCAGTCACCTTCATCGTCATGTTGGATCTGCATGAGTGAGAAGTAATGAGCTGCCTCGCGGTTCAGGAAGTGTTGGGGATTGGTGATTGAGTATCCCTGCTTGAGTAAGCGATCTTCAGCCAGCTTGAAGAACTGGTGATGTGGGATAGGCATATGTGTTTCCGTTCGTTCTGGGATTGGGAGGCCCATTAGAGCGGGGTAAGGCACTGCTTCTGCTCCACAGTGCATCATAAGACCTTGCATAATTTTCTCCTTTACTTGGTCTGTTAATGTCCTTTGGCTATATCTGCCTGATGTTCTCGGTAGCAAGTCAGACATTCGCTACATATATCGTCCTCATCTTTGACGACTTCTTCTTCACACCACGCACACATCATGATATTTATTTCATCGACCTCGGTACTCTTGCACTCCGGGCAGTACCATAGAAATTCTTCTGGTTCATGCACTGTCTCGAAATAAACACGCTTCTTGATAATGTCATCGACGTGGCCTGTCCAATGACACTGATTGCATTCCCATTTATCCATGCTTGCACCTGTCTTTGATTCGTAGCCATAGTTCCTGGTCGCACTGTGGAATTAACGGCGGTTGCCAACTTGGTTCTTGAGTAGATGGCGGTTGACCTAATGCTGCTGCGAATGTTGCGCCTGTTATGACGCTGAGAATTATAACGATAATGATTACTACTGCGAGTGAGTAGCAATCTGCCCGGGTCCATTTTCTTTTTTTCATTTGCGATCTTCTTCAAGAATCCGAAGTCGCTTGTTGACAATATCAACTCGTTTACCAACTGCATCAAGACGTTCACTCATCACATCCAGGCGTGCAGTGATTGCCTTGTCAGTAGCCAGTAACGCATGACAGCCTCGTAAGATTGCATCTACGTCACTGTCCTTGCCTTTCATCCATTGAGTCAGGCGTGTCTTCCACTCCATGAGCCGATCGACGTCGTTGAACAGTCCTGCTCTCTGTACTGCCCCGTTTGCGCTAGGGCCACGCGCTCGATCATTCACAAACTGTCTCGTAAACTGCTTGTTCGACCATCTTCGTGCCGACCTGTTTGCGAGTGCATACTGTTGAACTGAACGATACCCAGATTGTTAGATCAGTATCATTCTTGGTCCAGTAACCTGACCAGCTTGAAAACCTCTTGTCCTTTGGTTTGTCGTTGCAGTTGTATCCAAGATCTCTTAATGCTTTCCACATGGTCTTGAATACTTTGTGGTTGCCGGCGAGTGATATGTCCAATGCCTCACTGCCGTCATAAATTATTCTGACCATCTGCTTTTGCACCGGGATCAGCCCATTAGCTATGACAATGAACTCATCCTTGTGCTTGAGCATAAATGTCTTTCTTTTCTTTCGTTCTTTCTTTTCTGCTTTGATGGCTTCTTCCATCATTTCTTGCATATTCATTTCAGTCTCTCCTGTGGGTGATGACTGTCGTTATGCCAACCTGCATTTGATCGGCAAGTTCTTGGTCCGTTAAAAGTGGGATGCCCTGGTACACGGTTAGGGTATGCAGGACACCCCACTCGTCACGTATTCTTATCTCTCGGGATTTCACCTCCTTGTATTTTCTCTGATAGAAGAACATCAGTTAGTTACCCTGTCCCATTGCTCCAATGCTCCGCGTTCTCCGGAAATTGTGAACAGGACTCCCATCGTTTCGTACTTATCAAGTAATTTGTAAAAGTCAGGTTTGTAGTGTTCGGAAATTTCTTTTTTGCCAAAGCCAGTAATGATTCGAGATCCACAGTCAGGACATTTAAGTAAGTCAGCGCACCAAAGTTTGTAGGGTTGCATTTTGTTATCCATCGTCTCTAGTACAACGATGTCATTCTTGAATGGTAGGTAGCTGGTCTTGCAATCGACACAACATGGTAGGATTTCGATAGTCATTAGATTTTTCCTTGTTCCATCGCCTGAAATACCTTGAGCGCCGCCATTAGAGATATGTGCGCTCCGGTTCGTATGTTATTCACGATCACAATGTCTGCCCTTTTGAACAACACCCCGCATCCTCGCTTCGCCTTTTCCTTGGTCTTGGATTTTGATTTCCATTCGATACCCCAATAATCTTTTTCGAGGTGCGTGTCTTGGGTCATGATTGCGTGAAGGGTACTCCTACGTGCACAGAGCAACCTGGCCGCCATTGGATAGCTGACCCAGATGTTCGGATCTTCCTGAACCATGTTCTCGAGCGGCAATCCCTTTTCAGCTCGTTCGCACAGCTTGTGAAATGGAACCCTGCTTTTGTCTGCAAGGTATGCTAAGTGGTCGTAGTCGATATTATTTATGTCTACCATTTTCGTTGTCCTTGTTTAGTTCGCGAGCCCTTTTGTTTGCCCATGTCTGGGGATATTTCTCCGTGCTGCCTTGTCGTTCAACCAGCGTTTGTGTGGTTGTATCAAGTACGCCCCATTCCGTTTTGCTTGGCAGCAATGATTGGAATGCGACGTACCTTTGTCCTGTTGGTTTGTTCATTTGGACCCTTTGGTTACTTGCATTTGCGACGTGCTGCCCTCCTTCCACGTTCGGCTGTGTTGTACTTGCTGAGTTTTCTTTGAGCTCTTGCGGGAAGCGTGCGGCTCATACCTTTCTTATTGCTAGTCCGTTTCGACATCGCTATGTCCTCTGGTTTGATTAACAGGTTCCTTGTCGGTGTGTGATAACGACTGACCTGTTTGATTCAAGTTTTCGTATTCGCTCAATAAGAATGTCGATTCGTGTATTTAAGATTTCGATTTGAAACTCAAGTATTTCTGATCGAAGCGTGTTCTTTTTGAGCTCGATTTGGGATGCGTTTATTGTTCTCACCTCCTTTGCGCCCATTAGGTTAAGAAAAGAGTAAAGCCCTTTAGATTCAGAAACCCTGGCCGACTGCACCGGGGATTTGACATATTCAGGCTGCACTTGGATTGGAGTTGTGATGCGATCTCACGTTGCTATAGGAAATTTGAATAGAAAGTATGTTTACCTGTGAATAGGCAAAGCGAAGTGAGGTAAATAAAAAGACTGATGCTCACCGTCCTTGGCAAGCACCAGTCGGAAATGATTACGCCATCAAAGTCTTGAGCGAATCATCTGTGGTCACTGCCAACTGCGTCTTGTCTTCCGCAGCCCACTTGAAGCCGCGCCGTTCGTGATGAACCATCTGGAAGACCGGATTTAGTGCGTCCTTGTACTCCTGCTGCACTCGCATCTGGGCAAGCCACTTAAGCGCCTTGGCATAACTGATTTCCCGATCTTTGTCGGATGGACTGGCGACACACCGCATCACTGCCGATGTGAAGTCTGTTTTGGCTTTGGGTATTGGCGATGGCCTGTCCAAACTGCCTGCCGGGAAACCAAAACAAGAGTCCTCGACGTACTTCAAGGCGTCATCGTCGATCTCGGTCTGGACGACCTTCTCAAGAGCCTTGTCGTTGTTCGGGAACTTCGTGCGAATGTGCAACTCGGCCTCTGCTGTAATCGGCTCGACTGCTGCTTTCTTGATTCGCTTGTCACACAACGCAACGTAGTCACAGATCGTTTTTAGCTCTTGCTTCGTAATTCCAAGAGTTTCTGCGACTTCGATTGTGTTTTCCTGAGCCACAACAGCTCGTTCACTCATTGCTTTATCTGTTCTCGTATTCATAGTACTTAGTCCATTTTGTTTAAGGAAAGGGTTTGTGGTCTAGCCACTGTTCCCACACGCACACCGATTGAGCGACGGGTGTCAAGCGCGAGGAACGAGCGACAAAAGATATACAAGGACCCTTGACACACTAGCGCGGTGTGCGATGGGCCACACCAACAGGTCCGAGGTCCAAAGCGCCGACCCCGAATACACAACGCGCCTGGACCGAGAGATATAAAAGGGTGGCCCGTGGGACTGGGGGTAGACCACAAACCCTATTCCGCATCAAAATGGCTCTAATACATGAATACGAGAACGGATGAAGCCGGAATTTAATGAGTGCAACTAGCGTTATGTTGTGTCTCAGAGAACAACACATCGCAAGGCCGCAGGGACATCTTGGATACGAAGGAAGAGCGTTGATCTGTGGATACAGTGTTGCGTTTGACAAGCGGATCGTTCAAGAAAGCAGTGGTCGTGGCGGTACTACAGCAGTCCGAGTTGTGTTCGCTCGAAGGGTCCGTTTACAACGACACAGTTCTTGAGGGGGTTGTCCGGGCCATAGATCGACTGACGGCTGAAGTATGTCGGGGACTCTATGCTTTTGTCCCGGTCGGCAGTTTGGTTAGGCCACCAATCCCCACGAAACAGACTTCGTTTACGTCGGCAGTGATCGGATGTGATGCCCCATCCGACTTGGGGAATCAGGTATGACTTTAGGCGCTCCAGTGGCTTGCACGTTAAGATGGGAGTGTGGCAGGAGTGCTTTAGGCGCACTTTCCGGTGTTCCAGATGTATTCAGCACACGGCTCGGATTCGGTTTGTGGGGTGCGGAAGACTTTAGACCAGTGGCATTGATCCTCGCAATGATTTGCTCAATACCTTGCGCTCTTGGCGTGATCCCGGCTGGATGCTGCCACGACTGTGCAGATCAGACCTTGACCGATCTGAGCGCATAGAAAAGAGGTTTTGTCCTTATTTTGTTGCCTATTCGCAGGTAAACTCTTGAATCTGCTACTTATAACAAAAGGTTATTTGACAGGCTGTTGGCACGGATGTTGTAGTTAACCCGATGTAGTCACTGGCCTTAAGAGGACTTGCTATGTCTCAACAACGATTGCCTGCCACGATTGATGCCGATAAGCCCACAACCAAACGACAACGAGCTTTCGTAGATCACATCTTAACCACTGGCTCTAGCGTGGCAAAGACCGCAGAGCATTTCGACACACAGGCCACGAATGTTTATCGTGATCTTCGAAAACCCCACGTTCGCAAGTACTTACACGAACGCACGTTGGCGCATATCGGCATCTTGGCTCCGGTAGCAGCAGCGACTCAGGCACAGCTACTCAACGCAGACTCCGATCATGTCCGGGCAAGCGTTGCTGAGAACATTCTCGACCGTCACCTCGGTAAGCCTGTCATGAGACAGCAGATCGCTCTACAGGGCCAAATCAATGTGGTGATTGATCTTGGGTGAGTCCGCTCGGTGCCGGAAGTGTCATACGTGCTATCAGTGGTGGCGATGGTTGGGCTCTATCATGGGACCCCCCTTAAAAACGCCATTGGACTTGTCGGTATACCTCCCATACACACGCCTTTTCCTATTTCCCTTTTTCACCATGCGGGCGTATAGTTTTTTTGGGGCCGATGGGTGAGCAGGAAACTCCGATGCAGATACCCTTTTGACAGAAGACCCGATTCCCTGACGCCCCTTTGGTTTCGTAGAACCCGGTCGTAGACCGAGATCTGGAGAGTTTTTATGGGATACAAATATCCACAAGGTCGAAAGAAGCTGCACAGCAAAACGGGTACGTTGAAGACCGGGGCCGATCCACTGGTAAATGATATGCGTAGTGAGCGCAATGCTCAGATCGCTGGAGAGGCTTGGGCGAAGGAGTCCAGGGAACCGGCCAAGGATGATTACCAGCGCAAGCAGCGCCTTAACGCCGGTCGCCGGGCCGCAAGGAATTTACTCTCAGCGGCACGTGCAAGGGGTCGCCTGATGCGCGGCACATCTGGGATGAAGAAATGAGCAATTTCGGTGGTTTTATCCAGCGCATGATTGACCAGTCTCGGGGCAAGGACCGCCACACCAGCAGACGCAGCGAATCATCCATGCGTAAGCGCAAGCAAATCATTTTTGAAGAAACGAATCCTATGCTGGCCGCGGCTGGCGGCTCCATTGATGAGCGCACCACGCAGGGTCATTTCGGCAGGCGCACCAAATCCAAGACCATCAAGAAGCTGATAAAGAAGGGCCGGCTTACTGGTGAGGAGGCTATTGCTGCGCTGGCGAGAGTCAGGGGCAAGAAATCCAAACGACGTTTATTGCGGCGAATCAACCGGGGCATTCTTCTCCAGCCTCCACCGGCAACGGCTGGCAGCTCGTCGAAAAGGAAGCGACCGGGGCCGCCACGCGAAAGAGACAGGGACAGGAGACGCCTTTCGTCTGAGCGAGACAGGCAATCAATTCTCGGCCCTGCACGTAGCTAGGTTCCACGTGGAACACTGAGGAAGCGGTATGCGGGCTGGAATCTGCACACTAAAATGCAAGGTGGTTCACATTCGATGTGAAGTCGCCTGGCTCAGTAAGGCCGGGGTCCGTGGCATTTGTCTCGGGCCTTTTATTTTGTTCTCGATGCCCGCCGAGGAGGTTCCGCAATACCTGTTCCGCCATGAGCTCGAGCATCACTACCAGCAGTTGCGTGATGGCCGGGTGTGGTTTCACCTGAAGTATATTTACTGGTCGCTGCGCCACGGCTACACCAACAATCCGTATGAGGTCGAGGCCAGAGCCAAGGCCAACAATCCACTAACAACGAGTGAGGAGCAGGCTTTATGGAAATTAAGAGAAAACTGAAGGCGCTCGACAAGCGCATGACACCGGAAGTCGAGACCATGAACGTCGCTATCGAGATGAACCGGCTCTGTGATCGCATGGAAGAACTGTGCAATTACGCCGATGAGAAGATCGAGCGCGGCAAGCAGCGTGGCAAGACAATGGGCCAGCAGATCGACGAGGCGCGTAAGGCGAAGGACAAGGAAATCTTCGATCACCAGACCGCCGAGGCCGCGGAAAACCTGCGCGATCAGCAGGAAGCATTCGACGAGCGCAACAAAGATCCCGGCATGACAAGCAACGTCGAGGAAACGCCGCCCTACGCCGATGAGCGCAATCCTGCAGAAACCGCCGATGAGCTGCCGCCGCCCGCGCCGCCGAAGAAGAAAGCCAAGAAGAAGGTAGCGGCGAAGAAGAAAAAATAATGCCGGGTGAGAACCTACATAAACTGAGCAAGAGCGAGCTCAATCAGCTACGCGACATTGTGCGTAAGGTGTATGGCCGCGAGGAAGGTCTGACCCTGAAGGACGTGGAAGCGTTCTTTAGCGATCGCGAGTGCGACAAGCTGATTGACTCGCTCCTGCCAGCAACCGTCGAAACTCTCAAGGAGATGGGCGAGGCCAGAGGATTTCTTAGCAAAAAGAGATTTTTCTTACCCTCCAAAATCGTCAATAAGAACGGCAAGCCCATACTGCGCGAAGATCGTTGAGCGATTTCAAGTACAAGCCTGATGGTGAAGTCCTTCGCCAGTACATGAAGGCCGATGATTTCTTCCGTGGCATCCGTGGCCCGGTCGGATCTGGCAAATCAGTAGGCTCCGCGGTCGAGCTGTTCCGGCGAGCTTGCACACAGGCTCCAAACGAGAAGGGCATTCGCCGTACCCGGTGGGGCGTGATTCGTAATACCGGGCCGCAGCTCAAAACCACAACCATCAAGACCTGGCTGGACTGGTTCCCCGAAGATACCTTCGGTCCCTTTCGGTGGGGCGTTCCATTCACGCATCACATCATGGTCGGTGATGTCGATATGGAGGTGATCTTCCTTGCGCTGGATTCCGAGGAAGATATTCGCAAATTGCTGTCACTGGAGCTTACCGGGATATGGGCGAACGAAGCGAGAGAGATGCCGAAGTCTATTATCGACGCCTGTACGATGCGTTGCGGTCGGTTCCCTTCGATGCGCGAGGGTGGGCCGACTTGGTACGGGATGATCGCGGATACCAATGCACCGGAGGACGATCACTGGTGGCCGATCATGGCGGGCGATGCACCGTTACCCGAATACATCACCGATCAGGAAGCCCTGATGCTCAGGAAACCGGACGGCTGGAAGTTCTTCAACCAGCCACCGGCCATGATCGAGGTCAAGGACTCAGAGAAGAACGTCATCGGCTACGAAATGAACCCATTGGCCGAGAACCGACACAACCTGACACCGGAGTACTACCGCAAGATCATCGCGGGCAAGAACCGGGGATGGATCGACGTATACATCATGAATCGCCTCGGGACGGTCAGCGAGGGCAAGGTGATCTACCCGGGATTCAACGATCAGGTTCACAAGTGCAAGGATCTCATCAACGTCGCACCGGGCCGGACCCTGTACGTGGGTCTGGACTTCGGTTTTCACCCTGCCGCCATTTTCGCGCAGAGATTCGGGCGCGGCCAGTGGAACATCCTTGCAGAGATCGTTGCCGACGATCTATCGACCCCGGCCTTTGCCCGCGAAATCAAGGCCAAGGTCAAGGAAATGGTGACGGACGACCGTCAGCAGGTAAGGATCTTCGGTGATCCAGCAGGCGATCAACGTACCCCAGGCCGCGAGGACAAAGCCACCTCGTTCAAAATCCTCAGAACCAATGGCGTGATCGCGAGGCCGGTCAGCACCAACGATCCGACCATCCGCATCGAGGCCGTGAAGTCTGTCATCGACCGCATGATCGACGGACGGCCAGCATTGTTGGTAAGCCCTGATTGCACGACGCTGCTCAAGGGTTTCACTTCAGGCTACTGCCGGCGACGGATCAACGCCAAGGGACCGCCACGCTATGAGGAACGGGCGGCGAAGAACAAATACTCGCATCCACACGATGCACTTCAATATCTATTTCTCGGCGCAGGGGAGGGCAGGACATTAACGCAAGGACAGTCGATAGGGAAGATAAAGGGCAGTGCCAAAACGAAGTGGCCGGTGTTCGGCAAGAAAAAAAGACACGCGAAGACTTCACAACGCACCATTATCTGATCTACTTCACTGAGCGCGAGGGCCGCAACTGGTGGGATTGGGTGTTCCGCACTCGAGAGGGATTTCGACACTGTTTTGTCATGCAGTGGTGCGAATGGTCGAATCGCTGGATTATGGTGGACTGGCGGCAATCGAGGACCGATTTCATTATCTTTTTCGATTTCGAGGTGGAGGAGTTTTTGCGTCACATTGGCGAACTTAAAGGCACTGTGGTCAAATTTGAAGTACCGAACAGACCTGAAGATGTGGGTGGCCTGATTGCCTATTGTAGCAATATCATCAGCCGGTTCCTCGGTCTGGGTAACTCGGTAATACTGACACCATACGGTTTATATCGTAGACTGCTGGCATCTGGCGGTGAGGTCGTCTTTTCATGGAGGGACGAAGCAGATGACTAGAAGTTCCGGTCAAACAAAACAGCAGAAAGAACTCCAGCGAATATCCATTGAGCGAGAAAGACAGCTTCGCATTGAGAATGCCAGACAAACCACAAAAGCATTCAGCGATAATCTCGCCTTCCGCCAAAAATTGCGCGGAATCTTCTCGCTATTGTCTGGTGGCTTTGAAGGATTTGGAGGGACTGCGCTCGGCGTAACACCCGGTGGCGGTGGCGCTGGTGGCGTCGGCGGCTTCGCTGGCTCTGGCTCTGGCGCTGGTGGCATGGGTGGCGGTCAACCTACTGGCGGTCGCGTTGGTCCTGGTCGCCCACGTCCTGATGGACGCATTCCACGGCGTGCTAATCGTCGCCAGCTTGGTGGCAGCCGCAGGCACCAAAGAGGATGAAACTCACTGGCCCTCAACTTCTCAAGCGTTTCGGTAAAGCGAAATCAGGGCGGTCAAATTGGGAAGACTTGTGGCAGGACATTTATGACCTGACTCTGCCATC
>Ga0255055_10001882_pt1 | contig 15039 bp, 24 predicted proteins | sample JV7_2_27_MG_FD_188633 | JGI IMG/M metagenome (GOLD analysis project Ga0255055, IMG submission 188633) | Seawater microbial communities from Jervis Inlet, British Columbia, Canada - JV7_2_27 | ecosystem: Environmental > Aquatic > Marine > Inlet | place: Canada: British Columbia | collected... | reverse complement strand
CAAAGATATAAAATTGGAAGATATAACCGTCACCTTCCAGTCAAACATTCCCAGAAGACCCATCATCGCAATCGTAGAAAAAATACAGCAAAGCATCGGCAAGACGACCCAGCGCAGTTTCTTGAAAATAATGCTCAAGGTGACGACCAGAAAAAATGCGACCCCGATGCCGAATATCTTCAGGTCTTTTTTAATAAAAGTGATCAGATCGTCTGATATGACGCTGACGCCGCCCAGAAAGAGTTCGGCATCCTGACGGTAGTTTTCCAAAATAGCCCGAACAGCTGCAACATCCTGAAGCCGGATTTGCTTCCGCTTTTCCCGCTGCTTTAGAAGTTGGTCTTTGACATCTTTGAATTCAATAATTTCGGCGGCCGTGAGCGCGTGGGTGGCTTTTTTTTCTTGAAAGTGGTCATTACGGGCCACCAGGTCCCGATAGGTCTTGTCGGCCGGAAAATTGACCTGAAGACCGGTCGTCTTCAGATCGGGGCTGACCAGCAGGTTTTGGTAAAGGGGACTGTCGTTGAACTCAATGCGGGCCAGCCTCCGATCTACCGTTGGCGATTCAAGGGTTTGTATGCTGGTGGTGAGTTCTTTGATCGGCACGGGCGGACTTTCCAGCAAAGGGACATCCAATATCGAAACCACCGATGCCACCCTGTTCATCTGCTTTAATTCATCCCGGAGTTGGGTCAGTTTTTTCAAGGACGCATCAGAGAACAAATCAGTTTTAGGGGAATAGGTCACCAGCAAATAATCATATCCCCCATAGCGTGACTTAATCATGCGCGAGTATAGTAAATCCTCATCCGTCTCGATAATCAGTGTTTCGGTTGAGGCATCGAGCTTAAAGTCCTTGGCCTTATAGCCGAGAAAAGCAACGACTGCCAGCAGGCAGAGTATAACGATTCCCGGACGCTCGAGGATAACCTTGTCGTAAAAACGTGCTACCAAAGAATGGAGTTTTGTCATATAGGCAGTTTACTTCGGTAGGTAGAGATTTTTAGTTCTCAACCGGTTTTTTCATTTTGTCCAAAAGGTCGTCAATCGTCCCGCGTTGCAGGATCTCGTTAAACTGAGACCGGTAGCTCCGGATAATGCTGACACCCTGAATCTCAACATCATAAATTTTCCAGCTATTATTTGAGTTATAAAACTTATATAACATGGATATTTCCTTGCCTTTTGAGATCAGGCGGGTTGAGATATGAATTTTTTTCTTGACCTCAACAGGAGGCTCGTAAATGATCTCCTCGTCAGTATAGGTTGTCAGCTTATCAAGATATGACTGCCGCAGGCGTTTAACGAAAAGTTCTGTGAATCGGTCCTTGTTTTCTTTGGTCAGCCCGGGCCAGTGTTTCTTCCCCAAAGACAGCTTGGCCATGCGCGCAAAATCAAACATCGGTGTGATGATTTCAACGACCGCTTTGTTCTTTGCCTGTTGCTCAAGGTCTTCTTTTTGTAAAACTTCAAAAACACGGTCAAGCGTGCTTTTTAAAACTTCTTCGGGGGCAATTTTATCAGCGCCTATGACCGTCTGGCTCAGGATAAGTAAACTGAAGACGGCATAAAGCAATGTACGCATAATCCATTCCATTATCGGCATTTCTCAGTTTTGCTCCTCAATCCATATTTATAAGAAGAATTACATATCACCCCAAGCTAATCAAGATTTTCCACCAAGACCCCGAACTCTAGAAGACAGAAAAAAATACTTCTAATTTTAATGATTCAACGAATCGCACGAATTAAAGTAGAAATTTTCAAAAATAATATCATAATGATCCGTTTAAATCCATTGATATAAAAAAGCAGGACTCCCGCGACCCTGCCTTTTTCACTCTTGAAAAAAAACTGCGACTGATTAAATATAGTTATGGCAGGGTTGCTAGTGTTGTGTCCCGCAAGTAATTTACAAAACACAGGTTGATTTTATCAATCTTCTTTTTCAAAAATAAAGTTGATTAAATCCCAAATGACAAATTTCAAATGACAAACAAATCTCAAATTCCAATTAACAAGTTCCAAACATGTTTGAATCATTGAAAATTCGAATTTGGATATTGTTTGTTATTTGTTTATTGGTGCTTGGAATTTTCTCTGTTAAAGAACTCAACTGGACTAAAATATACCAAAAGACTTTTGTAACATATTTGTGGGACACAACACTAGAACCCGGCTTAATTAAATGATAACGCATAAACGAAATTTTTGTTAAAGGAATTCATATGCATATTCATACACTCCAAAAATGGAAACACCGCCACCGCTATAATATTGAAGACGGGCACGGCGAACGCAACACCCGCCGGGTTATTGTGCTGACTCTGTCGATGATGGTTATCGAAATAACGGCCGGCTATTTGTTCGGCTCGATGGCCCTGCTGGCCGATGGCTGGCACATGGGCACCCATGCCGTAGCGCTGGGCATAACCGCCTTTGCTTACTATTATGCAAGAAAGCACTCGGATAACCCCAATTACAGCTTCGGAACCGGCAAAGTCGGAGTGCTGGGCGGCTTTACCAGCGCGGTGGTCCTGGGGGTTATCGCACTGCTCATCGGCGTGGAGTCCATCCAGCGGCTGATTTCTCCCCTGCCCATTCGCTTTAACGAGGCCATTGTGGTGGCATTTGTCGGCCTGGCGGTCAATGTGATCAGCGCCTTTTTGCTTCAGGAAAAAGACGCGCACCATCATGAAGGACAGGCGCATGACCACGGCCATGCATGCAAATTTCGCGACCACAACTTAAGAGCCGCCTATTTTCACGTGCTGGCCGATGCGCTCACATCGGTACTGGCAATCATTGCTTTATTTACCGGTAAAGCCTTTGGCTGGGTTTGGATGGATCCCATCATGGGCATCGTCGGTGCTTTGATCATTAGCCGCTGGTCCTACGGGTTGCTGGTGGATACCGGCAAGGTGCTGCTGGACCGCGATGTCAATCCGGAGGCCGTCGAAGAAATTCGTGCAATTATCGAAGCGGACTCGGACAACCGGGTTGCGGATCTGCACGTATGGCGGGTGGGTTCTCATCACCTCTCGGCCATCGTCTCGATTGTCACCCATTTCCCCAAATCGCCCGACCATTATAAAAAGCTGCTGACGGACTATGATGAAATCGCGCATGTCACCGTCGAGGTCAATCCATGTGATAGTGATCCCTGTCTCGTCCAACCGGAGCCTGCGCATTAAATGTTATCATCTCCGAGTAAAACAAATTATTGCTTACTTCGGTATGAGAAAAATGGTTTCTATAAAAAAAGAAGCTCATATTACCCATTTCTTAAGAAGCTTGACAATTATTCAAAGCGATATTAATTTAATATTAAACTAATTAACATCGAGGCATTTATGCGGGAGCGATATCAGGGAAACAAGGAGGAGTCCCGGGCATTAAAGACATATGTAAAGCTGATGAGAGCGGCAGAATCGGTCACAGCCCGCACCCATCGGCACCTGTCTTCGACAGGCCTGACCATCAGCCAGTTTGCCGTGCTCGAAGCGCTCTATCATTCAGGGCCTCTGTCCCAGAAGGAACTCGGGCAAAAAATTCTCAGAAGCAGCGGCAATATTACGATGGTGATCGACAACCTCGAAAAAACCGGACTTGTGAGGCGTGAGCGCAATGAAGCTGACCGCAGATTTTTTATCGTTCATCTGACCGATAAAGGCGACAACCTCATCAACAAAATATTTCCCCCCCATGCCACCGTAATCGCAAAAGATCTGGGAGTACTGACGGCGGCTGAACAGGATACCCTGGGGAATTTGTGCAAAAAACTGGGACGCAAAGCGGAAACATGAACTTTGTACAGGAGGAATTGATAATGAAAGTATTAGATGAAATTACGGGAGGCTCCCCATACGGGGCATCGACTATTGCCGGCGGTGATGGCTCCAGAATGCCCAGCGAAAACGAATTAGAGGCCGCCCGCTTTCAGGGTAAACATGTGGCCGGCATTGCTTCGAAATTAGCAGTTTAGCAATTCAAACAGGATTTAATATCAAATGGAGACGTTATCTTCTAAAGATAAAATACTCGGTCTGCGAGATGGGAGGTGATCAAATGAGCGATGAATATCCGATCATGTTAGATTTGGAACCCGGAACATATTATTGGTGTAGCTGTGGAAAAACACAAAATCAGCCCTTCTGTGACGGATCGCACGAAGGCACATCCTATATACCGATGGAATTTACCATCACAGAAAAAAAGCAATATGCGCTGTGCAACTGCAAGCGCACCCAGGATGCACCCTATTGCGATGGGTCGCATGAAAATATTTAGAAATATTCGGTGGTGCAAATGGCTTGAATATTTCAAGCCATTTACACCATAATTCCGTCCTGAAAACAGAGGTCTATCATGATAAAAAAATTGCTTGAAACAAATGATGACATCGCCGGTTTGGTGCTGCGCGTGTTACTCGGCGTTGTTATGCTCCCCCATGGCGCCCAAAAATTGTTGGGCTGGTTTGGCGGGTATGGTTTCAGCGGCACAATGGGATTTTTCACAGACAAGATGGGAATCCCGGCAGTTTTCGCATTCCTCGTGATTATAACCGAATTTTTTGGATCCCTGGCGTTGATTACAGGAGCGCTAACAAGATTGGCGGCTTTCGGAGTCGGTTGTGTCATGCTTGTGGGGGCACTTATGGTACACCTGCCCCATGGTTTTTTCATGAACTGGGCCGGCAAACAACAAGGTGAGGGCTTTGAGTTTCACATTCTGGCAATGGCTATAGCAGTGGCATTGATGATAAAAGGCGGTGGTCGCTGGTCAGTGGACAGCCTCTTAACAAAGGAAGAGTAAAAACAGTTTGATATCAATTCTTTTTTAAAAATTTAGGAGAAGAAATGAATAACCAACCCAGAAAAATAGCCAAAATCGTTGAGCCTCGCACTGTCATGGAAGGTGCCGGGGTGAGACTCATTAGAAGTATCGCGACCGGCGAGCTGGATCATGTCGATCCTTTTTTGCTGTTCGATCATTTCGGATCCAGGAATCCTGAGGATTACATGAAAGGCTTTCCCATGCATCCCCACCGGGGAATTGAAACGGTAACCTACATGATCAGCGGTCATGTGAACCATAAAGACAGCATCGGCAATACCGGAAGTATAACCGACGGCGATGTCCAATGGATGACATCCGGCCGCGGGATTATGCATGAGGAAATGCCCCAAGCCCATGAAGACGAAATGATTGGCTTTCAGCTCTGGGTGAATCTTCCCGCCAACCTCAAAATGACAAAGCCACGCTATCAGAATATTACTTCTGAACAGATACCCCAAATCCAACATGAAGATGGCGTTAAAATCCGCGTCATCGCCGGTGAGGTGGACGGTGTTAGCGGTCCTGTAAAGGAGATCTACGCCGACCCCACTTATCTGGACATCTCGATTCCGCCCGACAAAATGTTTTCGCAGCATGTCGAAAGGGGTCATGCCGCTTTTGCCTATATTTTTGAAGGCGCGGGAATGTTTGAAAACGGCGAACGGAACACTGGAAAACCGCTTTCAAGCCCGCGCCTGATCGTATTCGGTGACGGCGATTTGGTGTCGGCGCATTCTGCGGATCAGGGCGTACGGTTTCTGCTGGTTTCGGGCAAGCCTTTAAAGGAGCCCATCGCTCGCTGGGGTCCGTTTGTTATGAATACCCAGGCGGAAATAGAGCAGACATTAGAAGAGCTTAAAAACGGAACCTTCATAAAATAGGGTTAAGCTGAATGGTTTTTCGAAAAACAATTCAAGAAATTATCATCCTGGTAGGGATCTCGGCAACACTGGCCATGGTCGTTAACTTTCTTTCACCAAAGGGAATTGCCCTGGTCGGGCAGTGGGACACATCAAAAGGGGTGATTAGCGCCAGCCCAACCGGACCTGAAGAGTGGAAGTCTGAAGAAATTGATAGTGCCGCCCGGGCCAAAGAAATTTTTGATAACGGCAATGTTCTTTTTGTAGACGCCCGTTCGCAGGACAACTATGCAGACGGTCATATCCCGGGAGCCGTATCTTTTCCGGTGGGTCAATTTGATGAACAGATCGAATCCTTTTTAAACCAGAATTCGCCCGATACGTTCATAGTCACCTACTGTTCCGGCAGGACCTGTGAGGACAGTCATAATTTAGCCCGAATGCTCTCCGATGTTGGGTTTACCCATATAAGTATTTTTATCGACGGCTTTCCGGGCTGGGAAGCACAAGGTTTTCCAATTGAGTAATCGGCGACAATCCATATTAAACAACAGCTGGATCGAGCTGGCGGCCCGCTGGATTCTGGGTCTGACTTTTATCTATGCCAGTTTACATAAGATTCTAGCGCCTGCAGATTTTGCCAAAATTGTTTACGGATACAACCTTTTCCCGGAAATTTTTATCAATTTGATTGCCATTATTATTCCCTTCCTGGAACTCGTCACCGGATTCGCCCTAATTATCGGCTTTTATCCGCGCTCAGCCGCCATCACCATTAACGGTCTGCTTCTGGCTTTCATTGTGATGTTGACCATCAATCTGATCCGCGGCCATGAATTTGATTGCGGGTGTTTTTCTACTGGCGAAGGTGGACATACCGAAACCCCGGAAATGACCATCGTTCGGGACATCATCTATTTTATTATAGGCCTTCTGGTTATTTTATTCAGTGGCGTCAGAAGAATATCGATAAAGCGTTTGCCACCATAACCATAAATTGCCTGTCCGGCGTAGCTCACCAGAGCGAAGACGGATCGTTTTCCAGCTGGATCTGATTTTTCAATTTTGCGGACGATAATCTTTTGCCAGCATCACTTTTATCAGCTCGGTAGCGCGATTTGCATCGATATGAAAATCGTTAAAAACAACCTTTCCATAGGGATCGATAATTACGGTCCAGGGAGTTCCGCCCGACCGGTATTTTCTCATTATCTCCGGAATGCTATGGGTTTGAGGATTACCGGGTGCGTGTGCCATGGGGATCTTCACATCATATTTTAACTGGTTTTTCCGCAGCTTATCTTCAGAATTGAAACCAAACCCTTCAAACACAGTCTGCACGGCCAAAAACTGGACTTGATCAATTTCTTTAAATATCTCTGTTAATTTTTTTAGGGTTGCTATTCCTCTATAACTTTTGCACTGAACCCGATCTCATTCACCTTATTGACAATCACAGTCTCACTCACTTTATCAGGGTCGAAAAAGACTTCCCCTCTTTTTTCCAAGTAGCTAACACTTGCCTTCTCCACACCTTCAAGCCCCTCCAGGGCTTTTTTAACGATCAAGGGTCAAGCCGGTCATGACATGCCCTCGATTTGGAGAACAACTTTATTTGTAGCCGCAAGGCCAACGCCGGAAATTAGCATCGTGATTAAGGTTATGGTCACTATAATCAGAACGATTGGGAATTTTTTCATGAGCTAACTCCTTTATTCATAGAAGTTTTGAATTGGATTAAAACTATCCTCCAAGCAGGGGGGCGATCATTTCCGGAAAAGTGTTAAAAACGATCGCGGTGACAACTACAACTGTTGCAAATATCAGAATTATTATGTTCAGCTTTCCGGCGGGCATGGGACAGGCCTGCGCAGCGCACTTTTTCTTTTCTCGAAAATAAAAGAAGTACCCGAGCCCAACCCCAATAACGCCTATGGGAATAAAAATATAACTGTATTTCATGGTATACATCATGAATGCTCCACTACCGAGCCCGAACAAAACCACGACAAGCGGTAAAACGCAGCATGAGGAAGCGACAATCGCCGAAGGCAGACTGGCAATAATTGATTTCAAACTCGAGATTTTCATTATGATGTCTCCATTTTAACTCTTGTTAACAGCCAGATGGTTCCCGGTCCCCCTGAAAGTGCTCCAGTAATAATTCCCAGGGCCATAATAAAAATCAAACCAGCTTCAAATTGCGGGCACTGTAAAATAAAAAGAGGAATCAAAAAGGCAGCAAAAATAGCACCGATACCCAGTCCCTTGACCAATGGATTATCTTCGATACGTCCTGAAAAGCAAATTCCTGATGTGGATATGGGAACCAGCCCATAAAGCAACCCGAGTGCAAAATAAATCAAACCTTTTGGGAAATAGGCAAAAAAAGCGCTTTTTAATATAAGCGTCTCACATAAATTAATGATTTTGTTATAGGGAAAGATAAGATAGATGATCATCGAAAATCCCAGCGCACCCAACACTGTCTGAAAGATCACGGATCTCGGAAGAGTTGCCCACCAGGGCATATGGACCTCTTCAAGTTCATCTTTCGCAACTGCCATTACCTTGGCCTTTATTGCGGAGGATGGGTTTTCTACTTCCCATCGATCCATATACATCCATGTTTTTTCAAACTCCGACATCTCAGTGCAACATAGACCGCATGCTTCCAAATGGCGAAGCAACCTGCTGTATTCATCTCCGGTCAGTTCCCCGGCCAGCAGCGATGGAATATCATTTTTTATGATCTCACATCTCATCATTAATCCCTTTATTATTTATACGATTCAGTCCTTAAAAAGTAACGGCCACCTTCCTTAATTAGCCAAATTTTTTAAGCTTTTGCTTTAAAGACAGCATGGCCCTGTAAGCTTTTTGCTTAACGGCGGTTGGGGTGTTATTTACGATCCGGGCAATCTCATCGTAGGACAATCCGCTGTATTTGCTTAAAATAAGCACTTCTCTTTGATCCTGAGGCAGGGCCCGGATTTCGTTCTGTATAACCTTTCCCATTTCGGTCTTTTCCAAGATTTTATCAGGCCCCTTAGATTTATCCGTGGCCTTCTCTATATGGTTCTCCTGGCTTATAAATACATGCTTTCTTTCCCAGGATTTCAAGGTATCTAAACACAGGTTGCGCGCGATGGTGAAGAGGTAAGTTGAAAAACGAGAGTCTTTTCGAAAGCGCTTTTTGCCTTTTAGCAAACGAAGGAAAGTTTCCTGAAGGATGTCTTCCGCCAGGGATCTTTCTTTGACAAATCTCAAAATAAAATGAAAAAGCTGCTTGTTATAACGTTCATAAAGCGCCTCAAAGGCCCCCAGGTCGCCTTTCTGGACATCAAGCATCAATAGTTCATCGGTTGGTTGGATTTTATTCGTATTGCCCTGCATAATCTCTAATGTCGCCATAAGGTTTATTAAAAGAACATACTCAGGCTAATGGCGATAGGCAATATTTGTTTATAAAAGCAAAGCAGTGTAATGGTTTTTTTCAGTTTTTTTGCATGAAACCCTTGACCCGTACTAAGGTACAGGGTTTATATTGTAAGCTGAGGTAAAAAAATGGAAAAATTAACCATCGGTCAGTTGGCCAAGCGGGCAAATGTCAACCTGGAAACCATCCGCTATTACGAACGCCGTGGACTGATCCCTGAACCTCCTCGCAGCGAGAGTGGATACCGAATGTATTCCCGGGATGCTGTAGTGCGAACCGAATTCATCAAGCGTGCCCAATCCCTTGGCTTCTCATTAAGCGAAATTTCGGGAATTTTAGCATTGAGAATGGAGCCGGGAACAACCTGTGGCGACATGCAGATCAGGGTGGAAGCCAAAATTGAGGATATCAAACAAAAAATTGCAGATCTTGAACAAATCAGAGAGGCGCTATCCGATTTGGTCAGCAAATGTACAGGCAAAGGCCCTATCGGTGAGTGTCCTATCCTGGAGGCGCTGTATAAAAAATAAAATAAAGGAGGCAAACCCAAATGATGGTTAAACGCAAAATTGAAATTTTCAGTGCCGGTTGCCCAATGTGCCAGGAAGCCGTCAAAATAGTACAAAATTTAGCATGTTCGGATTGTGAAGTTAGCGTACTGGATATGAACGATGCAGCAGTTGCGGATCGTGCCAAAAGCCTTGGCATAAAATCAGTCCCGGCGGTTACCATTGATGGTAAACTGGCGGACTGCTGCGCTGGGCGAGGCCCGGACGAGGCAACCTTGAAAGCCGCCGGCATTGGGCAACCCTTAAGATAAATTTTAAAAGGGAATACTGAAATGAAAAACCTAACGCCGGGACCTTCTAAAAAAGGATTGTATGCGGCCATTGGCGGCACCCTACTGGTCGCTCTATGTTGTTTTACACCGATACTGTTGATCACCCTGGGAGCTTTTGGTCTGAGTACGTTCACATCCTACCTGGACTATGTCCTGCTGCCGGCTTTGCTAACAATGATTATTGTCGCAATAATTTCATATCTAAGGTGGAAAAAAGCCAGTGTAAGATCCAAGAATTAATCTATTAAACTTAGTAAAATTGGATTATATAAATGAATCATAATCTTTACGCAGAATTTAGAAAACTTAGTCCCGCAGTAACCGGTGGATTGATTAGAATGCGGGCAGCGACATTTAAAGACACTGTTGTACCCGCAAAATATAAAATACTGGCCGCATTAGCTATAGTTGTGGCCACCAAATGTGACCCCTGCATTAAAGGATACACCAAAATGGCATATCATGCGGGCGTAACCCTCGAGGAACTTCTGGAATTTCTCAATGTCGCCATAACAGAAGGGGGATGTCCGGCAGAGCAATGGGCCTTAAAGGCCTACAAAGTTTATGTAGATCTTCAGCAGGGCAGACCCGTCGAAGCGGAAATTTGTTGCGATATTGAGGGACCGAGTTGATCTAACGACATGCAAGCAAATTCACTACCGGTTTTAGGAGGACTCGCGTATGAGCGATCTTATTTGCTACTGTTTTGAGTATACAAAGGAAGATATCAAACAGGATTTCAGCGTTAACGGCCGTTCGCTGATCATGGAAAAGATCATGGCTGAAAAGAAAATGGGAGCCTGTCAGTGCACAATCAAGAATCCCAGCGGCAAATGATGTTTAGCGGACGTTCGCCGGGTTGTGGACCAAATTAAAAGTAAAATTTAAGATAAATATCTTGTATAGGAACTCGATAAATGGTTATCGCAAAATCGCTCTTTTACTTTGTACTGGCAGGATTATGTGAGATTGGTGGCGGATATCTAGTGTGGCTTTGGTTACGAGAAAATAAAAGCCTATGGTTTGCTGCCCTCGGAGCCATCGTACTCATACTTTACGGCATTATCCCAACATTCCAACCAGCACATTTTGGAAGAGTATATGCTGCATATGGTGGGATCTTCATCGTTATGGCTATGTTATGGGGCTGGCAAATAGACAAGATACCGCCAGACAAGTTCGACATGATAGGAGCACTGATTGCACTTGCCGGTGTCTGCATCATCATGTATTGGCCTCGGACCTGATTTCAGCCTGTGATACGCGAGTTCTGCCAATGATAAATAGCGGCAGTTTAAGGATATTGAGATATTAAACAATCCGGATCAAAAAGAAAGGCTAACGAATGGAATCAAAAGAGCTTTTAGAATTGATTTCTCTTGAAAATTCACTGACCCCCTTAAAAAATAGATTCAATGAACATAAAAGCAGGATACGATTTATTGCTTTGCTCTCACCATCATGACCTGGATGAGCTAAGGTAGGTGCCCGGGCGGTACAAGAGTCTATTATCGAAAAATTCCCAAACACCGAAATCATCATCAGTATCGTCTGGATTCCAATGCTCCCGGATGATACTGAAGCGTCTGCAAAAAAGTCAGCCAGTATGTTTAATGATCCACGGGTTCACCACTTTTTTGATTCTGATAAGCACTCAGGTAAAGCCATTGCAAACCGCCTGGGCTGGACCGGTAAGGTGGCGTGGGATATCTACTTATTTTATGAAGCCGGTGTTGAATGGGCAAATACTGCGCCCCAACCGGCTTACTGGATGCATCAATTAAAAGATAGCTGGGCTCACAAAGCGCATTTTCGCACGGGTGATGGCCTGGTTAAGGAACTTCTGAATGCCATGACAAAGCTTTTCGAAGGACATTAAATCTACTAAAGCGTATCGAATGTCCGATCTCTAAATTCTTTAAAAATTTCAGTTGATTGCAAAATTTTTAGCCAACCTGCCTGATTTTCCTCTATGGATTCCAAATCTTTCCAATAGCCTTTTGACCCCACATTTTTTTGTGTATTTAACTTTTTTCTTGACAAAAGAATCAGTCTATTTTAGTATTCAATTAATCTATTGAATACTAAAGGAGAGTGAAATGAAAAATCCAAATCGTGCCTTTAAAGATGCGATTTATGAACAGTTTGCCCGCATTGGAAAATCGGTTTCCAGCCCGAAGCGATTGGAACTGTTAGACCTCCTTTGCCAGGGGGAGCGCACGGTCGAGGTCTTGGCGAAGGAGTCGGGCCTGACCATCGCCAATGCCTCCCAGCACCTGCAGGTTCTGCGGGCTGCTCGCCTGGTGGAGGCCGAAAAAGAGGGATTGTTTGTAATCTACCGCCTCGCCGATCAGACCGTCTGTGAATTTTTCCGCGCAATGCGCGTGCTCGCTGAAAGTCAATTGGCGGAGGTTGAGCAGATCAAGCGTCGCTTCCTGGAGGGAAGAGAGGGAATGGAACCGGTGGATCGAGAAGCGCTCCTGAAACTCGTGCGTGAAGGCGCGGTGACCGTTCTGGATGTTCGGCCGGTGGAAGAATACAACGCCGGACATATTCCCGGAGCCCTATCCATCCCCCTTAAGGAGCTAACGCTGCATTTGTTTGAGCTGCCGCACGATCAGGAGATCGTCGCCTACTGTCGGGGTCCTTACTGCGTGCTTTCAATTCAGGCAGTTGAGATGCTGCGCGCCAAAGGTTTCAAGGCCGTACGCCTTGAAGAGGGAATCCAGGACTTGCGGGCCATGGGATTTCAGATTGCTGAGGGCGAAGAGGCGCAATAACGCCATCGCCTCATGGCTTCTTGTCAGAGTATGATTGAACAATTTAAAAATTGAAATAACCAAAGAGTATAGTCAATGAAAGATCTAAGCAAAGCTTTATTAGCCCTGGTGGCCATAGCGATCACAATGGGTGCCCTCTGGCACACCAACCGAGTTGTACCCCCAAAAGAAGCCACCTGGGATGATGTCAAGGCCGAAGCCGGACAGGGCGGCTACCAGCTGATAACCACGGATGAATTATCCAGGCAATATACGGCGAAACCGGAATCCCTGCTCTTAGTAGATACGCGCCAGGAATGGGAATACCGCACCGGCCATATCAAAAAAGCCGTGAATTTCCCCATGGAACCGACCTGGTGGTCGCGCTGGCGCAATAAAGGTGCACTGAAAAAATTTTTAGGACCGGATAAGAATCGTATGATCGTTTTTTACTGAGCAGGGCTGGCATGAGTCCGCAGTGACTCGGCGGCCCGTGTGGCCGTAAAGCTTGGTTATAAAAATGTCTTTCGTGATCCCCTGGGTTATCCGCAATGGCACGCCAAGGGTCTGCCTGTAGATAGTTCCCCGGCCGGACTTTCTGAAGAAACCCTTGCGCCCCAACAGTCAAGACCCTTGCAAGGCTGGGCGATGTTATGGACCCTTTTGGGTGTTTTTGCAGGCGGTATCGCCCTGAACCTGACACCCTGTATTTACCCTTTGATTCCCATTACGGTTTCTTATTTTGGCGGCCAAAGCACCCAGGGGCAGAGAAGGCTGGTGATCCACGGTGCCTGTTATATTGGTGGCCTGGCGATCACCAACTCTGCGCTCGGGGTGATTGCGGCCCTGACCGGAGGGCTCCTGGGGAGCTTGTTGCAACACCCGATCGTGCTCGCTCTGGTGGCGGCTGTACTGATCTTCTTTGCCAGCAGTCTTTTTGGATTCTGGGAAATACGACTACCACACAGCCTCACACAGGCCGCGTCAAAAACGTATACCGGCTACTTTGGCAGCCTTTTTATGGGCATGACATTAGGGATTGTGGCCTCCGCGTGCATCGGCCCCTTTATTTTTGGTTTGCTGACCTGGGTCGCCACCATCGGAAACATATGGATCGCGTTTTTAATCTTCTTTACCTTAAGCCTCGGCCTGGGCCTGCCTCTTTTTTTCCTGGCCCTGTTTTCAGGACAACTGAGCAAACTTCCCCGTTCCGGTGAATGGATGCTGTGGGTCAAGAAGATTTTCGGCTGGATTCTGGTCGGTATGGCTGCCTATTTTATTCAGCCGCTATTACCTGAAACTGCGCAGATATTTTTACTGGCAGCCGTATCTTTGGCAGCGGCATTGCACCTCGGTTGGATTGGCAAGACCCGGGCCGAGATTCGCGGATTTGAGTGCCTTAGAACCGGCACAGCGATTGTATGCCTGATCATAGCCACTTTTCTTATCGGTTCACGGGTGATGCGGGGCCCCGGCGTGACCTGGCAGCCCTACTCAGAACCGTTACTGGCCGAAGCACAAAGACGACAAAAACCGGTGGTCCTTGATTTTTATGCCGACTGGTGCGCACCCTGTCGCGCGCTGGGTGAAATCACATTTCATGATCCTGAAATTGTTAAGCAAGCCCAGCGTGACATTATTATGGTCAAAGTAGATCTTACCCGCAAAGGCAACCCGATTCACGAAAGGCTATTAGATCGATACGGAGTCAAAGGTGTGCCCACGGTTGTGTTTTTAGACCGATGGGGAAAAGAACGGCACGATCTGCGCCTGGTGGATTATCTGCCGGCAGATCAATTTTTAATCCGAATGGCAGAGATTAAATACAGGTAGCGGCTAATGCGGCTGTGTCCGGGCAGCTGCTGTTCCGTAGACAAGAAGACAACGGCTAACGGACAACTAACAACGAACACCAATGGAGGTTAGCATGTTGAAAGTCAGATTTTTCCTCAACGAGCCTAATGGGAAGCCGTGAAAGCACTTCAAAAAAATGATGCCCAGGATGGGTGCAAAGTACGACATTGATATTGAAACCATCGCCAAACCAAAGGCTGATTACATGACCGATGAATATTTCGAACTGGACCTGCCGGTGGCACCGGCTGTCATGGTTGCTGAAGAGATCGTCGTAGAGGGTTCCGACGTTTCAGAAGAAGAGCTCGAGTCCGTCATCCGCAAATATCTTTGAGAAGTACCTTCTGCCGACAATGCTTTCCTCGGTAAAATATTCGTTAAGAATAATTAGAGGAGAAACCAAAAGATGGAAAACGTATTGTATTCCATAAATCTGGTAATCCATGT
>Ga0255055_10001881_pt1 | contig 15042 bp, 11 predicted proteins | sample JV7_2_27_MG_FD_188633 | JGI IMG/M metagenome (GOLD analysis project Ga0255055, IMG submission 188633) | Seawater microbial communities from Jervis Inlet, British Columbia, Canada - JV7_2_27 | ecosystem: Environmental > Aquatic > Marine > Inlet | place: Canada: British Columbia | collected... | reverse complement strand
AGCTTTTGCGATTGCCATCCTTACTAAGTCTTTAGATTTTTCAGTGGCTTCTTTTGGCTCATGCATGTGTACCCACGAACATTGATCTCGAATATTAGCTAAATCAAATAGATATTTGTTCAAGCCCGCTTCCCTAATAGTTGCTTGAAATAATGGTTCGTGTGTCCTAGGCGTACATGAAGCAACTATTACTCGATTTAAATTATATTCCTTAATTTTTTCTTTTATAGTTGTTTGGGTGTCAGCTGAGCAAGTATATAAATTTCTTTCAGCATAAATTACATTCGGTAAATTACTCGCATAGTCAACAACATCAGCAACGTCAACTACACCTGCAATATTAATTCCACAATGGCAGACAAAAACTCCAATTCGAGGAGGCTCTCCAATATTATCAATTTCTTTCGGAAGCTTTTTTTCTGTGACTAGTGTATTTCTAACCTCAGATAATAAAACATTGACAGCTCCAGCAGCTGCACTCGCTTCAACCACAGTTTCTGGAATATCTTTTGGTTCTGAAAACATCCCACAAACATAAATTCCTTCTCGAGAGGTTTCTACTGGAGAGAAAGGTTTTGTTTTACAGAATAATTCTTCATTCAAATCAATTTTTAGCGTTTTCGCTAATTCTTCTGTACTACGATTTGGCATCGCCCCTACTGCTAAGACTACTAAGTTAAAAACTTCGTCAATTATTTTTCCATCTTCAGACTCATAATTAAGGATTAAATCGTTCGAATCTAGAATCTCTTTCACTGTTGAAATTCTACTTCGGATATATTTTACACCATATTCTTCTTGAGCCCGTTCTATGTATTTATCAAAATCTTTTCCACAAGCTCTTATATCCATTGAAAATATGGTTGGTTGAACTATTGGCATATGTTCTTTGGCTATTACTGCTTCCTTAGCAGAGTACATGCAACAAACTGAAGAACAATATTCACCACCGTGATTTTTATCTCTAGAGCCTACGCATTGTAAGAAAGCGATCTTTTTTGGAATTATCCCATCAGAGGGTCTAAGAATCAGTCCGGAGTGAGGGCCACTAGCGCTTAATATACGTTCAAATTGAATGCTAGTAACTACATTAGGATATTTTCCGTATCCATAATGTTGCGTTGGAGCAGGATCATATTCGTCAAATCCAGGAGCCAAAACTATAGCACCTACATTAAGCGTAGTTATTTTATCTTCAAGCGTGTAGTCTATAGCTTTAGCTTTACACACACCTTCGCAAAAACCACACCCTATACATAAGTCTTGATCAATTGAAAAAACTAAAGGGACTGCTTGGGGAAATTTTACGGATATCGCAGCTCTTTTACCCAGTCCTTCATTAAAAAAGTCCACTGCTTCTACAGGACATTCTTGAGCGCAAACGCCACAACCAGTACATGTTTCTTGGTCTAAAAACAACGATTTTTGCTTTAAATTTACTGTAAAATTACCAGGATTTCCTGAAACTTTTTTGAGAGTTGAATTAATTAAGAGAGTTATATTTTCGTGGCGCCCTGCAGCTACTAACTTAGGAGCGAGAATGCAAATAGCACAATCGTTAGTCGGAAATGTTTTATCCAATTGGGACATCACACCTCCAATGCTCATCGTTGATTCTACCAGATATACTTTGTATCCAGAATCAGCCATATCCATAGAAGCTTGTATGCCCGCAATTCCGCCTCCAACAACGAGAACCGAACCTACTTTTTTCATTCTTTTCCCCCCTGAATTGAAATAAATGTTGGAATTTCCTCGTTAATTTCGTAAACATCCACTAAGCCTCGCGATCTTAAAACAACGATATGTTCCAAGACTTCCTTAGCTTTAATACCAATTTCATTTGCTATATCCGGAACGGATTTACCAATTTCTTTTATTTTAATAACTATTTTATGACGAACAAATTCGCTATTAATGGCATCATCAAGAAGATTTTTAAAATTTTCAACTGTTATTTGATTCCCATACACATTTTTTTCGGTAACTAAATCCCGTTGGCGAGAGATTAAACCTCGAAGTCGTGAACTTTCTAAAACGCTTTTAACAGCTTCGAGATCATCAATAATTTGAGTTTTATTTTTACCTTCTTTTATAGGAGATGGTCCTAATTCTTGTATATGATTAGTAAAGTCCGATACAATTTGGGCAAATCGGTTTCCTTCTGCGGCAGAAACCCAATCAAGGCGCATTCGATCAGAAAACGTCACAATACATAGTAACTTACTTAGCGTACTCATTTTTATTTCCGCTTCGTAATTGCCAGTTATATAGTGACAATCCCCTAGATGGCAACCTAGTACAAGAACCCCATCAATTCCGTGCAAGAAAGCATCAGCAACGAATGTGGGATCAACCCTACCTGAACACATTACTCGAATAATCCTAATATTGGTAGGATACTGAATTCGACTCACACCTGCTAGATCGGCACCAGCATACGAACACCAATTACATAAAAATCCCAAAATTTTAGGTTCGAATGGTATTTATATTTCACCTCCGTATGTGAAAATTTCTGCTCGTATTTGGTCGCTTGTAAAATGATGAATAATTATTGCATTTTTTGGGCAACTTGCGCCACATACACCACATCCCTTACACATTACTTTGTTCACAATAGCTGTATCTGTTTCTTCATCTTTTGTGATTGCATTGTAGGGACAGATTCTAATACAAGCTCCGCACCCAATACATAATTCTGTTTTAACTTCCGCTGTTGATCCTTCTACTTCCAAATGATCTCTCCATAAAATAGTAGAAGCTCGCGAAGCGGCCGCATTTGCTTGACTTGTACTTTCAGCAATATCTGCTGGCCAATGTGCTGACCCACAAACATAAACGCCATCAGTAGCAAAATCGACAGGTCTTAATTTCACATGAGCTTCCAAAAAGAAGTTATTTTCTTCTAATGGTACTTTTAGCATTTTCGCAAGTACTTCCGAATCCTCGTTCGCAATCAGTGGAGTCGATAAAACTACGAGATCTTGCGGTATTTTAATGTCTTGATTCAATAAGTCACTATACACATCTACTACATCTTTTTTAATAACGGGTGGCTTTTCAGGTAGATAATTTATAAAAAGAATACCCATTTCTCTAGCTTTTCTATAATATTTTTCATATACTGTCCCAGATGCTTGTATATCTCGAAACAATATTGTAATATGGGCGTTTGGATTTTTCTCTATTATTAACATAGCATTTTTAATAGCACTCATACAACAAATATTTGAGCAGTACCTTCTCTCCTCATTTCTACATCCTACGCACAATATCATAGTAATATTGTTGGCTTTAACTTGATCATTTTTTAAAAGACTTTCTAAATCTAGCTGACTTATAATTTTTTTTTTATCGTATCCAAAATAGCCCTCCGGAGATAATGGAATAGCTCCAGTCGCAACGATAATTACTCCCGCATCTATATCAACAGTTTTTTTATTCTGTTTAATAACAACCTTATAATTTCCAACAAATCCAGAGACTTTCTCTATAATTGATGATTTGTAAATGTTTATATTATCGTGAGATTCAATAATTTCTATATTTTCTAATAAATTTGACGCATCCTCATTGGATGGAAACACTTTATTTAAAGACTTAAGAAGTCCCCCTAATTCCAATTCTTTTTCAATTAAGGATGTTTTAAAGCCTTGATTTCCTAAATTTAGTGCAGCAGTCATCCCGGCAATTCCCCCACCTATTACGACAGCTGAGTGCGTGATTGCAACTTTTATTCTTTCTAATGGTTCAAGTAAAGCAGCTTTATGGACGCTCATTCTAATAAGATCCTTTGCTTTATCCGTTCCTTTTTCCGGTTCTTTCATGTGAACCCAGGAATCCTGATCTCTTATATTAACCATTTCAAATAAGTAAGGATTTAACCCGGCCTCCTGACAAATAGATCTAAATAAGGGTTCATGAGTTCTAGGAGAGCATGAAGCGACGATGACCCTGTTTAATTTATGTTCTATTATATTTTCCTTAATGTCAGTTAATCCTACCTCAGAACAAGTATAAAGATTATCAGTTGAATAAGTTACATTAGGTAAAGTACTTGCATAATCTGCTAATGAAGGAACATCTAATACACCCCCAATGTTAGTTCCACAATGACATACAAATACGCCAATTCTTATATCGTCGTTTGTCATTTACCTACACCCTCATCACGATTTCAGCTGCTTTAGCTGCAGCTCCACTTGCATCAACTACTGAGTTTGGAATATCCATTGGCGCTCTACAAGTGCCACAAAGGAAGATACCTTCTTTTGAGGATTTTTGCGGATGATAAGTCATACTCTTGAAAAAATTGCATTCATCAACACTTATGCCTAAAGTTTCTGACAATCTTACAGCGTCCTTTTTAGGAACCATACTCGTGGCTAAGACGACTAAGTCAAATTTTGGTTGTTTTACTTCAAATGTGTTTATATCTTCGTAAATAACGATTGGATTTTTTTGTTCGTCTTGCAAAATTTTTGCTACTTTTCCTTTAATGTATTTAATTGCGTAATCATCACAGCCTCTTTGAATATAATCTCGAAATCCTTTGCCACCAGCTCTAAGATCAATAAAAAATATCGTAGATTGAATATTATCGTTATGCTCATAAGCAATCATAGCTTCTTTGGTTGTATACATACAACAACAAGAAGAACAATAAGGGTTATTTTTTAGATCCCGAGAACCAACACAGTTAATAAAGGCTATATTTTCTGGTTCTTTTTGATCAAAAGGTCGTGTTAAATGTCCTCCAAGGGGTCCTGATGCGCTTATCATCCGTTCAAATTCTAAAGAAGTTACAACATTTGGGAGCCTTCCATATCCTAAATAACTAATTGGCGTAGGATCAAAAACATCATAACCAGTGGCAGCGATGATGGATGCAATATTCAATTCAATTTCCTTATCTTTTTGTTCGAAATCTATGGCTTCTCTCTCGCAAACTTTTTCACAGATGCGGCAAGCTGATTTTGTGAACCACAGACATTTTTCTTTGTCAATAGACATAATTGCTGGGACTCCTTGAACATAATCGATATAAATTGCTCTCCGTTTTCTTAATTGCATATCAAAATTGTCTTCTACTCTCATTGGGCATTTTTCAACGCAAATTCCACAGTTAATACACTCATCTTCTTTGACATATCGGGCGTGTTTTAAGACTTTTACAGTAAAATTTCCAGCGGAACCCTCAACACTTTGAATTTCAGAGAGTGTATGCAGAGTTATATTTGGATGCCGAGAACACTCTGCAAGTTTTGGAGCTAAAATACAAATCGAACAATCGTTCGTAGGGAATGTCTTGTCTAGTTGAGCCATTCTTCCTCCTATACACGCATTTTTCTCAATTAACTCAACTTTTATGCCTCTTTCAGCTAAATCTAGTGAGGCTTGAATCCCGGCAATACCTGCCCCAATTACCATAACGCTTTTAATTTTATTGGTCAAATGATTACACCGAATGCGAACAAAGATAACTTCTGAAAAGTACGGAATTTCAAACTATATTTACATTAATAATGCTTTTTTCTTACTTTTTTTTTTGAAATATCTGCTTTGTTATTTTTCTTTCATATCTTTCCAATAAATATATTATATCCGATTATGATATATAAAATTATTATTAATATAAATAAAAAAGTGTGAATTTATTGTGATAATCATTAAAAAAATACGGAAAAATGTATTCTATTAAAGTAAATTTGCTGAAATCAAGAAATATTTTTATATTTTTCGTTGAATATATTAATTTAGATAGGTAATCTTATAACTGATAACCTTAATTTTATTTATAGTAGAAGTTTAATTTCCAATTTTGAATCTTAAAAAATAAATAATAACAAATAATTGTAAAAGATACTATAGGTGTTACGAGATTTGACAGAAGATCGATTCCATACAGAAAAGGAAATAGAACCTAAATCCTTTAAAGATCTTATTAAAGAAGTTCATGAAAAAGGAATTTGTGGAGAATGTGGAGGATGCGTTAGTTTTTGTTCTGCTGCGGAAATAGGAGCCATTGACATCTCTACAAGTGGTTTACCTTATTATTCAAATGAAGATAATTGCCTTCATTGTGGTATTTGCTATTTAATTTGTCCCGAGATTCACGAATTAGACCAAGAATTAAACGAGAAATTTAATTTCAAACCCCCAATAGGTAGTTGGTCTAAAATAGTTACAGCTCAAGCGAGCGATCCTCAAATACAAAAGGTTGCTACGGATGGAGGAGTGGTAACAGCAATATTAATTGCCTTGTTAGAAAATAATTTAATTGATGCAGCGATTGTATCAAAAAAAATAGGTCCCTTTCAAAGAATGCCTTTCTTTGCAAAAAATAAACAAGATATTATAGATGCGATAGGAACATTCTATAACATAGAAGGTCCTGTTTCAGAATTAGGAAAATATAACACTTTCGTTCCAACTATTACAGAATTGAAAAAAGTAGTTGGTTCTGACAAAATGAAGGTGGCAGTCGTTGGAGTTCCTTGTCAAATTCATTCCATAAGAAAAATGCAGGAATTAAAAATAATTCCGGCTCATGTAGTTGAATACACATTGGGGTTATTTTGTTTCGAGAATTTTAAATTTGACGACGCTGCTAGGGCGAGAATTGAAGAAAGATTTAATTTCTCTTTTAACGATGTTGAAAAGATGAATATTAAGGAAAACTTGATAATAAATCTCAAAAATAGGGATAAGCCACTGACGATAGAATTTTCAGAGCTGCAAGATGTTATGAGAAATGCATGTAGGGTTTGTGAAAACTTTACTAATTACTACGCAGATATTTCTTTTGGCGGTATTGCCTCTAAACAAGGGTTAACAACAACTTTAATTCGTACTAAAGCTGGAGAGAAAATATATAACCTTGCTTTAAATAAAGGATATATTAAAGAACCCGCTGAATTAAATACATCTCTCGAGAAATCTATAATGGTTGCTCAAATCATCAGTTTTAGCAAGAACAAATCAAGAAGAGCAGAAGAATATAGATAGATTTTGATTTTAATCTACTTAATTATTTTTCCTAAACCATAGAATTATATTATCTATATATTAATGCTAAATAAAAAGCTAATTAAGTTAATAATCAAGTAATAAAAACTATTTCAAATATAATCCAGCAAAAGCCTTATTTGGTATCGTTTGTTTAAATGCAGAGCTGACAATCATGAAAATTGCAGTATCAGGCCCAACCCAAAGCGGTAAATCGAGTTTTATTAAATTTTTTGATGATAAGGCGCTAAATGTAGAAGCAAAAGCCAGAGATAATAAATATTATACCGTTGGAATGGACTTAGGAAGCGTAAAATTAAATGGATTTGATGTTTTTTTATTTGGCACTCCTGGTTTATTAAGATTTAATGTTATGAGAGATGTAGTAGTCCGAGGTGCTGATGGGCTTGTTTTTTTATTTGATGCGGTTCACCCAGAAAAAGATGAGGACGCGATAATTATTTTAAATTCTCTTCGAAAAACGATAGGGCTTGACACTCCCATAGTTTATTTGGCAAATAAACAAGATATGGCTGGGGCCAGGCATACTGAAGTAGTAAGATCTCAAAATTATTTAAGAGACGATGCAATGATTTTTCCAACAAGTACACGAACGGGAGAAAATTTGAACGATGCTCTCAAATATATTGTGAATCAAATTTTTGATCATTACTCAAGTTTGCTTACGGTACTTCGCTCATATGAAACCGATATCGAGGGGTTATCAACAAAACTGAATAAAAATCCTGTAGAAATGAGGAATTTATTAAACAATCTAGAGATAAAAAGATTTATTGAAATTGACAGGAAAAATAAATGTTACAGCGTTAAACACGGATTGAAACTTTTAATATAGAGTTTTCCACTCTTTTTTTCAGTAGTTCATACTTCCTCTATTAATTGTTAGATTAAATCAAAGGGATTAATTTCTTCTTTACCTGTATTTTTCAGCAAACCATTCAATCCTGAGCGTTGCTTGAAAAGAACATCCCAGAAAAATGTAGGAATTTCTTTTTCTGTTTTATACATTATCTCAATGCGATTTAGTTTTTCGAGTAAGAAACTAATTTTAATTGTAAATTGCTCAATATATTCTTCTTTGGAATAATCTTTATTTAACTCTATTTTAAATAAGGTCTTAAGGTCTTCGAATTTAGGTAAATAACCAATTGGTGTTTTAATAGCGTCAAAATCTCCTTTAGTACGCCCTTCCGCCCATATAATCCACACTTTTTTGTCTAATATAGCATTTAAATATTTTCCGTCTTTGCCCTTAAGAAAGTAATTAGTAGAGAATACTTGTGGGCAGTGTTTCAATTTTTTTCCAAAAGAATTGTGGTTGTTTAAATATTTTCCAAGGGGAACTACTAAGAAATCTAGATTTGCCATTGGGCTAGCTTTTCTAACGCCTCTAGCCCCAAGAGTAGCAGAAGTCGTTTCAGATTCTATAGAAGCGCCTAAAAAAATCCCGTGCTCCCAGTTTAAACTTTCTACAATAGGAGGCATTGTGCTAGAATCTCTTCCTCCATAAAATATTCCATGTATGGGTACACCATTAGGATCATCTAATTTAGGATCACAATTTGATAGATCGGTAAGATTAATTGTATAGCGAGCATTTGGATGAGCAAGAGGTACTTTATTTCCTTTTTCATCAGAAATTCCATCGATCCATTGTCCATAATGGTTGAAACCATCTTTAGGGTGTTCAATACCCATACCAAGCCAGTAGGGTTTACTATCTTTTACGAGAACATTAGAAAAAATTAATTCTCTTGGTGTTGTGAGAGCTTCAAAAATCACAGGATCGTTTTTCGCATTTACATCTTTTATTATACCAAAGATTCCCTTTTCAATATTTACAGCATGTGCAAAACCATCGTCCCAAGCTCGTAAATATGCAATATCATCACCAACAATTAGTTGTCCAGGAAGCATCGCGGTAGAAGTTTTTCCACATGCGCTTGGAAAAGCCCCGGTAAAATAAGTCACCCGGTTCTTTCCTTTCGGACGAACTCCTAAAATAAAGTAGTGTTCAGTCAACCAATCTTCGTTATTTGACTTACAAATTGCTAATCTTAAAGCTAACTTCTTTAATCCAAGAGAATTGCCCGCATATTGATTGTTGACAGATAGAACCCGCGATTCTTGCAGATCTACATATATTCGTCTTTTATCAATGTTTTTAGTAACAGGAGGATTACCAACAAGCTCCCCAGCAGAATGTATAAAATGAAAGAAATCATTAGAACCATTTAGTTCTTTGAATTCCTCGTATCCTTTCCTATACAAAATATCTTCAGAATGGGCAACATAGAATGAATCTGTAAGTTGTAAAGCTCCGATAGTAAATTTAGATTTAATAGGTCCAAGGCAAAAAAATCTTACTAAACATTCTTTCCCTTTCATACATCCATCCATAATTTCTAATATTTCTTCAAGTCCTTCACCCCTATCCGTAGTGTTAATCCACGGACTCCGATATTCTCCTTTAGGGATTAAAACTTTAGTGTTTCCTTTATCTCGCGCTTGATCATAAAAGCTATCATAGTGAACAGTGTGCCCATTTACATTGAGACTACTTTCTTCTCGAATAGAAAGCGTTTTCTTGGCTACATATTCAATATCCTCTTCGGAATCAGAAATTACGGTTAGTTTACTTGGTTTACACAATTCTACGAATTGTTTTATAATTTTTAAAACATGATCGTTCTTTAAAGCAAATAATTTTTCAATATCTTGTTGAGATATTAAATCTTGACCGATTGATACTGCAAATTCTTCGTTAAAATCCATTTCAAACCAAAACAAATTTATTTTATATATTTTATACTATAGAAAATAAAATAAATCAATAGGTATTAAAAGTCTTTCTAAATCCAAGAAATACTAATAAATATTGAGGTTTGATAAAAAAAAATTAAAAAAAAAGAGAACATTCAATCAAATTATTATAATCCAGGAGGTCTACTACCTTTAGCACTGATAATTCTATCTACTCTTAAAATAAGATTTGCTAATTCGCTTCCTGCTTTAATAACATGATTAATTAATGCTGCTGGTTCAACTATACCTTTCTCGAAATTATCTCCTATCTCGTTGGTTATAGTATCAATCCCTTGCCACTTATCATTTTCAGTCTTGTGCGCTGCACGCAGTTCTGTCATATTTTCGATTTCATCTAATCCTGCATTTTTGATCAATGTTTTAGGAATTTCTTCTAACGCAATTGCAAAAGCATTTACAGCTAATTGTTCTTTCCCGCTGATTTCGTTGGCATATTCTCTTAACTTTTTTGCTAATTCAATGTAAATTGCACCACCACCAGCTACTAGCGTCTTAGTATCCATGACTTTAGCGACAACTGAAAGCACATCATGTAACGTAATTTCTGCTGAGCTTAAGATTTTATCTAAACCACCTTTAAGTAGTATCGACACAGATTTAGGATTTTTGCATCCAGTAAAGAGGACATATTCATCCTTACCGAGTTTCTCGAATTTAACATCTTCTGCAAAACCAAGATCTTCTTCAGATAAGGAATGAAGATCATCGACTGTACTAGCACCAATTGCTTTTGTTATAGATTTCATATCAGAATCACCGAGGTTTTTTATTGCTGCAATTCCTTCTTTAGCCAGATAAGCTCCAAATTTGTCAGATATGTCTTTATTGTTGACTATCATAGTAATTCCTAAATCTTTAAAGATCTTCAAGTAGTCTATCAGAATCTTTTCTTCTTGATCGAGGAATTTCTGAATGTCCGCGGGGTTTGTTATTCGAATTTGGGCGTCGAATTCTGTTTTAACGACATCTAATTTTCTCCTTATAACTGCTATTTTCGCATTTTTAATTACTTGTGGCATTGTTGAATTGACTTTGTCCTTTTCGATATAGACACCATTAATTAACTTTGAATCTCTTAAGGATTTTCCAGGTGTTTTGACAATTTTAACATTTCCTACTTTAGAGAACGTATTACCATCATCTCCACTTATGTGTTTGATGGCTTTTAATGTTAATTCAGCAAAATAGTCTTTTACTCCTACTATGTCTTTAGCATTCATAGCAGTTCTAGCTACAGCAATAAGAATTTTATCATCATCAGGAGAGATTTTAACAGCCATTTCACTTATAAGTTTTAAAGCTTTATCTGCTGCTAACTTGTAACCGTGAGTAATGGGTTTTGGATGGATATCCTGTTCGATAAGTTCAAGAGCGTTTACCAATAAGGCTGATGAGAAGATGACAGCAGTTGTGGTGCCATCACCAATATCGTCATCTATAGATTTAGCAATATTGACCATCATATTTGCGGCAACATTATCTATATCAAGTAGCTTAAGTATTTCAGCACCATCATTAGTAATTGTAACATCTCCTACAGAATCCACCAGCATTTTATTCATGCCTTTTGGTCCAAGAGTAGATTTTACTGTTTCGGTAATTGCTTTGATTGCGTTAATATTTTGCATTCTAGCTTCTTTTTCTTTCGTTTGTTCAGTTCCTTCTTTGAGAATTATAATCGGTACAGACATATTTTTACCTTTTATTTGTTTTTAAAAATTTTTAATTCTTGAATTTTTTAATGACTCAATTTATAAGAATTTTATGATTTGGAGATCATTTAAAAATAAAAAATGTAGATATCAAAAATTATTAATTAATTTCAAACATTGCTAAAAATGTTGAACAAACAAACAAATTTTATAGAATATCTTACTTTTCTGGTTTATTAAAAATGAAAAAAGAAACTTTGGACGAAATTGACGAAGAAATCATTAAAATTCTACAAGAAAACGCTAAGACATCTTATAGAGAAATTAAAGATAAACTTAATATTTCAATTGGAACCATACATAATAGAATTTCGAAATTAGAGGAAAACAAGATAATTGAAGGATACACCCTTAAACTTAATAACGAGAAATTAGGTTATAAGTTAACGTTTTTAATAAGAGTTAATATTGATGGTAAACACACGCAAGAAATCTTAGACGAGATATCAACCAAACCAGAGGTATGTTCAGTATTTCATACAACGGGGGAACAGTCTGCTGCGCTAATTTGCCGGTTCAAAGAAGCTCAAGATGTGCATAACTTTATCCGAGAGTTAAACGAGAAAGAATTCATAACCAAAACTAATTCTAACATGGTACTAAAAGAATATAAAAATTCTAGTATTGTGGTTCTGTAAAAATAAAATAGGTTTATTTCTCCTGATTTTCCTTACTATTTTTAAAATCTAGGGAGATCGAATTAATACAATAACGTAAACCCGTTGGTTTAGGACCGTCCTTAAAGACATGACCTAAATGGCCTCCACATTTTTGGCATAAAACCTCCGTTCTTTTCATATTGAAACTTGTATCAGGTTCTTCTTTAATTTCAGAGTTATTTATGGTATCCGAAAAACTAGGCCATCCACAACCAGACTCAAATTTAGATTTTGAATCAAACAGGGGAGTCCCGCACCCCGCACAATAATACACACCCTTATTCTCATTATTCCAATATCTTCCTGTGAAAGGTCGTTCTGTTCCTTTTAGTCTTAGCACGCTATACTGTTCCTCTGTTAATTTTTCCTTCCAATCATCTTCATTTTTAGTTTCATTTTCTGTCATTCTAAGTAGAAGAATTAAACTAGAGTTCATATATGTTGTCCTTATATCCTTTCAAGTAAAACCAAGTACCATTAACAAATAGAAGCCAAAAAACACCATAAGCGTTTTATTTATTATTCAATCACTTAAAAAACATCGATTTGAACCCAAATTTTTAATTGGGATAATACTTTATAGTAATCAATAAAGTTGTACCTACTATTAAAAGAGTGAATAATAAAAAATGCTTGATCCTTGGGGCTCCTCTAATCCTGTAGAAGATGATGATTACGAGAGAATAAAGGCAGAATTTGGAATCGAAGATGTCAGCGAAAATTTGAGACAAAAATTGTTAGATAATCGATTTTTCAGAAGAAAAATCATTTTTGGTCATAGAGATTTAGGGGCGATTTTTAAGGCGATCGAAGAAGATCAACCATGGACTGTAATGAGCGGTATAAAACCGTCTGGATCCTTCCACTTAGGAACATCAACAACTGCTTTAGAAATTGTTGAGTTTCAAAAAATGGGAGGGAAGGTTTATTACGGTATCGCAGATATAGAATCTTGGGAGGATAATGGGATACCTTATGATGAAGCTGAACAAAATGCAATAGATAATGTAGCTGATATTTTGGCGTTTGGTTTAGACCCTTCTCCTGATAGAACTTATATTTGGAGGCAATCGAAAGAGCCCATTGTGAAAGATATATGCTTTAAAGTAAGCAGATTAGTAACACAAAACATGTTAAACGCAATCTATGGGGAGAAAACATTCGGACTCTATCTAGCAGCACTAGTTCAAGTTGGAGATATAGTTCTCCCTCAAGTTAGGGAAGGACCACAACCTACTGTAGTTCCCGTTGGAATAGATCAAGATCCACACATAAGGCTAACAAGAGACCTCACACGAAGGTATTACAAAAATTTTTTCTTACCTGGTGCTACGTATCACTATTTATTAGCAGGAATCGACGGATCAGATAAAATGGCTAAAAGAAATCCGAATAGTTCATTTACTTTCAACGAAACTTTAGAATCCATTGAGAAAAAAGTAAAGGGGGCTCTAACTGGTGGGCGTAAGAACAAGAAAGAACAACAAGAGCTTGGCGGCGAACCTCAAAAATGCATGATTTATAAAATGCTCATGTATCATTTTGAGGAGAATGACGAAATTTTAGCAGATGAATTCGAAAGATGCGTTAAGGGAGAATTACTTTGTGGGGAACATAAAGCTCAATGTGTGGAAAAAGTATTAAAATTTATAAAAAACCATCAAGAAAAGAAAGAGAAGTTAATTGATAAAGCTCGAGAACTACTTGATATCGATTAGTAAATAACTATTTTCTTTTTATTAGAGGTTCAATTAACTCTTTTAATTCAAGAGTAAATTCTGAAAACTTTTCTAAAAGAGTATCTTTCAGTTTTTCTTTGATAACTACTGATACGAACAATGATTCCCCTTCGATTTCAATTCGATGCAAATAAGATAATAATTCATCTCCTATCGACGAAAAAGTATAATTAGTTTCGAAGGATTCTTCTTGCATTCTTTTTAGTAAAAAAAGGTGCTCTTTTATTGATTCTATAAGTTCTACATAAATTTCTGGCTCAACGATTTTCCTGTAATACTCGCTTATAATAATCCCATTTTTGTCAAATAAGATTAATGACTCGCTATCAAATTCCTTGAGAGTTTTCTCTAACAGTTCGGATAAATCAAAAAACTTTTCATCAAACACTGATAATCCATAGGAAATCAATTGTGTAATTGAGATTATGTCATAGATGGAAGTTTGTTGGAAGAGTATTTTAAAAGAGGGGTATAGTTTAAGTATATGCTCCCTCAAGGCTTCTATCTGCTCAACCATTTGTTCATTTCCTATAAATTCAGGGTCAAATTTATGAAAACTAATAATAATTGGTACATCCATTTTATGTTTCTTAAAATTCTTTAGGATCATGTTCAGGTAAGCTAAAGAAGTTTCAATTCTTTCAGGATCCTGAATATCAACAACATATACTAATAAATCTGTATCAGAAAAATAAACATCTTGCTTTTTTTTGTATAATTTCCTATATTTTTCTTGACCACCCATATCCCAGAACACAACCCTATTTTTTAGAAATTCTGTTGCTTGGTATTCAACTCGAATAGTTGGTGTAAGAGAGATGATGTCTTTATGGAAATTGTACTTTTTATTCAAAGCGGTTAAAATAGAGGTTTTCCCTGCGTTATCCAAACCTGCAATGATGACTTTTATAAATTGTGGCATAATCTTGATACTATTTTAATTAATGATAATCTAAAATTTAAAAAAAAAAACTTTTATTACTTTTAAACTTAATTTAATGAAAATTTTATATTGTAAATGAAGTGAAGTTTATTATTTTTAATTTTTTGTTCTTTTTCTACTATACATCAGAA
>Ga0255055_10001879_pt1 | contig 15053 bp, 16 predicted proteins | sample JV7_2_27_MG_FD_188633 | JGI IMG/M metagenome (GOLD analysis project Ga0255055, IMG submission 188633) | Seawater microbial communities from Jervis Inlet, British Columbia, Canada - JV7_2_27 | ecosystem: Environmental > Aquatic > Marine > Inlet | place: Canada: British Columbia | collected... | reverse complement strand
GAACAATCGTGATTGAAAGGAAGGTCGTTATAGTGCGGCGAGCGCAAGGAAATAAACTAATTTTCACAGACTACTATGTATTTACATTCCCCGGCAATGATCCAGATACGGGCTTTGTAGGCAACGCCAAGGTAATCTTAGATATTGGTAAGGGACTGTCATTAGCATATGGATTGTTCCATGGCACTGGAGACTTTGAGGGACAAACACTTAATATTGGACACACTTGGGAAGATTATACTGCGGCAGTAAACCCATGGTATGGATACTGGCTAAAACGATAAAAATAATGGTTTTTTAGTCTCTAATCTCTTCTCTCTTTTCTTTTTTAGTAAAGTTTCCTAAACCCATAATTATTTTTGAAGGGTCTTTTAATACAACCTAACCTTGACCAGACCAGCAACCACAATTTATGAAGTGAGTATTATAGTAAAGATTCCATGTCAAGTCTGCAACATAGAAGGCACCCTCCAAAGATAACTATGCCAGACTAGGAGACCCCGGCATAGGATTAAATCATAATTAATGGTTTTTATTATAGTTTATTCATATGAAAAAGCGATTTATTAGTTTAGGAGTTATATTATTTCTCCTTTCAAGATACGATAGCCAGATCCTCTCGAAATAATAGTACAATTTCCAAAAACTTCATTAAAGATTAGTGGAAAAGATTTTTTACCAATTTTGGATCGAATAACCATCTGAAATGAACCTCCATTTGCTAATACTTTAGGTGCCCCTAGCACCATTTTTTTTACAAGATCCATTCCTGCACTAACTGGAGGATTCAATAAAATACAATTAAAAATTAAACCCTCAACAGGTTCATATAAATATCCCCGTCTGACTTTCGCATTAATTATTCTATTTTTTTTGATATTTATTCTTGATAGAGCTACAGCACGAGAGTTAACATCGGTCATAAATACTTGTAATTTTTGGTTAGTTGACGCAGCTACTATTCCAATAGCTCCATATCCACATCCTAAATCTAATAGTGTACCCTCTTCAGGTAGAATCATTTTTTCCACAAGTAGTCTGGTTCCGGAATCGATTCGTTTTTTAGAAAAAACACTTGAACTGGTAGAAAACATGAAATCATGTCCTCTTAATATTGTTGAGAATGAAGAAATTATGAATTTTGATTTTGGATCTATAGAAAAATAGTGTTCAGGAGATTGCTTGTCAATACTCATTTTGAAGTACCGCTTCTCCAAACTCTAGGGTATAATCCTCGTGGCATCAAAACCCTTTTCAGAGTTGCTACTGAACCATGATCCATATCCAGTATATTTTCCGTTGAATGCAGAGACTTTGCTAATGCGATTGCCTCTCCTTTCAAAGATAAAAGTGCTAATAGATTATCTTTTTCAATACCTGAATCAACGGATAATACTCCTGGTGCAGTTAAATTGGCACCATGGCACAATGCGTCAACCGCGGAATCTCTAACTACTATTTTAGGAGTTAAAGCTAATGCACTTTCCATTGGTTGAACAAAACGTTGTAAGATCTTAACATCCTTTTTTTCCGTCCATTCTCCAAACCAATAGGCCACTTTGTGTAAGGTAACAAAACTACTTTGATTTTCACTATATGGACCTGCTCTAGTTCTACGTAATTCTTGCATGTGGGCTCCACAACCTAAGATTTCCCCCATATCATAACAGAGTTTACGAATGTAAGTACCAGCCTCACAACCAGTCTTAAAAAGAACATTTCGGCCATCTTTTTCAATAAAATTAAGATAATAAATTCGGCGAGTTCTTAATTGTCGTTTAACCGCAGACCTTAAAGGTGGTTTTTGATAAATCTGATCTTCAAACTCCACCATAAGATCTTTTATACTTTCTTCTTTGGCATCACCATGGAGTTTCATAATACAAACGTATTCTTTACCACTTTTGAGAAGAGCCTGTACAACCTTTGTAGAGTCCCCTAATGTAATCGGTAAAACTCCAGTCACTTTAGGATTTCTCTGACTTACTTAGTAATAAGTCTCTAGAGTCCCACCATGACCAATAGTTTTTAGCCGTAAAATTCTTTTTACCCAGGCTGCAACTTCGTGGCTAGTTGGACCAGCAGTTTTATCAAGATTTATTGTTCCATAGCGTAAATATTGATCTGATGGCCTCTCAGAGGGTATATGACCATATGCTGGATCAGTTACTCCCTCTGCTTTCACTAGATGTTCTCGGTTAATAACCCAGGGAGGATTAGTTCTTGCTATATGAATTTACACTCCTTGAAGTATAGAAAAAGAGATTGAGGTATTAAGAGTTTAGATTAAGTTAGTGTTGACATACTATTGGTTGGGTCATTTCTTCTAACTTACCTGTAGTTTCCAATATTTGGGTTACTTCGTCATCTGATGAATTGCGTTTAATAACAATCTTGTCTTTTAGTGGTGCAATATGATTTATACTTGCACGTCTGCGTTTTACTCCTGTTACTTTTTTTGGGCCAGTTATCAATACAAATCCCTTATCGACTACTTCAACTATTATGCATTTTTTTCCAGCCTCTCGTCCAGCCAGTTTTAAACAAATTCTCCCAACTTCTATCGCAGGCATTTACATAAGTCTCCTGTCAAAATCTAAATTAAACAACAATACGCAAATATTTAAGCTTGATTTTTTTTACAAGTTTATAAATATAAATAACCAATTTTTTTTTAAAAATTTAAAAAAAACCATGCGAAAATTGGAAAAATATGGAATATTATTAAGTTATCATTTCTGAAAAACCTGTTAAGGAGTAAATAGATTAACTCAAAAATCTTTTAACAGCTTCATAAAGAACACTGGTACCAAAAATCAGATTTTTCACAGAAATACGTTCATCTATCCCATGTTCTCCCTTAACTATTCGATAATAAGGTTTTTCAGGAAGTCTCGGCTGAAAACCATAACATATGCTTCCGATTCTTCGGAAGAATCGAGAGTCTGTTCCACCAGTCATTAATAAAGGAGAGATAACGCATCCAGGTTCAAAATCCTTCAAAACAGACACAAGTACTTCATAGAAGTTAGTATCTCTTGGAGAAACTGAAGGCTCTTGAATTTGCAGAATTTCGAGCGAGATATTTTCTGAATCAATAGTTCTCAATAGCCCTTTTATTTTGTCTAAGGTACTATCTACACTCTGACTTGGAAGAAGTCTACAATCAAAAGTTGTTTCGCATTCTGATGGAAGAACATTTTCTTTTATTCCACCTTTAATTATCGTTGGTGTAATAGTCATTTTAACTCGAGGGCGTATTTCTGTTACGAGGTCAGGGTAATTTTTAGCAAGTTCACCTAATATTTTATCGATCTGTGTTGGATCTTTGATAATTCTGGAAAACGCGTTTTTAAGTTGAGGATCATCATCCCCTAATTTAACTAGAAATTCTTGTACAGAGTCATTTAATAAACCTTGAGGACTATAATTGCTGAGTTTTTTTATAACTTTATTCATTAATAGTATTGCATTACTATCTTTGTCAGGCATGGATGCATGCCCTGGAATACCTTTTGTTTTAACTTTAAACCAGATAATCCCTTTTTCAGCAGTTTGGATTGTGTATAAAGTTCTGTTTTGAGTTGGAATTCCAATTCCACCCCCTTCATTAATAACATAATTGGCAAATATTTTTTCTCGATAATTTTCTAAAAGATAATTAGCCCCTTTCATGCCACCTTTTTCTTCATCAGCAGTCGCAGCAAATATTAAATCTCCTTTTAAGGGTATATTATTTCTTTTCAAAAGTATAATGACCATTGCTTCTATGGCAGTCATACTTTTCATGTCCAAAGTTCCACGACCCCATACAAATCCATCCCTAACTATTCCTTTAAAAGGATCAATACTCCAGTCGTTTTTATTCGCTGCAACAACATCAAGATGAGATAGTAATAACAAACTGGGTTTTTCTCCAGTCCCATTCAATCTGGTTATAATATTGCCTCTGCCAGGTGCTGATTCTATAATGTTACAATCAAAACCTTCATTTGAGAATTTTTTATCAAGATAGTTAGCTGCAATAATTTCATTTCCGGGTGGATTTGTTGTATCAATACGAATGAGATCACTCAGAAGCATTGTTATTTCGTTTTCAAGTTTTTCAGATAAATTCAAAGACAAAGAAGAAACACTCACATCAAATTTAGTAAATCTATGGCTAAAGATTTTTTCGGTTTCTTCTGATAGAATTAATAATAAATTAACAATACAAATATAAAAAATTAAAGATGAAGTTTATATATGAAAGAAGTTCCAGCTAAAGATTATTCAGGTTGAGCTTGAATGAAAGAATTAAAACCAATTGATTATAAATTATTATTCGAGTTGATGAAAAATTCTCATCGTAGTGATAGACAATTAGCTAAAGCATTGGGTGTTTCTCAACCTACTGTAACTCGAAGAAGAGCTATACTAGAAAAAGATTACATCGAAGGCTATACTGTTATTCCAAAATTTGGAAAAATTGGATTTGAGATCGCATCATTTACTTTTCTAAAAAGCAAACTAAAAAGAAAAAATGGCCATACCCAAAAAGAATCCGTAGAAAAACTTAGAACATGGTATCAAACACAACCAAATGTTGTAATGGTACAAGATGGAAGAGGTATGGGCTGGGACATTATTTGTATTTCATTCCATGAAAGTTTCTCGTCTTTCTCAGAATTTACCAGAAAACAAGATTCTGAATTATCAGACCTTGTAATTGAAAGTCAAACTTTCCACGCTGATTTGAAACATGGAATTTCAATAAAACCCTTCCGTTTAGAATATTTATCAGAAAAATAAGGACATAAATTAAGAAATATTCTAAAATAAAACTGAAATAAACAAACATTTATCTAACAGATTAAAAAAGGCCTTGTTCAATCGAACCATGTCTTTAAAAATCTAACCAACTATTTTTAAATCAAGCTTTTTACCAAAAAATATTGCAAAAAAAAGTTAAAGCTTATTATCTTTTTCCACAATATATTCTAAAATAATTGAAGATGTTCCTTTGAGGAAAGAAAATGATTGCTGAACAAACTATTAAATTACCCAGAATTGCTAATTCTGAACCAAGCAAAATCATTGGTTTAATTTCAGATACTCATGTACCCTCCAGAGCAAAACGCATTCCTATGAAAGTTTTAAAAATATTTGAAAAAGCCGATTTTATTATTCATGCTGGTGATCTAGTGGATTTATCAGTAATTGACAAACTAGAAGAACTTGCACCTGTCTTAGCAGTTCAGGGAAATATGGATCGACAAAAAGTAAGTGGCGCATTACCAAAAATTAATTCTTTAAAGGTTTTAGATTGGAAAATTGGTGTAATGCACGATCCCAATACTCCATTTGGTAAACGAAAAATTAGAGAAATTGCGGATCAAAATGGATTTGATATCTTTGTTTATGGGCACACACATCATGCGAAAATTAAATGGGAAGGAAAAATATTATACATTAATCCAGGTAGTCCTACTGATCCTGATAGACCATTTATAAATAAACCATCAGTGGGTTTGCTAAAACTAACAAAAAAAACTATAAAACCCGAAATTATTTTTCTATAAAAATTTTTCAGCATTCCAGATTCAAAGAATAACTTATTTTTGTCAATAGATAGCTTTACTTTAATCTATCTCTCTCAATACTCTAATAGTTGGTACTGAGCTGTTTTTAAATGCTAATTTTAGGAAAAGATTACCAAATGAAAAAGGAGGCATTATAGTGGAAAATTGTAAAAATCCTTGGAAGAATACCTGCCAAAGTGAAAACATTAAGCTATACATATTAGTTGAAGGAGAAAAATTGCCAATTTGTAAACATTGTTGGAGTGGTATTGCCGAACAAAAAAAAGAGTGGGGAAATTAAATTTTGGAAAATTTTAGTTTGAATAGCGCAAAATCTTTTCTCGGAAAAAACGTAAACTTGCATCTAAAAGATGGCGCAGTAATAATTAATGTTCAGTTAACGAAAATTAAAAAGAGTGAATATGGAAAAAGAAAGTTAGTAGAATATTCAGTCTATGGTAATAGAGAAATAAGTATAATTCCATTAAGAAATATTGCTTGGGCAGAATTGTTAAATTTGAATCTAATTCAAGCAGCAGGATAAAATAGAACTTTTTTTAATAATTAAAGAGATGTAGACAACAAAAACTGAATATATCTCAGAAATATAATCTCTTGTATGGAATGTTTGGAATGCGGAGATTGTTGTCTAGAAACTGAAATGTTACTTTCCAAAAAAGATATTGATAGATTGGAAAAAAAAGGTTTTAAATCTAAGTATTTTTCTCGACAAAATAATGAAGGATACGTTGTTCTTAAAAATCGAAAAGGTCATTGTATTTTTTTTGATGTTGAACAAAAAAGATGTAAGATTTATGAAGATAGACCAATGGGTTGTCGATTATATCCTATAATATTTGACGATATGAAAGGAATAGTCGCAGATACACTATGCCCAGCAAAGAACAAATGGACTGAAAATAGAAAGAGCCACAGAGGAAAGAAAGTAATTAAATTGCTTAAAAAGATTGATTCTGAAGCAAAGCAAAGATGTTCTTCCTAATTTTTTCCAACAGTTTTAAATAATTCTAACTTAACCCTTTCAAGGGTGAAGCATAATGCCAAGTACAGTTATTGTAGGCGCCTTCTGGGGAGATGAAGGTAAAGGAAAAATAATTTCTTATTTAGCTCTAAAAGATAACCTCGATTTTTGTGTAAGAACAGGATCAGTGAATGCGGCTCATACAGTCTGGTTGGAAGGAAATCGTTATGCACTACACATGGTCCCTGCCGCGTTTATAAATGAAAAAACTAGATTATTAATAGCTCCAGGAGCCAATGTGCACATTGCAAAATTTTTTGAAGAAGTTGAATTAACAAAGGTTACAGGACGCATTGGTATTGATAAGTACTCTTCAATAATCGAGGAAAAACATTCGTTGCAGGATAGAACTAGCGCTCACCTTAAAGGCCTTGGTACTACAGGATGGGGAGTTGGGCCTGCACTTGAAGAAAGGGCTAGAAGAACGGCTAAACTTGCAAAAGATATCCCAGAATTAAAACAGTATATTTCTGATGTAACAAAAGAGATTAACGATGGATTAGATGCTGGAAAGAATGTTTTATTAGAGGGAACTCAGGGTTTCATGCTTTCTCTGTTTCACGGTACTTACCCATATGTAACTGGGAGAGATACTGGGGCTTCTGCTATTGCTTCAGAAGCAGGAGTTGGACCAACAAGAGTTGATGAGGTAATAATTGTGTTCAAAGCATTTATTACTAGAGTTGGAACTGGCCCATTACCTGGTGAAATGTCAAAAGAAGAAGCTCGCAAAAAAGGGTGGTTTGAGACTGCAGCTGGGACAGGACGTGATCGGAGATCAGCTCCATTCAATTTTGATCTGGCTCGAAAAAATGCGCGGATAAATGGTGCGACTCAGGCTGCACTTACAAAACTTGATTGCGTTTTTCCAGAGTGTCGAAGTGTTAGAAACTTTGATGAACTCCCTAAGAAAGCTATTGAGTTTGTTAAAGAAGTTGAAGTGAAGTCCAAAGTATCTGTAACCTTAATAGGAACAGGTCCAGATGCGTTGGATATAATCGATAGAAGGAAATAGGTAACTTTTTCTTTCAAAAAGGTTACCTCTCTATGCTAGAGGAAACTAAATGAATAGATCAGACAATATTAACAAAGCTTCAACAAGTCTTTTCATACTTCTTTTTATAGCAGGTTTGCTGGTTGGCGGATTATTAAGCATTTATATTACCTTTCAAGAAATCACTGAATTAACCGATAAAGTAGATTCTTTAGAAGAACAAATTGTCGGTCAAAATGGAGTTCAAAATGTTACCTACCAAGATATAACGATTTATCAGAATTCCTCAGCTCTTGTAGACCTATATCAAAATGTAAAAGAGTCAATAGTTCTAGTTCAAGGTATAACAAGTGAGGGAGGAGTTCAAGGTTCAGGTTTTGTGTATACCTATCTAGATAGAGATGTGGTAATAACAAATTATCATGTTGTACATGATACATCAAGTTTAAGTGTCACTTTTTCAAACGGAAATGGTTACGAAGCTACAATTTTAGGAATTGATCCTTACGTGGACTTAGCGGTTCTTTCTGTTGATGCATTAAGTGTTGAGTTTAAACCTATTGAAATCGTTAGTTCATCTTCATTACGAGTGGGGGAAATGGCTATTGCTATCGGGAACCCGTATGGATTGGTAGGGTCACTTACAACAGGAGTAGTTAGTGCTTTGGGAAGAACCCTCACTGAAGAATATGCTGGGGGATATTCCATTCCAAATATTATACAAACTAGCACCCCTATTAACCCTGGAAATTCAGGTGGTCCACTTTTGAATGCAGTAGGAAAAGTAATTGGAATAACAACGGCAATTGCAGAAGAATCACAAGGATTAGGATTTGCTATTCCATCAAATACTATGCTAAGAGAAATTCCAGATTTGATTAATACTGGAACTTATGGCGGACATTCTTATCTGGGGGTATCAGGCCAAGATATGAACTATAATCTAGCTAAAGAGATAGGTTCAAGCATAACGTTTGGGTGGAGAATACAATCAGTGACAGCTGGAGGTCCATCTGAGGGAATTTTAAGAATTAATGATATAATTACTGAATTAAATGGAACAAAAATAAGAAACAATGATGAACTAGCGAGTTATCTTTCTGATAAAACATTACCAGAAGAGACATTGCTACTAACTGTAGTTAGAGATAGTTCAACAATAGAGTTAATAGTTATTTTAGGAACAAGACCGGCTCCACCTATTTAATTCCCTAATCAAAGAACAATAAAATATACTAAAAAAATAATGGGCATTAAAATGACAGATATTTGGGCTAAACCATATCACGTTATAATAGAAGTGGAAAACAGAGAATGCCGAATAATTAAAAAATGTGCTAAATTAGGGCTTAAAAATTTGAGAGTAACTGATATTAGAGCACCAAAAACTGGGTCAATAAAACATTTAATAGAATTAAGCTCTGAGCAAGTGAAGAAAATTCCAGAAGACGAGAAAATAGTTGCTTCTAGAGGCAAAAATAAGGGGAAACAATCTTTGTGGTTTGAAAGCAAAGGATGTGAAGTTTGTAAAACAATTCTGTCTCGTGACGCATTTTTAATTTCTGGAAAAAGTATTGAGAATTTTATAATTACGTACAGTTTTATAGTACCGACTTTTGAAGCCTATAGAAAAATAATAACTGCTTTGGAAAAAACAGGTCATGAAGTAAAAGTATTAAAAAAAGGTAGTTTTGAACCAAGGACAGGAATATTGACTAAAAAACAGGAAAAAACTTTTTGGTTATTATTAAAAGGGGGTTTTTTTGAGTATCCACGCAAAGTTGGACTTAAAGAACTCTCAACTAAAATAGGAACAAGCCCATCGGCCCTTTCAGAAATGACTAGAAGAGGTACCAGAAGATTATTAGAAAATTATTTTGAAGAAAAAGCCTCTCAAAAATAGATTAAAAAAGTTTTTTATGTGTAAAAAAAAGACCAAACAAATAATGTTAATTTATCCCGTATAATTTCGGGATAAAGTCTATCTGTGAGAATGAGATAGAATATATGTGCATTAAAAATGAGCGAGAACCAAATGTTTTGTTATCAATGTGAGCAAACAGCAAAAGGAAAAGGTTGTACATCCATGGGTGTTTGTGGAAAAACCCCGGAAGTAGCAACATTACAAGACTTATTGATATATTTGTTAAGAGAGGTTTCACAATTATCTATAGAAGCTAAAAAAATAGGAGTTACAGACGAAAGAACAGATGTATTCGTTTGTGAAGCACTATTTGCAACACTCACCAACACAAATTTTGATCCAGAAAGTATTATTGAATACATAAAGAAATCTTCTAAAATAAAAAATCAATTGCAAAATAAATTAAAAGAATCAGGTAAAAAAATGGATTTTAAAAATAAAACCATTAACTTTGACCTGGAACAAAACAAAGAAGAATTGATTAAACAAGGTAAATTGGTTGGAATTAATTCAGATTCGACTATCGATCCTGATCTACATTCGCTTCAATGGTTACTAACATATGGATTAAAAGGTTTAGCAGCTTACACTTTTCATGCGCATGGTCTTGGGAAAAAAGATAACAAAGTTTTTGACTTTATTTATCAAGGTCTTGCAGCTCCCTTAGACAGTTCATTAAGTGTAAATGATTATATTGGCTTAGTAATGAAATGTGGTGAGGTTAACATAAGAGCTATGGAACTTCTAGATGCAGGAAATACTGAGACATACGGTCATCCAGTTCCAACTGCGGTTCCTCTTGGAGTGAAAAAAGGGAAAGCAATTTTGGTATCTGGCCATAATCTTCCGGACTTAGCTGAAATTTTAAAACTTAGTACAGGAAAGGGAATTAACGTTTACACCCATGGAGAAATGTTGCCCACACATGCTTATCCGGAATTAAAAAAGTATCCACATTTCTATGGTCATTATGGAACAGCTTGGCAAAATCAAAGAAGGGAATTTATGGAATTCCCCGGGGCAATATTGATGACGACAAATTGCATTCAAAAACCTGTGGAGAATTACATGAATAACATTTTCAGTACTGGCCCAGTTTCATGGCCAGGTGTAACTCATGTTTCAAAAGATGAGTTATCGGTTGTTATAAATAAAGCATTAGAACTTCCTGGTTTCTTATCAGATTCTAATGGAAAAAATGTAACAGTTGGATTTGGTAGAAATGCTGTTCTAGGTGTAGCTGGAAAAGTGATTGAAGCTGTTAAAAGTGGGAAAATAAAGAAGTTCTTACTAGTTGGTGGATGTGATGGTGCAAAACCTGGAAGAAGTTACTACACCGATTTTGTTGAAAAAGCTCCAAAGGATACAATTATATTAACACTTGCATGCGGCAAATTCAGATTTTTTGATAAAGATCTTGGAACGATTGAAGAGATTCCTAGACTTTTAGATATTGGACAATGTAATGATGCCTATTCTGCTGTTAAAATCGCTCTGGCATTAGCTGATGCTTTTAATATTGGTATTAATGAGTTGCCATTATCCATGGTACTTTCATGGTATGAACAAAAAGCTGTTGCTATCTTGTTATCGTTGTTACATTTGGGGGTAAAAAATATTAGGTTGGGACCAAGTTTGCCAGCTTTCATAACTCCAAATATACTAAACGTATTGGTTGAAAAATTCAATATTATGCCAATTACTACTGCTGAAGAAGATTTGAAAGCTATAATGAATGCTTAAGTCGATTAAGAAATAGATTAAGTCAAGATGAAAAAATAAAATATTTTTTCCCCCTTCTCATTTGAGAGGAAGTTGTTACAATTATTAGTTTATTTCTTTTTTTTAGTTCTATAGCACTATTTTTATAAAGAACTTGAACACACACTAAAAAATTTAGGTGTGCCTAAACCTTTATTAAGCCAGCATAAATATTCAGGTAAGCCTAACATCTGTGACGAACCATGACTCGAAGCGTTGAAGATTACCTGAAAATAGTATATGAGATTTCAAAAGAGGATAAAGTAGCCAGCACTTCAAAAATATCAAAAGCGCTACGAGTCGCTCCAGCAAGTGTTACTGAAATGCTGAAAAAACTTGCTGAAAAGGATTATGTAAAATATTCTCCGTATCACGGAACAACCTTAACTAAAAAAGGTCTGAAAATTGCTGAAAAAACTGCTCGAAAACATAGGTTACTAGAAAGATTTCTGTATGATGTTTTAAAAATTGATAAAATTAAAGTCCACGAACAAGCTTGTGAAATGGAACATACCCTATCAGATGATGCTGAAGAGTCACTATGTAGATTTCTTAAACATCCAGATAGCTGTCCTGACGATGGAAAAATAATTCCACCATGTGATCTGAAAATAAGCAGTTGTGCAGAATGTATACAATTGCACAAAAAAGGATTAGAAGAAGTAGGAAAACATAAACAAAACTTGATCCCAATAAACGAGTTAAAAGATGGCCAATTTGGCAAAATTTCTTTCATCAGAGGGGGCCACAAAGTACTTCAAAGACTCTTAGACATGGGACTAACTCCAGGTACAAGAATAAATGTACTAAGAGTTGCACCATTAGGTGGCCCTGTTGTATTATCAGTCAGAAGCTCAAAATTAGCAGTTGGCAAAGGCATTGCTAAAAAAGTTTTTGTTGAAGTAGAAAAGCAATAGGTAATTTTTATGTCATGTCATTCTGAATCATTAGAAAAAACAAATAACAAAAAAAAGTGTAACAAACTTACTGTAGCATTAGCCGGAAATGCTAATGTCGGAAAAAGCGTAATATTTAATCAACTTACTGGTTCAAATCAAATTATTGGTAACTGGCCAGGAAAAACTGTAGATCGAGCCGAAGGAAGTTTACATTTTGAAAATTACGAAATTTCAGTAATTGATTTACCTGGAATATATTCTTTCTCCACTTTTTCTCTTGAAGAAATTGTCTCTAGAGAATATATCGCTAGAGAAAAACCTGATGTTGTTATCAATGTACTTGACGCATCAGTTCTTGAAAGAAACCTGTTCTTTACATTGCAACTAATTGAAATGAATGTTCCTTTAGTTATCTGTCTAAACCAGATTGACATTGCTAAGAAAAAAGGAATGATAATAGATAAGAAAAAACTTGAAAAAACGCTCGGAGTTCCCGTTGTTTTAACTATAGCCACTAGAGGGGAAGGTCTCTACGAACTAATTGAAAGTGCAGTTAAGGTTGCAACAGGAGACTCTAAGGGGAAAAAAATCCAATATCATAATGATTTGGAAACTAGGATAGAAAAGTTAACTCGATTGATTGAAACTGAAAAACTTGATCTCGAGTACCCCTCCAGATGGGTTGCGATAAAACTCCTGGAAGGAGATGTAGAAATTAGCAAATTGGTTAGATCTAAATCAGCTAAGATTGTCGATATTTCGTATATTCTATCTCAAGAATTATCCACGATACATAAAGAACCATGTTTTTCAATAGTTGCTTCAGAACGTTATGCCCAAGCAAGCATAATTACAAGTTCAGCTATAAAACAAAATGAAGTGAAAAATACTTTTTCGGAAAAATTAGATTGGGTAACTACCCATAAAGTATTTGGATATTTCATTGCAATCGGAGTTATAACTGGTTTGCTTCTTTGGACTTTTATTATCGGTGATTTTATCTCTGGATTGATTTCTGAAGGACTTAGTTTTATCGAGCCATTAGATCCTCAAGTTAGTGGACCGATTGTAAGTGTGATATGGAATGGAGTTTTCAATGGTTTTGTGGCTGGAGTTACTTTAGTTATTCCTTTTGTCATTCCATTCTATTTTTTGCTTGCTATGATTGAAGATTCTGGAATACTTACTAGAGTTGCTTTTATGATGGATAGTGTGATGCATAAAATTGGATTGCATGGAAAAGCGCTTATTCCTTTAATATTAGGTTATGGATGTAGTGTACCGGCTATTCATTCATGTAAAATAATGGAGTCAAGAAGAGAACGATTGTTAGCTGCTTTTGCAATAACATTTGTACCATGTGCAGCAAGAACATTGGTAATTTTAGGACTTGTTGGAGTTTTTCTCGGACCAATTTGGGCTCTCACATTGTATGCTATTAACTTGATACTAATCTTTTTGTTAGGTAGAATCTCAATGAAGGTAGTGCCAGGAAAAACTACTGGATTAATAATGGAAATGCATAGTTTCAAAGTTCCATCATTTTCTGTTGTTAGCAAACAGACTTGGACTAGAACAAAATCTATTATTATTATGGTTTTCCCAATTTACATAATTGGTAGTGCGGTAGTACAAGCCCTTTACGTTCTTGATTTACTCACACCCATTAGTAATGCGATGTCTCCATTAACAGTTACTTGGCTAGGACTTCCAGCAGTTACAGGCATACTTCTCATACTAGGTATAGTAAGAAAAGAGTTTATTCTTCTTGGAGCAGTGGCAATATTTGGCACTACAAATCTATTAGGTCCATTTAATCCTGTTCAGCTTATAACACTTGCATTAGTAGCGATGCTTTATATTCCATGTTTATCGACAATAATAATTTTGATAAAAGAATTTGGCTGGAAAGCTGCAACAACAATTTCCGTAGCTAACGTTATTTCCGCTATAATCATCGGAGGTTTAGCATACAGACTCCTTGAATTAGTACTTTAACGAATCAATTTTTTATTTATTCAAACTTTATTAAAGATTAGAAATTAATTATTTTTTTTAAGAAAAAGGCATAAGTTAGTTTAGCAAACAACGTATCGCAATTTTATAAGAATAAATGCTTATGCAATAGACATCAAAAAGACCATGTTTCTGCAAGACTTTGACTGAGGACGTGATTTAGAACCTAATTTTGAAGTAGGTCGACTCAGTTGACTATGAGTTGCAGGACACTGAACTCCTGCAGTTTTTCCATCTTTTGAAACCCAAACAACACGACTCATCCTGCTACATTTTGGACATTTGATTTGATCACTAATATTTACTATTTTTTTCTTTTTCTCCTTTTATGGTAAATTATTTTTTTCTTTTTTTGCTTGTCAATTATCGCGAACTGAAATCAGTGATTTCGTCTCCCCTGAAGCCTTAAACATTATAGCACTCTGAACGTAGAATTTTTTTTGATGTATTTTAGTTGAATTTGAAAAGAATTCGGTATCACCAGGCTCAACCCAGAGGATAAAAGAAACTCTTCCTGTTGGAGGTTCTCTGGGGCACTTATGAACATATGGGTAACAAAAAGAGTAAGAGACCCTAGAAAAAAAGTATGCCTACTTAAGTAAAACAAAAAAAACAGCTCAAACTTAAGCTACATCTCCCATAAAATATTCGACCCTATTGAAGAACTCATAATAAAAAAAAGAAAAGAAAAAAGATACACAAAACGTTAACCTTAACTAAAATCGTCTAGGTGGACGTTTCTTCGCGTAACACTCACGACAGTACACAGGCCTAGTGCCATCAGGCTTAAAAGGAACCTGACACTCCTGCTTACATTCAGCGCAAACAGCCGTGTGCATCTCTCTATTATTATACA
>Ga0255055_10001877_pt1 | contig 15062 bp, 16 predicted proteins | sample JV7_2_27_MG_FD_188633 | JGI IMG/M metagenome (GOLD analysis project Ga0255055, IMG submission 188633) | Seawater microbial communities from Jervis Inlet, British Columbia, Canada - JV7_2_27 | ecosystem: Environmental > Aquatic > Marine > Inlet | place: Canada: British Columbia | collected... | reverse complement strand
TATTTAAGGTTTGTTTTAACCGAATTGTTTCAGCAAACGCAGTTACAGCTTGGCGACCGGATTCAAAAAGCTGCACGGCATCAAGGCGGCACATTTTCCGCAAACATGGGTAGAATCGGGCAAATCCGAAAAATAATCCAGAAGTTCCCGATTCTCATTCAATCGATTCCAGCATTTACGTCTTTCAAACCCATTCTCACGCAATGCATTTACCGGGCATGCTTCAATGCATTTAGCGCACTTTTTGCCGGCCTTCAGCAGGCAGGTCTCGTCGGTATCTATGAGCGGGTGTTCTCCGAGTTCAGCCTCTGTTACCAGGCTCCCCAGGCGACCGGCACAGCCGGCCGGTGTAATCAGCATGTGATGGGTTCCAAAGCGCCCTAAATTCGTCAGAAAGGCCAGATGCTTATGGGACCAGCGAGCCATTAAAATGTCTTCATCGAAGTTATGGGTGGCCGGCGTTAATCCCGACTTGAATCCTCTGGCAGCCAGAAACTCTTCCAGAGCCTGGCTCAAACGGCCAATTAAATCATTGGTTTGAACATACGCCAGTCCCCAGTTGCGACAGGGCCGATTTCCTTTTTTGTTCTCTTTTATCAGCGCGCGCTTAAACGGGATAAAAAACACAATCAATGATCTGGCAGTTGGAAGTAAATCATGGGGGTGCATATGCTCATCAAAAGCGATCTGCGGCAAGATATTGAAACGATCATCGATGGGCGCGCTGACTAACAGTGGTGTTTGCCAAAAGCCTTCCATACCCACCCGGGCCGGCTCTGATGCTACATATTCCTCTGCCAATATACGTAATTCATTAATATTGATTTTACTCATAGATTTCACAAGCATCTCTAAACTGCGCCTGAACTCTTCCTGCGGAGACGGCCATGACAATGGAAAGAACAGCGCCAATTTCGTCATCGCTAAGGCCTTCTTCCTTGGCCACGCCAAGGTAATGCTGCATTCACGGATAACAGCCAACGGCCATCGCCGTCGCCATGTGCAGCATCAAAGTGGTTTTTGGCTCCAAAATATCATTGTGGCGAGCCGAATTGTAAAATTCTCTGTATTTGTTTTTCTGATTTTCAGATAACAATTTTAGGCCTCCTTTTGTGTTCGGTTTGCTTTGAAAGTGCCTAAAGTGATCTACGATGATAAGTGAATAAAATGCCTAAAGTGAGCTAAAATGCCTAAAGTTAAGGAATTCTACCCGTCGAGAGCCTCAGGGTCGAACGATCATTTTTATAAAAGATGGAGCGTCACGCGGCGCAAGCGCCTGCGCTGCGCGAGCGACACCAAAACTTTAGGCACTTCGAACTTTAGTTCACTTTAGCTCACTTGCTCTTGTGAGCCTTGATAACGGCTGGAAACCAGTTTTAAAAGCGGATGGACAGACACGTCAAGCCCCCGTCCATTTTTTGCATTTCACTCACATCCAGTTCAATTATTTCCAGATCCAGTGTTTTAAGTTTTGCCTTTATATCCGGAAATCCTCTAGCTACTATTAGATAATCATTTATCCAGAGCACGTTGGCAGCATATTCCTCTTCTCGGTTTACAATTATCTGGTCGTATGCCTTAAGTGCCTCGTGGTTTGCAAAATCCCGGGTAACAATTAAGGTGTTGTTGCCGACATAGTTGACACTGGATTTAAAATGCAATCCGGCCCCAGCCTGTATCACCGACCAGGTTTTTGCGTATTTTTCCAGTATGTTACTCAATTGCTTGGCGCCTTCCGAATTCGTTCGTTCAGAGATCCCGATAAAAAAATGGTCTCCGATCATGAGGACATCGCCGCCATCTAAAGTGCCGGGCGCTTGAATATGCTCAATCGTACGATAGGGTGCCAGAACTTCGGCAATCGATTCTTCTTCACCCTGTCGGGACCTCGCACCGGGATTGGTGATGATTGCTACATCCGGGGTTACCACCACGGTATCTTCGACAAAATGCGCATCAGGATAATCCAATTGTGCGTCGAGCTCGATGATCTTGAGGCCAATCGATTTCAGGGTTTCAACATAGGATATGTGCTGTTGTGAGATGAGTTGATAATTTGGCGGGCCTATGTTTGCGGTCGTGAGGCCTTGCGCAAAATTTTCGCCTGGTTTTCGGGTAATCGCATATGTAAACTTCATGTCCATACCTGAATCCTGCATGAAAATTAAATTAAAGCGAGCAATCTCAATCCGTCACGAAAGAGAACAATTGAGAAAAACAGTAAAAGGATCCCTAAGATTCGCATGCCCCAAATATAACCAGATCCCTGTAAAAACGACCGCGATTTTTCAACCACCAGAGCCAACAGGAGTTTTGAGCCCACAAGAAAAAAGATAAACGTGCCAACAAACAATAAAGCCGCTAAGATATTTTGATTTATACCTTTAAAAATTATGGGGGCGCCGACAGTCATGTAAAACACATAAGGGTGCGGATTTAAGGCGTTCGTAATCACACCTTTTCTGAATGAATTGGGGTCGGGTGAAGATAAATTCAACTCCACACCCTTGGTTTTGAGGCTTTCATAGCCCAGATAAAGGATAAACAGTCCCCCAAAAATCGAAATGCAACCCAATATGGCTTTAAAATTAGCAAGCCGGTTTAAGACGAGCAGTGATATCGCAATAATCGGTATATCGGTAATAAGAGGCGCGATGGATACTTTAATTCCGGCTTTAATGTTGTGTCTTAGTGTTTCTGATATAACCAGAACAAGCAGTGGTCCGGGTGCAAAACCCGCCGCCAAACCCAATAAAATTCCGGCGCTCAAGAACTCAAGCATTTTTTTGCCAATTCCGAACGGTTTGAATGATGTCTCTGACATAGGCACATTCGCACTTTGCCGGACAGGGATCTAACTGGTTTTCATGCAGACAGTATTCCGGACATTGCTTCGTGCCTAGAATTTGTTCCGAGTATACCGGGCCTTTGTATAGGTCTTTGAATTTACTGGCAGGAATGCCGAGCGTCGTTCCACAGGTTAAATGGTTGAACAGAAAAAACCCCAGGTTTATATTGTCAAAATTCACCTGATAACCAATCAAGTCTGTCGAGGCGTCCTCCAGAAAAGCTCTACGCGAAAGCCATAGATGGCCGCAAAATGTACATTTTTTAAACTCATCCATTGTTTCCAATTTTCGAAATAAATTCCTTCCTGCTCATCACTTTAGCATATGCAGCACCCAGGGCTGCCATAAAAGAAGCGTGGACATCATCAGCCAATACCTTGTTTTTCCCAAAATCAAGGTTGCAGGTTGCGCAGCCGTCATGGATGAGCGTACAATCAAAACCGAAATCAGCAGCAGCGCGTGTGGTGGCATCAATACACATGTGGCTCATCGCGCCACAGATGACAACGCTCTCAACTCCTGTATTTTTGAGTTTATTTAGCAGGGGTGTTTCACGAAAACTGTTTGGATAGTGTTTCTGTATCACTGGATCTTCAGGATGGGGTTTAACACTGTTATGAATTTCCATTCCCTTTGTATCCGGCAGAAAAAAAGTCGCACCTTCTGCAACCGCAACATGCTGAATGTGAAAAGTCGGCCACTGGTGCTCACGGAAAAAGATCAACAATTCCTTGGCCGTTGCACTGGCTGCATCCATGCCAAAGAGTTCCATACGGCCGCCTGCAAAATAATCATTCTGAATATCAACAAGTATCAAACCGGTCTTCATTTTTTCCCTCTTAAAAAATGGATTTAATATACTAAAACGTGTTTCAGGACCTTAGATTTTGTTCAAGGGTAAAAAAAGTGCCTAAATTTATGGTGTCGCTGCGCTCCGTCTTCTATTAAAATGATCGTTCGACCTAGAGGCTCTCGACAGGCAGAATTCCTCAACTTTAGGCATTTTAGATCACTTTTAACTTTAGCTCACTTTCTTTTGTGAGCATTTTAAAACGGATCGTAACGAAGCCCTCGGTCAAAAGATAGGCAGCCTGAAACACGTTTTTAGCTTTTTTCCATTGAACTGATGAACAAATCCGCCTCCCTAATCGAAGCTTCCATTTCTTTAATAAGCCTGGCGACATCGGTTTCAATCGAAGCCAGTTCACTTTGTAAAGAGGCGATGGCCTGGGCATTAAGATTATGCTTCAGGTCAGCGGATTTATACCAGGGCTTCTTTTAAAGCCTCGCGCGCCAGAAGTCGTGTGGAATCCAATACCGGTAAGGGACAATCATCGGGATCAACTAGTAATGGGATCTCCGTGCAACCCAACACGGCCGCATCACAGCCCTGGTCTTTTAATTTTGCAATGACTTCGTTAAAATAGAGCCGTGCGTCCTCCGTAAACACACCGTTTACCAGTTCATTAAATATAATGTCATCAATTCGCTGGCAGTCATTTTTGTCGGGTATTCGGCTGGTGATGCTAAATTCTTTCAACGTGCCCGGATAAACCGGTCCTGTCATGAGGTATTTCGTTCCTAAAATTGCCAGTTGTTTAAAGTCATTTTCGAGGGCCTTTTTTGCGACTGCCTCTGCGATATGGAGCCACGGTATCGGTGATTTAGCTTTGACAAAATCAAAGGCCTGATGAATGGTATTGTCCGGGCAAATCGCAAATTCGGCTCCGATTTGAGATACTTTTTGAGTCGAAGATAGCATGAGTTCCGCAACGTTTTCCCAATCGCCTTCACGAATGGCCACCATATATTCTCCTAAAGCATGCGTATGCATTGTGACCTCAGGGTGCATGTGTTCACCCATTAAAGGCGGTGCCTCGCCACATATGGTTCGATAACATAGCGCTGCGCCTTCTGCGCTGCAGGCCACGATTCCAATGTGCTTTGCCATACGAAATTTCCTTTCCTCGATTAAACATTTAGGTGGTATAGAATTATACGGTGAATAAAACCATCGCAATAAACGCAAATACCATCCCGATTCCTTCTTTCAAGGTAATGGGCTCCTTCAAAATGAAATAGGCCAATCCGATGGTGATGATTGGATTTAAGGCGGTCATAGTGGCGATAACGGATACCTTGCCCTTCGGCATCGCGAAAAGATAAAACAGGGCCCCCAGCATACCCAAAAGCCCGGTAATAAAAGCCAGGGATACGCCTTTGGGATGAAATTCAGGTTTAAAACTGAGGGAAAATAATATGATGATCGCAAAAATGGCGCTGCCCAATCCTTCATAGACGGAAGCGCTCAGTGGATTAATGTATCGAGTGGTAATCTTAGGGATAAAGCCCCAGATACCCCAACAGATCATTGTCACGCCTGCTGGTAGAAGCCATGCTTTCATTGTCATAATTTCCGATCCACCTGAATATTCATTAAAAAAGTACGCTGTTGTTCGCTGTTGTTAGATAGAAGGTTCCATTTCGTGCAGGCATGTGAATTATGGCCTCTTTTTGTCCAAAATGGAATCTTTAATTAACCGGCTTCATTTTAGCAAGCTTTTTTAACAAATTCAGATCAAACAGGACACTGAAGACTTTGAAACTTCAACATTTAGTAAATTTGTTTTGCCGGCAAATCAAAATATCTTGACAGATGGACTATTATGCTTGCATCCTGACGGGCAGACGGGTAAATGTGAACTCAACAATGAACCGCATGGAAAACGCGCAGATAATTATGGAGCAAACGTTCGATCTGGATTTCAGATACAGCCAAAGAAAGCGGAAGGTGAAATGGGCAAATTAAAGTATAGCGCATTATTCCTGGTTTTGTTGATATTTGGGTGTGCCAGTTTTCAAACCGAGAAAGGGAAAATGACTCTGTTTGACAAGACTTCCAGAGCATACGACCGGGCCATCCGCTGGGGGCAGTGGGAGGAGGCATTTGCTTTAAAAAAATCATCGGACCCAAATAATAAATTACCCGACTTTGAAGACTATCGTCAAGTGCGGGTAACCAACTACAAAGTCAAAAAAACGATTATTGATCAGGAAAGTTTTTCAAAAGTCCTGCGCTTCGTGGATATCCAATACTATCGGATGAGTAACGTAACGGTGAATAATTTTACAAATCGACAGCAATGGGAATATAGCGAAGAAGAAGACAGATGGCACCTCATAAGCGAATTGCCTGATTTCGAATAAACTCGGGCTGCAACGCTTTTAATCCATTGTGAGCGTGATTAAGGAAGGTGTGATGTGAACTCGAAAAGATACTTTTTTACTATGATGACAGCTATATGTCTTATCGGTCTGATGGCATGCGCGCATCCGGGCGATATCCCCACCCAAGAAGAAACGAAGGGGGCTTTGGCAGAAGCTAAGATCGAGTTTGATTCTGCTGATGAAGCCAGCCTGTTGGTGATAAGCCCCGTGGAGAAGCAAGTCCTCAGTCTGAAGGATTTTCGGGTGGGTAAGGGCCAAAACCGCATACTGATCGTGGGTGTCCAGGTTGAAGAGGGAGGGGCGCAAAATGTGGGTGATATGGTGATTTCCGGCATTACCTGCGGCGATCAGACGCTGTCTCTGATATCCGGCTCCGAGGTGCAGCTCTCCTCGATGTGGCGCGGAAAAGAATATTTTCTCAAGGTGGCTGTCTACTACCTCATCAATCCGCCTTCAGGTGAACACGACATCACAGTTACCTTTGCGGGTCCGGTAACGAGTGCGAATGTCGGGGCAATCTCCCTTTCCAACGTGAAGCAAGCGACGCCGGTGAATTTGGTCACGAACAAGCAGGGCCAGCAGAAAAAAATCATTACTTCGTTTACCACCAGGAGCGACGGCGCCTGGGTGGTCGACATCGTGGGCGGCGGTCACAAGAGCAAATTGAGATCTAAGACCAAAGACCACATTCGACGATTTAACGCCCAGGAAAAGAGCGGCGGGAAGTCTTCATTGCTCGGCGGGACTCTGCTCGTCCCGACTGCCGGCAAGGTCTCGCTGCATTGGGCCCAGTCGATGCGTAAGATCAATCGCCTGGCGCAGGTAGCTGTTGAGATCATGCGCTACGAGTAACGCTATGGGCCCGTCGCGTTTCCTTCAACAGATTCTCGTCTCAAACGCATTCCAGCAGTGATATGCTGATACCGTTATCAGCAAATTCAGGCGCAGATCTTCAAGCCATGCCGTGTTTTGATCGGTCTGGTCGTTCAACCATCTTTGGCGGTTAATTCACGATCGTGTCGAAACCCGGGCACAATGTGCTTTACTTGGGGGGATTGCGGCGGGGAACTTTCCAAAAATCCCAATCGATTCTGCCTCTGCCACTAGAACCAACGCCGGTTCCACCGCCCTGGCTGACTTTGCCACTATAGCTAAATGCAAAGGAAACGGTATTTTCAGTCAAATCATAACGATGGTTGAAGGTCATCTCACCGATAAAATCCAGATAGCGACGATACCCAAAAATTTTGATGGTCCTGGTGTCCAGAACAGTTCCATCGGCCTCCAGAAAATGAATATAAAGCTTCAAATGCGCCAGTGTGTTGAAACCCTTTGGGATATAGTCTGCTAATTCAATGATACCCGAAATCTGCAGGTTTTTTGCCGCTTCCTGATATTCATATGTAATTATCAAGTCGCGTGTCTGCCAGTGTCCCTTATGGGGGCCGCCATCAAGCACAGCGATTCGATCTGTTTCCTCCACCCATGCCCCGGGGCTTAAAGCAGTTCCACCCGAACAGGCAACGCCTATATTAATTAGCAAACACGCTATCAATAGTTTGAATACCAAAGAAGATTTAATCTTAACATTCATGTCAACCTCCACAGCAATAATTTGGATTTTGAGTCCTTCTGCATTATTTGGATAATTTAAGGATTAAAAGTCAGGTGTGCAATCCATTCTTACACAAAAAGCATTGACATTTTTATCAGATGGATCTAATAGGTAGTATCTTTAATAAGTCAGACTTAAAGATTCAAATGGAGGGTTATATGAGTATCGCAGCAACATTCCAACGTGCCTACAGATTAAAAAAAACGGATCCATATCCAATGGAAATTCTGAAAAGAGTCGATCGCCCCACAACACAGGTCATAGCAGATGAAATTCAACGGGTCGATGAGCGTGAAAGCGGTTTTAACCGGGCCTTGCGAGGCGACTGGGGACCCCAGCTTTCTAAAGAGAGGCATCGTTTTGTTGCCAAACACCCGTTTTCGGGCGCCCTGGTCAATATGCAGTTCGCGCTGAGTGAACTTGTGGACGGGGTGGCTGCCGCCAAAGAAGCTCCCGGGACGGGCGACCCGGTTAAGATGGCGCGCCATCTTAAAGAAGCCGCTTATTTTCTGCGCGCCGATCAGGTCGGAATCTGCGAATTGCCCCCCCATGCGGTTTACAGTCATAGTATGGAAAGCGGTGAGCCGGTTGAACTCAATCATAAATATGCGATTGCTATTTTAATTGATCAGGATTTTAAAACTGCTGATGCCAGCGTTGGAAACGATTGGATAAGCAATTCGATGAGTTTTTTAGCATATTCGACCTCGGGATTTATTGCCTGTATCCTGGCCGACTATATTCGCAGGCTGGGATACTCTGCGCGCGCGCATCACGCCCGAAATTATCAGGTCGTGCTGCCGCCTATTTTGCTCTGGGCCGGTCTGGGAGAGATGTGCCGGATAGGAGATATCGTGCTCAATCCTTTTTTAGGCCCGAGATTTAAGGCGGCGGTGGTTACCACCGATCTTCCCCTGGCCATAGACAAACCCATCGATTTTGGGATTCAGGACTTCTGCACGAAATGCAAACAATGTGCGCGGTATTGTCCGTCGGGTGCGATTCCTTTTGGTGCGAAGAAAATTTATAACGGCTATGAAAAATGGCCCAACGATGTGGAAAAATGCACCAAACAGCGGGTGGGAAACAAGCAAGGCTCGGGCTGCGGCGTCTGTGTTTGCGTCTGCCCCTGGAACAAACCCTACACCCCCTTTCATCGATTTGTCCAATGGTCTATGCGAAATATCCCCGTTGCGCGTAATTTTGCCGTATGGGGTGATCAGCTTTTTGGTTACGATAAACCCAATCTTGAAAACAAGTGGTGGTTGGATCTGGAGGATGTGGATGGAGAGTTGACGGTTCCAACCCATGCCGGATCCCGGGGTAATTTCACAGACCCCAAAACCTAAATTGAGCGTTAATCGCTCAACTTAGGTGAATAAAAAGGATTTTAGGAATATTGCAAATGGTAACTAAAATATCAAAGTGCAAAACCGCAGGGGAGGGCATGTTTCGGCCCTTAAAAAAGAAGCGATTTTCCGATCAGATTGCAGATTTGATTCAGAAAAAAATCCTGGAGGATAATCTAGAGGTCGGCACCGGTCTTCCTTCGGAAATTGAAATGGCCCAGGAATTTCAGGTCAGCCGTTCGGTGATCAGGGAGGCCATGCGGATACTGGAGATATCGGGTCTTGTCAGCATTAAAAAAGGACCCACCGGGGGGATTTTTGTTTCCTACGGCTATCATGCGCCCATCATAAGATCGCTTAATAATCTGATTGCCTCCGGTGAAGTCACGGTGGACCATCTTTTTGATGCCCGCCTGCTGATTGAACCGCACATTGCCGGGCAAGCAGCTCTGTCTGCCAGTGATGAGGATTTAAAAAAAATTCAAGTCTTATTTGAGGATTCAGCCGCGCACCTTGATGATCCGGTACGCCTTAAGCAGAATAATCTTGAATTTCACCTTTTGCTGGCGCGGGCCTCCGGCAATCCGGTTTTGGCGGTGATGTTGGAATCTGTATTTGAACTGCTGGCCGAACGAACGCTAAATTTTGTTGATCTTGCACTGGAAAGAAAATTTTTGAAAATCCATAAAGCTATATTTGAGGTTATCACCCGCCGGCAGCCTGAAGAGACCAGCCGGCTTATCCGTCAGGATATTATGGATGTCATGGAGACCCTGAAAACATTCAACAAACACGACGAAGTTGAGGCCACTTAAATGCTGGCCTCTTGCTTCTGGCTCAGGGGTTCAAAGGTTCAGGGTTCTGGGTTCAAGGGATCTGGCCTCTATCTTCCGGTCACTGGTTTTTGGCAGCCGCAGAGGGCTGCCCTATGGTTCGGTTTTCATCTATCTTCTGACCTCTGACCTCTGTCTTCTGTTATTTAGCCTCTGAACCTCTGAACGTTGAACCTTTGAACCAGGAGGCCAACACCTGAAACCAAGAATTAATGGGATTTAATCGACACAATGGGGGTGTTAGTAAATGATTATTCTGTTGGGTTACATTGTCATCCTGGGGCTCGCAGCCCAGGCTGTTATCGGACTCGCATTTTTTGTTTCGTCTGTCTGGGAAAGGGAAAAACGGGCGACGATTTTTGGCGGGATACAATTCCTGAGCATGCTCGGCCTCTTGATCTTATTTATATACTGGCAGGCCGGCGGGTTTCTTGCGACCCCTATCGGCACTTTTATTTTAATTTTTAGCTTTATCGCAGCTGTTGGCGGCATGGTTGCCTGTGTGAGGAGGACACCGCCAAATCAACGGGCCCTGCAAGGTACCAGGGGGTTGATTGTGGGTAAGGTCGAGAGATTTGACGAGAGTCGGCATGTATTTGCCAGAAATCGGGCGCTTATTCCGGGATCGGAGCCGTATAAAACATTTTATCGAAAACACCCGGAGCTTGAAGGCGGAGATGCCGCCAGGAGAGAAAAGGGCGGCCCTCTGGGGCATCCGGGTACCATAGACAGGCCCCACGACGGACCCAATGTAGCAGCCACTTTTGCGTCGCTGTCGCTGTGCATGTGGCTTTCAACCCTGGATAAAGTCAAACCCCAGCCGCATCCGGCGTGCAAAGGCCGCAGGATAGAATTGAGCCCTGAAGAAGCCAGTATTAGAATCAAAGGCTTTGCCAAGAGCATCGGCGCTGCTTTGGTGGGTATAACCGAAATCAACCCGCTCTGGGTATTTTCGCATAAAGGCGAGATTTTTCATGAAAACTGGGAAGACTGGGGCAAGCCCCTCAAAGCCGATCACAAATACGCCATCGTGTGTGCCGAGGAGATGGACTTTGAAATGATCGGTTCGGCACCGCATACACCGACGGTAATGGAGAGCATGGGGGCTTATGCCAGAGGCGCGTTTATCGCCGCTCAGCTGGCAAACTTTGTTGCCAACCTGGGTTATTCGGCAACTGCCAATCAACTTCGTTACTATGAAGAGCTGCTGGTGCCTCTGGCAGTGGACGCCGGCCTGGGGGAGGCCGGCAGGCTGGGGTATTTACTGACGAGAAAGTACGGTGCGCGCGTGAGATTAAGCGCTGTGACCACCAACCTGCCGCTGGCCCCCGACAAACCCGTTGATATTGGGGTTGCAGACTTTTGCAAAATCTGTAAAAAATGTGCCGTCTGTTGTCCTTCCAAATCTATACCGCGTGATGATCAAAAGGAGGCCAACGGCACGTTGCGCTGGAAATTAAATTCTGAAACCTGTTTTGACTACTGGGGCAAAGTCGGCACCGATTGCAACGTCTGCATGAAGGTCTGCCCATGGAGCCACGCAAGCACTATGCCCCACCAGTTGATCAAATGGCTGGTGAGTCGCAACCGCATTTCAAGACGTCTTTTTGCGGTTATGGATGATATTTTCTACGGCAAACGCCCTAAAGCTCGACCGGCACCCCAGTGGGCTCAGTTTAAGGCGTCTAAACTGCAATAGGTCTTCAAAACTTGTTCTATAAAGAATGGGCGCCAGAGAGGGCCGTTGCAGCGTTGTTCGCATTGTGATAGGCATATTTTGGTATCGTTTTATATATCCCTTCAGAATGTAGCTGCAACGCTGCCGGCTGATTCGATCACCCCCACAAAAAAGGTTTTTTCTTATGGATGTAAAACAAAAATACTGGAATCCGGTTCTGGAAACCCTTCCGCAGGGAAAAATTCGTCAACTGCAACTTAAAAAATTCAAACAAATTTTCAGGTGGACCTACAATCACTCAAAATTCCACCGGCAACTGTATGAGCAGGCCGGCATAAAGCTCGATGATATCCGGTCTTTTGAGGATATCCGGCAGGTACCCAAAGTGGAAAAGGCCATGATGCGGGATATCCAGCGCAAGGACCCTTTTCCGTATGGGGATGCACTGTGCGTACCGCTTGAGGATGTGGCGGTGTTTCGTCAGACCAGCGGGACCACCGGACAACCGGTTTATCAACCGGATACCTGGCAGGACTGGGAATGGTGGGCCGAATGCTGGTCTTATATTCTGTGGGCCCAGGGCTATCGGCCTCAAGACCGGGTGTTTATTCCCTTCGGCTATAATATTTTTGTGGCCTTCTGGGCCGGTCACTATGCGGCCGAAAAGCTCGGCTGTGAAGTGGTACCCGGTGGGGTTTTGGATACCAAGGCACGCATTCTTAAGATCGAGGAATTGCAGGCAACGGCTATGATGGGAACACCCACCTATATTCTTGGGATGGCCGAAACGGCCAGATCTAAAATGGGAATGGATCCTTCAAAGATGACTATTAAAAGGATCACCTGTGCCGGTGAGTGCGGCGCCAGCATTCCCAGTACCAAAAAAAGAATGGAACAGGCCTGGGGTGCAAAAGTCTATGATCACGCCGGGGCCACTGAAATCGGTGCCTGGTCTTTTGAATGCACGGAGCAGCCCGGCGGCATGCATGTCAATGAGGCGCTGTTTCTGGTGGAAATCGAAGACGTGGAGACAGGTGAGATCATTGAAGAACCCGGGCGCAGAGGCAAAATGATTATCACCGCACTTGATCGACAGGCTCAGCCCTGTGTCCGTTTTGATTCCAAAGATGTGATTGAATGGGCGGACGAGCCATGCGCGTGCGGCAGGACGACCCGATTGATCAAGGGCGGCGTCGTCGGCCGGGCCGATGATATCACCAAAGTAAAAGGGGTGCTTCTGGCACCGTCTGCCATCGAAGAGGTGGTTCGCGATATAAATGGCCTGGGGGATGAATATGAAGTGGTTGTCGTAAAAGACGGAGATACGGATCGGATCACCCTCAGGGTGGAAGTTCTGCCGGACGCCGAGGATCAATGCCAGCTCATCGAGACCGAGCTGGTCGATCAGCTCAGGCTCAAAACCAATCTGCGTTATGATATTGAAATCTGCGGCTGTGAGACGCTGCCGAGATATGAGGTTAAGGCTAAACGTTTCAAAGACTTACGCAAAAAAGAATAAAAACCTTATTTTTTGTCCGATGGCTGTGAAGCAGAAAAGCTGAAAGCTATCCGCAGATTACGCAGATTACACAGATAAGTTAGGCTCAAAGCTGAAAGCAAAATGGAGTAAAGATCATCTCAATGAGGTAAATCCTGCCTGCCAAGCCGAAGCTATTTAGCGTAGGCTGGTTAATCCTGCTTGCCCAGTGGAATGCGAAGCCTATTCCACCGGGGTCCAAAAACTATGATGAGGAGATTCGATGGCACAACAAATCGACTTAGATAAGATCAATGCAAAAATCCAGCTGATGAAGAAAACTGCCCAGGAGCTAAACCAGATGGGTGAGAACTTTCCAGCCATTGCCCGCAACACCGTTCGTATACTGGCCAGTGTTAAGATGCTGGAAATTAATGTGTCAGACATTGTCGAATTGGTCTAACTGCTAAGGTCACTGGTTTAAAATGATTTGGCATCCAAATAAGACTGGATCAAATCGCAACAAAGGCGCTCAAGCAACTGCGGGAAATCAAGTCCATCACTTTTGCCGCTGATGGATATCATTGTATTGAGTGCGGGCGTTGTGCGGAAGTATGTCCCGAGGAGGCCATCGAAGCGGCCGGGGAAATGTAAGCGATTTAGACTTTTGTAGAGTTACAGATAAACAGCGAGGAATCACATGCCGCCACCGAAAAATGCCATGGAAATCTTTAAGCTGCTCGACATGTCCAATTGTCGCGAATGCGGTGAAAAGACATGCCTTGCATTTGCCGGAGCCGTCTTCAAGGCACAAAAAAAACTGGCGGAATGCCCGAAGCTGGATCCGGAAATAATTGGACACTATTCCGAACAATCTGAAAAACAGGATACGAACGAGCAAAATCGGGATGAATATCTGAAACAGCTCAAAAGCGAGATCGCCAATCACGATCTTGCCGCGGTGGCTGAAAGAGTCGGGGCCAAGTTTTCAAGCAACAAACTGACACTCAAGGTGCTTGGCAAGGACTTTAGCGTCGATTCGGAAGGCAATCTTTACGCGGATATCCACATCAATCCGTGGGTCGTCATTCCGTTTTTAAGCTACATTCTTCACGGCAAGGGGTTGCCGGTTTCAGGAAACTGGGTCTCGTTCAGAGAGTTAAAAGACGGCAGGGAACGCTATCCGCTTTTTCAGAAGCGCTGCGAAGAGCCGATGAAACAGGTGGCCGACATCTATACGAACCTTTTTGACGACCTGGTTCACCTGTTCAGTGGAAAGAAGGTGGCACAACAATTTAAATCCGATATATCCGTCGTCCTGCACCCCCTGCCCAAAGTCCCATTCATGATATGTTACTGGCTGCCGGAAGACGGTCTCGAATCCAGCCTCAATGTTTTTTTCGACCAAACCGCCGACGAGAATCTTGATATCGATTCCGTCTTTACGCTGGGCGCCGGACTTGCACAGATGTTCGCAAAACTTGCTCTAAGACACGGGTTTCCCGAGGCTGTATCTTTGCAGTAAACCACCCTTCAAAGAAAGTCATATTTCATTCTACAATCCAAAATATTTTATCCACCTTCAAGCTTCACCATCAGGCACTCAATCTCACAAGATTTGATATCTTGCAAAATATTGAAGATTTGCCTATGCATTATGCAATTTAGGATATCATCGTTGTCGCTTTTTTTTTGAATTCAATTATCGCGAGATCCACCGCGTCTCAATTTCAAAATGGGTACCTGGACAGATACACCAGGATGGCGAAACGCGCAGATAAAGGTGCTGCTCTAAACGACAGGAAGGAGTATAATTATGAAACGTCGATTCAAGACGGGAATAAGCCGGAATTCGGGTCTTAGCTTGAATATTCTCACCGATGATGAATGTCATGAAATCCACCTGGCGACTTTAGAGCTATTAAAGGACACGGGCGTCTACTGCGAGAGCGAGGAAGCCCTGGCGTATTTTGACGGCGGTGGCTGCAAAATAGATCTTGCTAAAAAAGTCGTTAAATTCCCAAATTGGGTCA
>Ga0255055_10001876_pt1 | contig 15068 bp, 16 predicted proteins | sample JV7_2_27_MG_FD_188633 | JGI IMG/M metagenome (GOLD analysis project Ga0255055, IMG submission 188633) | Seawater microbial communities from Jervis Inlet, British Columbia, Canada - JV7_2_27 | ecosystem: Environmental > Aquatic > Marine > Inlet | place: Canada: British Columbia | collected... | reverse complement strand
TTGTAATCGAGATCGACCGGGTTCTGGGTCGCCACCCAGGCACCGACGCCATACGCCCGGCCCTGTTTGAAAAGGGTCAGCAAGGGGCCCTTGGTCGGCGGGTTCTTCGGGTAGGGCGGAATGATCCCCTGCACCTCGTCCATGTAGAGCAGCGCCCGGAGACCCGAGGAGGCCGGCTGCCGCCGCATCCATGCCACCAGCTCGGACGTTAGAAGCGCAATCACGAAATGGCGCTGACGCTCGTCGAGGTGGGCCACCGAGATGATGCTCGCACGCGGGGCTGAAGCATCGCCGAGGAGGTGGTCCATGTCCATCGGCATGCCCTCGGTCCACGCTGCAAACGCCGGGCTCGCGAGGAGCGTGTTGAGCGCCATCACCAGCTTCATACGGTCATTGCGCGGATAGAAGCTCTCCAACGACAGGGCGCCGAGCGAATCCATCGGCGGGTCAGCGAGGCTCGACAGCAGACTCGCGAGATCGAGCGTGCGCCCACGCCGCCAGTGGTCGAGGATCACGGTCGCGGTGAGCACGTGATCGCGGTCGGCCAGCGGGTCTCCTCCACGCCCCACCAGCGAGAGCAGGGCCGAGGTGATGCCGTTGACCCGATCTGTCGCGCCATCGGGATCGCTGTCCGGGTCCCAGCCTTCAGGCGCACCCAGGGCCGGCAGGATATCGAGTGGGGCTGCCGAGCCGGCGCCGGGCGTGAGCAACTGCCAACGCACACCATCGCGCACCGCCCGAAGGTCGTCGGGACCGAGGCCTGAGCCCTCGAGCCCTTTGCGCCAGAATTCCGCTTGCCTCGAAGCAACCTGCGACCGATCTCCATCCTCGAGGGCGTCTGGTGGTAGCCACGGAGCGAAATCGTCGCCCGCGAGCGACGGGAAGTTGAGGAGCAGATCGACCATGTCGCCCTTGAGGTCGATCACCAGCAGCGACACGCCTCGACGCGCAAGCTCCTCGAGGGCCACGATACCGAGGCCGGTCTTCCCCGAGCCAGTCATCCCCACGCAGACCGCGTGAGTTGTCAGGTGGTCCATATCGAGCGTGACCCGCCCGTCTCCTTCAATCTCGGTTCCCAGGTAGAGGTCGTGGTCAGCCATCCGGCTCTCCAGTCTTCAGTCAATTTTCAAGTCGGCTGAGTATAACCCTCGCCCTCGGGCGTCTGCGCTGTTATAGTGTCGGCCATCAATAAGCACGAGGATGAAAGGAGCACCACATGGGTCTCTTCGATCTGTTCGGCAAAAGCTTCGATCAGCAGGTACAGGAAGCCATCAACGACGTCGGCGCCACCACCCCCGGAGTCAGCGGTCTGCACGCAGACGTCCGCGGCAAGATCATCACCCTCAAGGGCAAAGCGGAGAGCCGCGAAGCCGCCAACCTCGCGATGCAGAAGGTCGATCAGGCGATCAAGGCGGACAACATCGTCAACTCGATTGAGGTCGCCAAGGCGCCAGAGCCCGAGCCGGCGCCCGCGCCAGAGCCGGTGTCCGCAGAGCGTTTCTACGAGGTCGCGGCGGGTGACACGCTCGGCGCCATCTCCCAGAAATACTACGGCAAGGCCAGCGAGTACATGAAGATTTTCGAGGCCAACCGCGACATCCTCGACAATCCGGACCTCATCAAGGTCGGCCAGAAGCTGAAGATTCCAGAATAGGACTCAGCCTCCCGCCAGAACGCGACAACCGAACTTTTCGATCTCGGTCGCTACGACCTGACCGTTCGGTGCAGCTGTGGCAAGGGCAGAAGCGATAGCCCTTCGTGCTGCCGGCGGATGCCATACCAGCACGCTACCGCCCCCGCCGGCGCCACCCGCCTTGATGGCGGCTGCTCCTGCGGCGAGCCCGGCATCGATAATAACGCCAAGTTCGGGCGGGCAGACCTCCGGAGCAAGTCCCCTGCGAGCAGTCCACTCGTCAGTAATTGCTCGTCCGACACCGTCCTCGTTGCCCGAAATCAGTTCTGCTCGACATCGGCGAGCCGCATCGGAAATCGACTCCAGGGCCTCGGTGGTGTCGCGATCACCATCGAGCCGGCGCCGGATGACCTGCCAGTTGACCATCCCAGAGTGGTGGGTGATGCCGGTGTCGAACACAGTCAGTCGCCTGCCGACCCAATCCGGGTCCACGGTCAGACGCTCGATCCTCTCCCCTCCGGGCTCGTGATGGATCGCGAGAACGCCCCCGTGGACCGCCGCCCAGTGGTCCTGTAGACCGGTGGGAACCGCGAGGACGCGAGCCTCGAGATCGCGGGCCAACAAAACCAGGCGCTCATCTTCCATCTCCTCGCCGAGGGCGGTGAGGATACCGCGGGCGAGGGCGATGGCGTACGCCGACGAACCGCCGAGCCCGGACCCCAGCGACGCCTGGGAGTGGACCCGCACACGAACTCCGCCTGTCGGTCTGACGGCAAAGGCGACCGCCGCCGAGAGATCGGTCGTCGCCACCGACGCATCAAGGCGCGTCCATTCGGCGTCTCCCACCGCGTGCCACACCTCACCGTCCGGTGCGCGGAGGTCCACATCCATCCGAACCATCACCGGAATCGCCGCATTGACCGTCACCGATCCCGGATGGAGCATTCCCAGCGGCCAGATGTCGAGAGTCCCCCCCGCGAGGTCCGCGCGGCACGGACACTCGACCCGCATGACGACGCCGGGAGTGCCGGTCAACAGCGCGCTCCGACTGGCGGCGGTTCGTCAATAATCAGCGAAAGCACGGCGAGAGCATGGGCCAGGAATCGCTGCAATCTATCCTCCGACAGTGGCTTCCCAGGCGGCGACGAAATCCTCAGTGGATTGATCCATTTGCCATTGAGGGTCACACGGTAGTCGAGGTGCGGACCGGTGGAGAGACCGGTGGAGCCGACGTAACCGATCACCTGGCCCTGGCTCACTCGGGTTCCGTGCCGGACGCCCTTGCCGTAACGGCTGAGATGGAGGTAATTGGTCTCGTACCCGTTTGTGTGCCGGACCGTCACCATGTTGCCGCCGCCGCCCTTGCGGCCTGCAAAGGTTACGGTCCCGTCCGCCGTCACGTGTGCCGGCGTCCCGGTAGGCGCTCCGTAGTCGACGCCGTAGTGCGGCATCCGGCGCCGTAGCACCGGGTGGAAGCGGCTCATGCTGAATCGAGAGGTCACCCAACTGAACTTCAGGGGCGAACGCAGGAATTGCTTTCGCAGGGGCTGGCCCTCGAGGTCGTAGTAGCCGAGACGCCCCGAGTCGTCGGGATAGACCACCGCGTCAAGAGTCCGTCCGTCGTTGACAAATCGGGTCGCGAAGACCGTCCCCCAGCCGAAGAACTCGCCATCCACGGTCTGGCGATCGACGACCACCACGAAGGTGTCGCCCTTCCGTATGTCACGGAGAAAATCAATGTCCCACTGGTAGATCTGGGCGATCCGCACCGCCAGCTCGGGATCGCCGCCGGCGCCATCCATCGCCCCGAAAAGCGAGGACTCCACCACCCCCTCCAGCCGCAGCACCTCGCTCGTGATTGGGCGTTTGACCCGGGCAACCAGGATGCCCTCCGTACTGACTTCCAGATGGACCTCGTTTCGGCGATCGAAAACGACCTCGAGGCGTTCGAGTGCACCCAGCGGCGTGAGGGTGCCTCGAAACTCTGTGCCGGGAAACAGTCGCTTGGGGTCGATTTCGTCGATCAGGACGTCGCGCCAAATCACCCATTCATTGCCCGCCAGTCTTCGGCAGACACTTTCGATGGTGTCTCCAGAGACGACAAAGGTCTGAAACGGCGGATGGTATGCGGTCAGGGGCTCGACCGTCAGCCGCTCGAGAGTTGTCGCCGCGGTTGGTTTGCCGCCCGAGAGCATCATCACTGCCCCCACGAGGGCAATCAGCGTGAGACCGACCAGCCACCATCTACCGGAGCGTGCAACGCCCTCGAAGGTCAAGGGCCACTCCAACCGCTCACTGCTTCAGGCGTGGCGTCAAGCCTGGCCAGTGGTTCGCCGTCAGCGGCCACCAGCAGCAGAGAGGGAACCTCAATGACGCGGTACTTCTTGAGCAGTGCGCCGTGGCGATCGTGCAGCCAACCGACCTCACGACCACCGAGCGCGGCACGGCCGTCCTCGAGGGATTCCTGAACATCGAGCACAACCAGGTGCAGACCGGCATCGGCACACGCCTCCGCAAGACCTGCATGCCCATCCATCGTCGCTTCGGCGGTCGGGGCCCACGAGGCCCAAACGAGCACCGCCACCGGGCCTCGCTTGGCGACCCAGTCCGTCCACCCGATGGGAGCTCCAGAAACACCATCAACCAACCGCGGATCGGCTGCCGCCGCGGTTGGGAGTCCTATCAGGAGCAGTAGCGCGAATGCCACGGCAACTCTTCTCATGGGAGAAGTATAACCGGGCTCATTCTGCGCTGTTGCCGAATGGAAACACTCGTTGGCGGGCCGTAAACGACCCGCCTACAAATACTCTTTGACTCTGTAGGCGGGTCCTTCAGGGCCCGGGAGTCTCATCGTACCCGATTGCCGTACTGCGGCAAGAGGGAGTACACTCGACGCCGGAGGCCGAATGAATCATAAGTTCGAACGCGCCGGGAACAGTTTCGACACTGACGTCGCGGTGATCGGTTCGGGTTTCGGCGGATCGGTCGCCGCCCATAGGCTGACCGAAAAGGGCTACGGCGTCACGGTGTTCGAAAAGGGCAAACGTTGGCGGCCCGAGGACTTCCCAAAGACCAACTGGAACATCCGCAAGTCCTTCTGGTTCCCAAAGATCGGCTGTAGGGGGATCTTCGGTATGCGGTTGCTTCGCGAGGCGCTCGTTCTGCACGGCGTCGGCGTTGGAGGTGGCAGCCTGGTCTATGCAAACACCCTCTTCGAGCCCCCCGAAACGGTGTGGGACGATCCCCAGTGGAAGGGCCTCGAGGACTGGCGGGCAGTGATGCCCGAACACTACGACACCGCCCGCCGCATGCTCGGCGTGACCGAGAATCAGAAGCTCGGACCGGCCGACGAGGCGCTTCGGCGTGCCGCGGCGCGGCGCGGACGAGCGGAGACATTTCGCAACACCCCGGTCGGCATCTACTTCGGCGAGCCGGACGTCACAGTCCCGGACCCGTACTTCGACGGCAAAGGACCCGATCGCACCGGCTGCACCTTCTGCGGCGGCTGCATGGTCGGCTGCCGCCCCGGGGCCAAGAACACCCTCGACAAAAACTATCTCTATCTGGCCGAGAAAGCGGGCGCTCGAATCGTCCCCGACACCTTGGTGACCTTGGTCGAGGCTCTGCCTGACGGCGGTTACCGCCTCGAGTGGCGCCGTTCGAACGGTCTCTTCTCGGCAGAGCGGGGCACCACGACCGCACGCACGGTGGTCTTTGCCGGCGGCGTGCTCGGCACGGTCCGCCTGCTCATGGAGTGCAAGGATAGGGGCAGCCTCCCCCACCTTTCCCACCAGGTCGGCAACGTTGTCCGCACCAACTCCGAGGCGCTGCTCGGTGTGACCTCGAAAAGCCGCAAAGACCTGAGCGAGGGAATCGCCATCGCGGCCAAGGTCGAGATCGACGAACAAACCCACTTCGAGTGTGTCCGCTTTCCCAAGGGATCCGACGTCATGCTGCTCCTCGGCACCCTGCTCACCGACGGCGGACCCGGCATGCCGCGCCAGCTCAAGTGGCTCGGCAACATCCTCCGACACCCGATCGATTTTCTCCGAATCCTCAAGCCCTGGGGCAAGGCAGAGACCGGCACCGTCGTGATGGCGATGCAGACCGCCGACAATTTCACCCGGCTGGTACGCAAGCGCCAGCTCTTGTGGCCGTTCAGCCGCACCCTCACCACCCAGCCCGATCCTGATCAGCCCGGAATCCCCTCGTACATCCCGGTTGCCAATGAGATCGCCCGCGAGGTGGCCGAGGAGCTCGATGCCATCCCGCAGTCCACCCTCAATGAAGTGTTGCTGGGCACCTCCACCACCGCCCACATCCTCGGCGGTTGCGGCATAGGCAGCGGAGCGGACACCGGCGTCATCGACTCCTCCGGTCGCGTCTTTGGCCACGACGACCTCTACGTCATGGACGGTTCCATGATCGGCGCCAACCTGGGAGTCAACCCGTCGCTGACCATTACCGCGCTGGCCGAGCACGTTTGTAGCCGAATTCCTGAAAAGGGCGCGTAACACCCCTCCAAGATCTGCTGTAGGCGGGTCGTTTACGGCCCGCCTCCGGTACATCCGGTCACACCCCCGATCCCACCCCTTTCCGTATCGCGATCGGGGTGGGCCCTGAAGGACCCGCCTACAGATGATTATTGCCGTTGTCCGGAGTCGTTTGCGGCCCGTCAAATTGTCGCCCTCTTCATTTCGTGTACCATCCTTTGACCATGAAAGAACAAGGTTCCGTGGCGGCGATTTTCGAGCGGCAGTGGCTTCACGCACTTGCACTGGCCGTTGGGTTGCCTGTTTTGTGGCTGATCAGCATGAACTGCGGTTGCTTCCACCGAGGAGAGCTTTGGGGCATCAGTACCTGGAACTGGTTCTGGATCTCGGTCGAGATCCCCATCGCCCACCAGGTCTTCGTGTGGCTCTGTTGGCGCACCGAGCTCCACCGCAACCTGATCAGCCGCATCTTCGGTCGGCATGGGTTCTCGGCCTACGGCGCAATCTTTACGTTTTTCCTCGTCGCTCGCCCGGTCTCGGTCATCGCTCTTTCCATCGCCTCGCGCAACACCCTGCCGGTCAACCATCTCGCGCTCAAGTGGGTTGCAGTTGTCATCGCGGTCCCGGTCGCCTACCTGGCTTACTCGGTCGCCCGTTACTTCGGCGTTCTGCGCGCATACGGCGCCGACCACTTCGACGAATCCTTTCGATCAAAGCCGCCCGTGCGCGAGGGGATCTTCCGTTTCACCTCAAACGGCATGTACACCTTCGGCTTGATGGTGCTCTATATCCCCGCCCTCTGGTACGGCTCGCGTCCTGCCCTGGTCGCGGCGGTCTTCAGCCACCTCTACATCTGGGTCCACTACTTCACCACCGAGCTCCCGGACATGCGGCGGATTTACGGGACTGCCGGGTGATGCCCTCAGGTCGTTGATGGAAACGATCAGCCTACGCGCCGCGAGACGGTTGGCCCTGTGCCGGGCCGGCCTGCTCAAACCAGAGTGGACCGGGATGCCGCGTCGGGCTGCGGGGCGCGGCAAGCGGGCGCGGTCAGCCGCCTACCGAATCATCCAGCGCTTCGGCTACCTCCAACTCGACACCGTTTCCATTGCCGGCGCCCGCAGCCACGCCCTCGTCCTCCACTCCCGTCTCGACGGCTTTGACCCGGAGTTCGCCGAGGAGCTCCTCCAGCCTGGAGAGCCGGTCTTTGAGTATTGGGGCCACGAGGCAAGCTGGATCCCGGTCGAGCTCTACCCGCTCTTCGCCTTCCGCCGTGAGGAGTTCCAGCACCACCCGTGGTGGGGCGACCTGGTCGGCGAGCATCCCGAGGTGGCGGAGGACCTGATGCGTCGCATCCGCGAAGAAGGACCGTTGCGATCGCTCGACATGGAGGGCAGCGGCAGCCAGGGTTGGTGGGACCTCAAGATCGCCAAGAAGATCGCTACCGCATTGTGGTCCTCTGGCGAGCTCGCAATCCGCGAACGACGCAACTTTCAGCGCACCTATGACCTCGCCGAACGGGTCATCCCCGAACGTTGGCGCCGAGAAGCCGTGCTGAAAGATCGGGCTATCGAGGCACTGGCGCTCCGTGCGCTCGCCGGTCACGGCTGGGCGACCACCGGCACCATCGCCCAGACCTTCCGGCTCGCGCAAAAGGATGTCGCAGCCGCCCTCGATCGCCTTCTGGATTCCAACGACATTGTCCCGTGCAACCTGGTCCTGGACGGACGCCGCATGAGTCGGGGCTGGATTCGGCCCTCAGATCTCGAGCTCGCCGCGAGGCTCGATGGCGTCCGCCCGCATCGAGATCGCGGCGTCCTGCTCTCGCCCTTCGATCCGGTCCTCTGGGACCGCAATCGCGTCCAACAGCTCTTCGGCTTCCACCAGATGCTCGAGATCTTCAAGCCGGCCGAGCAGAGGATCTACGGTTACTACTGCCTGCCGGTACTTGCCGGAGAGGGACTGGTAGCGCGCTTCGACCTCAAGGCCGACCGCAAACGAGGTGTCGTTCAGGTCCTGGCTCGGCAATTCGAGGGCAACGATCCATTGAAGCCAGCCACAGCTGCAGATGGAAAGGCGGTTCGGACTGCTCTTGATCGGTACGCAAAGGCCATCGGGCTCGAGATCAAAGGCCCTTCCAACGGATGACCTCTCCCCCACCCCCGATGACCGAGAAAGACCTTCTGATTGCATCCGAGATCCTGGCCGAACGCGACCCCGATCTGGCGCGCGTACTCGACCGTATCGGTCCGCCACCGATCTGGGACCGCGAGCCGGGGTTTCCGACTCTGGTCCACATCATCCTCGAGCAACAGGTGTCGCTGGCCTCGGCACAGGCGGCGTTTGACAAGCTCGTGGCGAGAATCGCTCCACTCGAACCCGCTCCATTTCTCAACCTCGACGACACCGAGCTCAAGGCGATCGGCTTCAGCGGCCAGAAAGGACGTTACTGCCGGGAGCTGGCGAAAGCGGCACTCGGCGGTTCGCTCGACCTGGATGGTCTGGCATTGTTGGCCGATGAACAGGTCCGCGCTGAGCTCACGAAGGTCACCGGCATCGGCCGGTGGACCGCCGACATCTACCTGCTAATGGCCCTCGGCCGACCAGATGTGTGGCCGCGGGGCGACCTGGCCCTATTGAAGGCCGTCCAGGATATCAAGGGGCTCGCGGAGCCACCGACAGCGGTCGAGTTCGAGACATTGGGCGAACCCTGGCGGCCGTGGCGGTCGGTGGCAGCCCGAATCCTGTGGAACCACTACTTGAATCCGCCAACGTCACGATAAGCTAGACTTCAGCCACGGAAGCAACGAGATGACCGACAAGACATCAGCAACCAAAGCCAGGATCCACGAGATCATCTTTGAGGCCGACACCCCGGCCGGCAAGGCCTTCGATGTTGCCCTGATGGTGTTCATCATCCTCAGCGTTGTTGCGGTGATGCTCGAGAGCACCTCCGTGATCGCGGATCGATACGCCCCATGGCTGCGCACCTTCGAGTGGGTGATCACCGGCCTCTTCACCGTCGAGTACATGCTGCGCCTGTACTGCGTCGGCAACCCCCTCCGTTACGCTCGCAGCTTTTTCGGCATCGTCGACCTCCTCGCCATCCTCCCCAGCTACCTCAGCATCTTCATTCCAGGGGCGCAGTCCCTGCTGGTCATCCGCGCCCTGCGCCTGCTGCGGGTCTTCCGGGTGCTCAAGCTCGCCCAATTCGTCGGTGAGGCCAGCGAGCTGACCGCGGCATTGCGAGCCAGCGCTCGCAAAATCATCGTCTTCCTCGGCGCCGTTCTCACCATCGTCGTCATCGTCGGTTCGATGATGTACCTCATCGAGGGCGAGGCCAACGGCTTCACCAGCATCCCGGTCTCCATCTACTGGGCCATCGTCACCATGACCACCGTCGGCTACGGCGACGTCGCGCCGCACACAGCTCTCGGCAAGATCCTCGCCTCGGCAATCATGATTCTGGGCTACGGCATCATCGCAGTCCCGACCGGCATCGTCTCTGTCGAGCTCGCCGGCGTCACGCGCAAGAGGATAACCACCCAGGCCTGCCCCGAGTGCGGCGCCGGCGGCCACGACCGCGACGCCGTTCACTGCAAATACTGCGGCGCGAAGATCTAAAACCCGTCTCCGTGCCCGTCTCCTTCTCCGTGCCCGAATCCCTGCCATACGGCAGATCGCGCCTTGTGCTGCGGCCCGACTTGGCTGCACAGATGATCAGACAGCCCTGTAGCCCGCATGGCCAGCCTGTATATCTCACCCGCTTCCTGCCTCAACCCACTTTGCGCCGCGCCATGAATTTCGTTATGATGGTGATGACGAATCAACAACCCGCGAGAATGCGCTCATGGCGCCTAAATACAATGAAATCAGTTGATTGCGCCGGCAATCAACCCGCGGTAGCTAGTGCCATAGCCTCCTGACCCGTTCGAGACGGTTTTCCTTGACAAACGTTGTTCACAGATTTATGCTCCATTTACACCATCATGGGACACGTCGAACCGTTCCCCGCTCCAGCCTCGCGGCGTCCCCGGCGCCTGATGGATGGGGTGCGATCAGAGATCCGGGTTCGCCACTATTCCATCCGAACCGAGGAAGCCTACACCTCCTGGATCCGGCGCTACGTCCAGTTCCACCGCCGGCACCCGCGCGACCTGGACGGCGACGACCTCAACCGCTTCCTCACCCACCTCGCCGTGGAGGGCCGGGTGGCCGTCTCGACCCAACGCCAGGCCCTGTGCGCGATCCTGTTTCTCTACCGCCACGTGCTCAAGACAAAGCTCGACTGGCTCGACGAAGTTGTCCGCGCCCGCCAGCCGCGCCGCCTGCCGACCGTCCTCAGCCGCGACGAGGTGACAGCAGTTCTGTCGCATCTCCAGGGGACCGCCCAGCTCGTAGTGCTTCTTCTCTACGGCACCGGCATGCGCATCCTCGAGTGCCTCCGACTCCGAGTCCAGGACATCGACTTCGACCTCGGCCACATCAACATCCGCAATCCGAAAGGCGGCCGCGACCGGGTGACCATGCTGCCGGACTCCACCCGCGACCGGCTCAGCGAACACCTGATCAATGTCCGTGCTCTGCACAACCAGGATCTCGAGCAGGGTTGCGGCAGCGTCTACTTGCCGCACGCTCTCGAAGCACGTTTCCATCCGATTCTTTAGTATCACTAATAGGAGTTAGGCCGGGCCCGGGGTTTGAGGAGTCGGGAATGATAGGTACGATGTATCGTACTGAAGGAAAGGATGTACACAATGGGAGACAAAGGCGGGAAAAAGGATAAGGACAAGAGTCAGAAACAAAAGAAAAGTAAAAAAGAACAAGACGCAAAAAAGAAATATGACAAGCAACCCAAAAGAGCTCCGTAGTCCGTTGCTACAAAAAACGTAGACACGACGGATTCACAGTTCAGTGTCCGCCAAACCGGGGCAGCTCCATGGATAGCCGGATGAAGCCGTTTGCTGCCAACCAACCCTCGCCTAACATTTCGTTGCAGCGGACCCGAACCCCTCCGGGGTCCGGTCCGCTGAACTCCAGTCGTTAGGTTGGTGGAGGCCCGATGAAGCTCATCAGGACCATTCATAGGATCGCCACTTGGATCGTGCTCGCTGTGGGGGTGGTCCATACCCTCGGCACGTTCTTCTTCTACGGCGGTTTGAGCGAAGCGGCAATCTGGTTCGCCGGCGCTGGATTGGGTGGGATCTTCGTCGCGTTCCTCAATATCGGTCTCTCGCAAAGAGCAGCACCGTCGTTGTCCCGGAATCTAACCGGCCTGGCGAATTTGCTGTTCATAGGGTGGCTTGCAGCTGGGTTCACAGCCACCCCAGGGCTGCCACAGGCAGTAATCCTCGCGGTCGGCAGTACGATGGCCCTGAGCGGACTAGTTTTGGTGTGGTCGGAAACCAAACCGGAGAATAGTGGTGACGACACCTAACACCTCATTCCAGCGGACCCTCACCCGTGCCGGGTTCGGTCCGCTGAACTCGGACCGTTAGGCGTCATCCAGATGCAACCAGACCATTCGAAGTACCTTCAGCCCGGAACCACCAAACGAGCAGGCGCAGACACCTACTTTCACAAGGAGCAACGAACTAAGGGCCCCTTCAACAGTTACGCAGTCATTTGAATACTCGATTCGCCACAATCAAGGAGGTTTCACCATGGTAGGACGGACCACAAACCCGGTACTCGTCGTTTGCGTTTCCCTCACTTTCTTGCTGAGCGGCGCACTCCAAGAGCCGCCGGCAGCAGCAACCGTTCAGGATGAGTTGTTTGTCGCCACCGTACCCGCCGGTCTCAAGGTGTACCTATCTCCGGACGCCGACGCCGGCAAGACCGCACGACGTGATCCCGAAGATGGTACGCCTCTAGTAGAGAAACATGAGGCGATTGATGAATCCAACCTAAAGGGAGTAACCCCTTTAAGCCTTTCGCTTACGCCAGGCAACTACCTCCTCGCCATCGGACCGATCATGCTCTTTGACGAAAACTACCGGATTGGTACGATCGACCCCAGCCAGGATGCCAGGGCTTTCGTTTCGTTCGAACCCCTGGGCCCTAAGGTTGCCGCGAGCTTCAAGGACGGTCTAACCGGAGCAGCGATCTACGAGGTCACCAAGCATCCGTCTGCCCGCCAGGTCGTCGTGGTGCTGGCATGCGGTTGGGACACTACGCTCGAGATGCTCGAAGCGGATTATCCCAAAGGGGCCAACTTCTCATTCGACGATCTGCAACTGCGCAAAGACCTCATCGAAGCGAAGCTCCCTGACTCCGACCTTGACAGGGTGATTGCGCTCCTCTCTCGCGGAGGACGGGTCTGGCTACCTCGCGGCGATCTTGGCTGGTCGGTTGCCATCGATTCTGACGGCAAGGCGACCATCAAGACCAAGGTCCGTACGAACGAGTAGACATGCAACGGTCCGCGCCGCCCAGCCTCATGCACCCCCGGGAACCGCGCTATGAGCCGCTTAGCTCAATCGTTAGGCAACATGACGCCGTTTGGGATAAGATTGCGGCATGACCACCGACTTTGATGTCGTCGTCGAACGCGATGCGGATGGCAACTACGTAGCCTCGGTCCCCGCCCTCCAAGGTTGCCATACCCAAGCGCAGTCGCTCGACGAACTCATGGAACGAGTTCGCGAGGTGATCGCCCTCTGCCTCGAGGAGCAGGGCCGGCCGACTGAGACCCTCGAGTTCATCGGCGTGCAACGGGTTCGCATCGCCTCATGACCCCACGCCTTCGGGTCAAGGGCAAAGATCTCATTGCAGCGCTGGAACGCGCTGGATTCGCAGTGACCCGAACCCGAGGTAGCCATCATTTCTTACGCCATTCCGATGGCCGGGGTGACAACGGTTCCTGTCCATGCTGGCGAAACCATCGGACCAGGCCTTTTGTCAAAGGTTCTCAGAGACACGAAACTGACCCGAAGCGAACTCGAAGAACTACTCGGGAGATAACGTGCCTAACACCTCGTTCCAGCGGACCCAAACAGCTGCGCTGTTCGGTCCGCTGAACTCGGACCGTTAGGCACCGCTCGATGCTGCTATGACGGTTAAGCTTCAGATCTTCCTCTCCGCCATCGTATTCCTCGCTGCTCAGGTTTCATGCGTCCCAGAGCCTGCGGGAGAGTTTTGTTTTCTGTCGAGTGACGATGTCCCTCGTGGCAAGGCCGTGGTCTACGTCTACAGGCCACCGTCACCGCTCGGAACTGTCGGTGTCTGCAACATAAATCTCGACAGTGAGCTGATCGGAGCGCTTGACGCTGCCCAGTACACACACCTATTCATTGAGCCAGGAATAACACGATTCGAAACCGCCGGGACCTTTCACGCATTTGTCACCGTGAATTTGAAGTTGGGGGGTGAGTATTTCATTAAGCAAACGTGGGTTCTGAGCCCGGCGGGGTTTCGACCCCGGATCGAGAACATGACAAAGATCAAGGCCGAAACCGACCTGAGAAGGTGCACCTTTGTGGAGAGACCGCCGGTCCTCGAAGAGGCAGAAGAGCATACAAAAAAGGAAAATGGTGCCGAACACCTCGCTCTAGCGGCCCCGATAAGCGCTGCGCGCGTGCCGGTCCGCTGAGCTCAGGGACGTTAGGCAATCCTCGAATTCGAACAATGGTGAAGACCATGAATTGTCTCGGCTGTGAAAGCCCCATGAGCGAACACGAAATCTCGGGGGTCTCTGTCGATGTTTGCTCCAACTGCGACACACTTTGGTTTGATCCAGGAGAGGTGGAAGCGGTATTTCGACAAACGTACGCCGATCGAATTGAGGAGATACCGACGGACGTTCACTTCAAGTTGTATAGCCCGGCCGCGGGCCGGCCATGTCCGAGATGCGCTGCTCCATCTCTTCGTTCTGGCTCCCTCAAAACTGTCCCCTTCAAAGCCTGTGGTTCGTGCAACGGCGTCTTCATCACAGTGCAAAATCTCCAACTGCTAGCGGTCGTCCCAGCGCCCTCCACAGAGCTGTTCGATGTGGGTCGTTGTGATCCGGTGGACGTCTTATTGGAGACTCTCCTTTTCGGACCACAAGGTGCAATGCTCATTTATATGCAAAGGCGGATTGCCGAGACAATCGGTGAGGAAATTCGGTGACAAGTGTGCCTAACACCTCTTTCCAGCGGACCCAAGTCCTCGCCTTGCGCGGTTTTGGTCCGCTGAACTCGAACCGTTAGGCAAACCGAAGGCTGATCATGATCACCTGGCACTGTACTCGCCGGTTCCTGAAAATCCTTGGGGTCAAACCAGTCGAGTGCGCCAGACCGTCAACTTCGAGGATAGGTGACTGGTACGCGAATCACGTCGGGACCACAACCGGCAACCTCTTTGTATTCTCGAATGAGAGAACCTTCGTCTCTGTTGCGATTCCCGAGTCCGAAAGAAACCAGATTGAGATCCTATTCGCGGTTCGCGTGGGGAATCTGTTGGGGATGCTCGGCATCCCGTTTCCTACTATAGACGCGGAGATGCGGAGAATACCCCCGATTCAATACGCCCGTGCGCGCGATCGAAGGCAACTTGGCCATCTACAGTCAATCGTGTATCAGTATCAGGCGATTGCTGACCACCATGAAGGCACTGGCCAGCTGAGTTTGTCAGACGCTGAGTTGGACGTTTCGCGTATGCCACACTTGGGTTCGTTCAACAGCTTCCCTGACAAGGAAATGCGCAAGTTATTTGGCGTTAAAAGGAACTGACCGACGTGCCTAACACCTCGTTCCAGCGGACTCTCACCCGCGGCGGGTTCGGTCCGCTGAACTCGGACCGTTAGGTTGGTGGAGGCCCGATGAAGCTCATCAGAACCATTCATAGGATCGCCACTTGGATCGTGCTCGCTGTGGGGGTGGTCCATACCCTCGGCACGTTCTTCTTCTACGGCGGTTTGAGCGAAGCGGCAATCTGGTTCGCCGGCGCTGGATTGGGTGGGA
>Ga0255055_10001875_pt1 | contig 15069 bp, 13 predicted proteins | sample JV7_2_27_MG_FD_188633 | JGI IMG/M metagenome (GOLD analysis project Ga0255055, IMG submission 188633) | Seawater microbial communities from Jervis Inlet, British Columbia, Canada - JV7_2_27 | ecosystem: Environmental > Aquatic > Marine > Inlet | place: Canada: British Columbia | collected... | reverse complement strand
TCGAAGGCAGGGCCCGCAGCCCGGAATATGTTAAAACAGTTACTGAATGCTATAATGAAGCCATAGCTTGCTGCATTGACGGGACTTTTTCCCGGATCAGAACACAGGCCTGGGAAAAGAGACTCAGCCGGGTTTTCAACCGGGGTTTCTGGGATGGGTATTACCTGGGTCAGGAACTGGGGGAATGGAGCAAAGGATATGGATCCCATGCCACCAAAAGAAAGATCTATATTGGGAAAGGGATGAATTATTTCAGCAAGCTGGGAGTGGCAGAATTCCTTGTAGAATCACATAAGATCAACATAGGAGATGAAATCCTGGTTACCGGACCAACGACAGGAGTTATGGAATTAACGGTGTCTGAACTCCAGGTTGAGCGGAATCAGGTGGAAACAGCTGAAAAAGGAGAACACTTTTCGATACAGGTCCCAGGGATCATCAGGCGTTCGGATAAGCTCTACAAACTGGTGGATGCCAGTGAATCAGGACAACAGTAATCAGTATTTCCTCAGTTCATCAAGATACTGCTGACGGATCTTTGAAAGGTCCCCGAGTTCCATGTCTTTAGCAAAGATCCTTACTACATCAATGATATCTTTCAAATAAATACAACCTAGTGCTCCATCAAAATTCAGATTGTCCAGGTTATGTTTGATAGAGGTGGTGATCTCAAGAAATACCTGCCAGCTAAGATGTTTTGGGATGCGAAGATAATACATCAGAGGGTCTTCCAGGTCTTTGTAGATACCTTCGCCCAGCGCTTCAAGTTCAAAATGCTTTTTCAGTTCAATGATACCTTCTCCCTTTATGCTCTTTTTCTTCAGAAATTTAATACCCTCATACATATAGTTCTTCTGAAGTTCGGGAAGCATTTTAATATCCTCCAGGTTTCTGAGCCTGATGGCACTATACACGTCATTATTGATGCAGACAGTGGCCGCTGTACCATCGAAATCATGTTTAATATGCCTGCGGATTTCCTGGGTGATGCGTATGATCTTAATAGAAGAAAACTTCTTTTTAATAATCAAATACACTGCCGTGGGATTATATCCAGTTGGTAAATTGGCACCATGGTATCCAGGAAAGGGTTCTACCTCTTCAAGTGCCAGTGTATTTACAAGAATATTACTATCGAGGGTCTCAAGTTTTTCAACCTTGGCGATAGACCCCATTGTTTCAATTATTTTATTACACGACATAAAACTAGGGAATGAGTTTGTACAAATTTATAGTTAATTAATAAAATTGCAAGCATGCAAGCATTTAACTATTTATGAATAGTTTGTTTGTCCCGGGCTCTGCCTGACATATGAAAGGATCTGGCTGGCAACTGATGTAGAATCAAGTACATTTTCAACAGGAAGTTTAAATACCAGTTGCTGATCGCGACCACTCATGCCGAACAGATAGGTTTTATCATAATATTGAAGCACCATCTCCGCTGTCAATTTGTAATCTCCCTCTGTTACTGCCTTTATGGCTTTACATGTGATATCCCCTCCAAGCCGTTGGCTGATCTTCTGTATGCTTTCGCAAAGCTCTTCCTTTGAGTATCCTGCATAATCTTCCACCAGCCTGGCCACCCTGTCCATACGCGGGATATCCAGGAATACAACCGGGGAAGACCGGATCTGTTTGTAAATACCCGCTGGAAGTATATTTCGTCCTATGCTGCGGCTTTCATCCTCGATCCATATGGTATGGTTCTTGTCAAGGTGGGATAATTCCCAGCAGATTTTATTTTCGAAATGTTCCGTTGAATGCTGGGCTTTTTCGCCAAGATTTCCAAAAGCAGAACCTTTATGGTGTGCCAGGGCTTCCAGGTCAAGGATCTGCTCTCCCATTTCCGCCAGTGATTTCAGGGCGGCAGTTTTGCCTGAGCCGGTTAAACCACCGATAACAACGAAGGGGAAAGCATGATCAAAAAAAGCAAGTACAAATTGACGGAATGATTTATAGCCTCCCGTTAGTAAGTGACTATCTATCCCGGCTGTCTCAAAAAGCCAGGCCATGCTTGCACTGCGCATTCCTCCCCGCCAGCAATGCAAGAGGAGTTGTTTTTGACGGGCAATCTTATGGGCCTTCCGGACATATGTTGTCATTTTCGGACCTGCGAAATCCAGGCCTTTTATCAGGGCCTCCTGTTGACCTTTCTTTTTGTAACTGGTCCCAACGGATTTTCTTTCCTTGTTGGAGAACAATGGAATGTTGTGAGCGGTGGGTATATGTCCCTGTTTGTATTCGGCAGGGGTTCTTACATCAATTACCGGAATGCAATCCGCCTTCTGCAGGAAGAGTTTTATATCAATCTCCCGGGGCATTTTTAGGGAAGGTACGTAAGAGGATATCCTTTAATTGATCTGTGGTAGCAGGTTTTAGCAGGTAATCTTCTATACCGAGTGCTTCAGCGGCACTTCTGGTGTCAGGATTTTCTACCGCAGTCACTGCCACAACAGGTACTTCAATCCCCAGTTTTCTGATTTCTGCAATTGCCTGTAATCCATCCATTTCCGGCATCAGAATATCCATAAAAATAATATCATATGATTTCTCGGCAGCCATTTTTACGGCCTCTTTGCCATTTTCTGCCTGATCAATCTCAAAGCCCAGGCTTTTGAATAAATTTTGCGCAAGTTTCCTGTTGAATATATTGTCTTCTGCCAGTAAAATGGATATATCCGGGTCGATGATCCTGACCCGGGGTCCTTTGCCTGCAACCGATGATTGGGGGTCCTTCTCGCTGGCAGTACCTACGAGCACTTCTATGGTGAATGAATATTTAGTGCCGGGCTGATCTGGATCTTCAGAGATGGCAGATGGACTTTCAATCCACAATTGTCCCCTTAGCAGCTTGATATATTGCAATGCGATGGCAATTCTAAGTTCGTTTTCCTCAAATCCTTTACCAGACAGGTCCAATGTATTTTCCTGATGGTTTACAAACTTATCAATGATATACTGAGGCAAACCGGAACCGGTATCATCAATTTGAAACTGTAATACAAGGTATTCATCATGATCTTCAATGGCTTCAACACTGATTAAAATCCTGCCTCCACGGGTCAGTTCAATTGAACTTTCCACCAGATTATAAAGTATTTGTCTGAGCCGGAAAGGATCACCAATCAGTTTGTCCGGCATATCATTTCTGATCTTGGTGATGATGCTGGAATTGGTCTTGGCAGCCACTGATTTAAAAGGTTGGAGAGCGAGGTCGAGTTCGTTTTTAAGGGAAAACGGAATTTCTTCCATAATTACTTTTTCCACATCCTCTGTTGCGAAATCAAGGATTGAGGCGATCTGGTTGGAGAGGAGATCTGTTGTTTTCTTTAAGATCACAGAAGTTTCTTTTAAATTACCTTTGAGGCTTTCCTTTTCCAGTATATCTACAGCCTTCCGCAACTGGCTGACAGGTCCGGCTATATCATGGCTCATGCTCTCCAGTAATTCTGTTTTAGCAAGTTGGGCAATCTTTTCAAGATTTCTCGACTTCTCAAATTCTGTGATATCGAATAGTAAAATGATGTTGGTTTCAACCTGATTGATTTCCGCAGGCAATTCGCGCCTGTAAAGTTGCCGGATGATGGTATCACTCTGGGATTTAATAATATCGCCCGGTCCAAATGCCCGTGAGTACAAAGGATCATCTGTCCGAGGCGCCTGTGGCTCCAAATCCAGCTCCTGGATGGACTTATTTTCCGGCGAATCTTTGGGATCCTTCATGATCCATTCCCTGGCAGTAATATTCATCACACGAATAGCTCCGTTAGGTTCTGAAAGAATGATTCCTACCGGCAGGGAATCAAGTGTTTTAACAAGGGCAACTTCAGAGACACGTTTACGGCGGACAGTTTCTGATTTGACCCGGAAAACAGTGAAATAAATGTATAGTAAAAGAGCAAGGAGGGCCAGGCTGAATAGAGAAATGATGGAAAACTTTATAATTATGCTGCGAAGAAAAAGATCTGTTTTAATCGAAAAGACAATCCCCAGATCCCTCTTAACAATGCGAATCGGATAATAAACTGAAACAACCCTGGTGGGTGAGCCTTCTATATCGATGGAATGAATCATTGAACTTTCCTCACCATTTATGACATCAGATCCAATTCTTTTCAGGTCATTGGTTGGAATATTCAGACTGGTTTCTGCTGTTGCAATAAGTTCTCCTGCATCTGTCACCATCCACTGCCACATGGTGTTTTCAAGACGGTATTTTTCAAAAATGGAATTTACATAGAGGGTAAAATTAATCTCTACTACGATATTCGAACGAACAATCCCATTTTCATCAAAATCCGGAATTGACAGGTAGAATTTATCCTGGTCGAAGATAAGCTCATCCCTTTCGCGTAATATGGTCTGCTCCTGGGATTCGTAATAGTCTGTCACAAAATCACCTTTCCTGTCCAGTATGAGGCTATACACATTATTTTCATTGTCAAAAACCGTGATCTTGTTGATAAGCTCACTATATCTGGCATAAAGCTTTTGCAGGTTTACTTCACCACGTTCCCTGATATCTGCATTTGTAAACAGATCACTGAAATCCTCAGTAAAGGGGATGGAGTTCAACTCATTTTCAAAATTCATACCTCCCTGTTCGATAGTCGATCCACAGAGGCGGGTTTGTCTGGTGAGCAATTCAGTCTGAAAATCAAGCTGTTGATTAAAAATGGTGAAGTAAAAGACCGTATTAATTCCTATGAATAGAAATATACTTATTAATATAATGAAGAAGGTCCGGTTCATTCATCTGAAAATTAACATATTCAACGTTATTACACAAAATAAGTTACTATCTGTATTTGGAATTGTCTTGTTGTTCCTCCAACAGGTTCAGGTAGCTCTTATATCGGGACAAGCTGATTTTTCCTGACTCAACAGACTGTATGACAGCACACTCGGGTTCGTTTACATGGATACAATTATGATATTTGCATCCAGCTGAGATCTTGAAAAATTCCGGGAAATAATGATAAAGAGGTTCATCTTCCATGTCTGTTATTCCAAATCCTTTGATTCCAGGAGTGTCAATAACGAACCCCCCGATGTCCAGTTCAAACATCTCAGCAAAGGTTGTGGTATGTTTTCCTGACTTATGACTCTGGGAAATCTCCCGGGTTTTTAAATTAAGTGACGGTTCAAGGATATTTATCAATGTAGATTTTCCTACACCCGAATTACCTGCCAGCAGAGTTACTTTTTCTTTAAGGGCAGATTTGATCTGATCAAGGTTCAACATCTTCTCAAGCGAACAGTCAATGCAGCCATAACCAATTTCATCATAGATTCTTCGCCACTCTTCCATAGTCATTTTTTCTGCCTCGCCATACAAATCGGTTTTATTAATCAAAAGGATGGCAGGTATATTGTATGCCTCGGATGTAACCAGGTAGCGGTCAATGAATTCTGCATGTGTGACAGGGTTGATCACAGTGATCATCAGGATTAACTGGTCGATATTTGAGGCAATGATCTGGTGAGCTTTTGAAAGTTTGGTAGACTTCCGGATGATATAGTTTTTTCTTGGAAGGACATTACTGATCCGGCCTGTTTTTTCACCTTCCCGGATGGAAAACTTCACCCAGTCACCCACGACTACAGGGTTTGTGCTTCTGAGCCCTTCCAGCCGGTATTTGCCACTGATTATGCACTCGGTCAATCCGGCTTCTGGCGAACTGACCAGGTATGAACTACCGGTTGATTTTATAACCCTTCCTTCTCCTTCCATTATACAAAGTATACAAAAGTAGTTATATTTACGACCATGCAAAAGATCATCTCCTATAACGTCAATGGCATCCGTGCTGCCATAAACAAAGGCCTTTTGGATTGGATGAAAAAAGTAAGGCCAGGGATGTTGTGCATACAGGAAACAAAAGCACAGCCCGATCAGGTAGACCTGGAACCCTTCAGAAAACTGGGCTATAATGATTACTGGCATTCAGCTGAAAAAAAGGGTTATTCCGGCGTTCTGATACTTGCAGATCGGGAACCGGACAATATCGTAATTGGCATGAATGTTTCAGATTATGATTCAGAGGGCAGGGTTATCCGGCTCGATTTTGGTGACATTTCATTTATCAACGTCTATATCCCATCAGGCACTACCGGCGATGTCAGGCAGGATTTCAAAATGAATTTCCTGGATGACTTTCTCAGTTTTCTGACCAATCTCAGGAAAGAAAGACCCAGTCTGCTGGTGTGCGGGGATTTCAATATAGCACACAGAGAGATTGATATACACAACCCGGTCAGTAATAAAAACACTTCCGGATTCCTTCCTGAAGAAAGGGCATGGATAGATAAGTTCCTGGAGAGTGGTTTTGTGGATACTTTCAGGCACATACACCCGGATATCGTGAAATACAGCTGGTGGAGTTTTCGTTCAAATGCCAGGTCAAAGAATCTTGGATGGCGACTCGATTATCATATGGTCACCGAACCATTGGCTGCCTGTATTAAAGATGCTGGCATTACGAACGAAGCGGCACATTCCGACCATTGTCCGGTTTGGGTGGATATGGACATATGATCATTTTATAAAAGTCTTGATAAGCCGTTGTTTTCCTTTATATGGAGGGTATCTTAAAGGAATATCAATCCAGTTTGCCTTATCAAGAAATGACCTTTTATAGGAAAAGGTTTCAAAACTGAATTTCCCATGATACCTCCCAATACCGCTCAAGCCTATACCGCCAAAGGGCAAATAAGAATTGATGAAATGTACCACGGTTTCATTGATGCCTCCGGAACCAGACATGGTCCGATCAATGATCATTTTCTGGGTTTTCCTTGATTTCCCGAAAACATATAAACAAAGAGGCCTGGGTTTGCTTTTGATATAGCTGATGACATCATCGAGGGACCGGTATGTGATCAGTGGCAGGATAGGACCGAAGATTTCCTCCTTCATCAGGATATTGTCCATGTCATTTACCTCAACGATGGTAGGTTCAATATACCTCTCTTCAAGATCTGTATCTCCACCCAGCAGGATTTTTTGTCCCTCCAGGTATCCTGTCAGCCTTTCCGCATTGGCCTGGTTGATGATCCTTGCAAAATCAGGACTACCCTTGATGTTGCCATGGTAAACAGTTTGCAGATAATCCTTCATGCCCTCGAGAAGACCTTCTTTGATATCTTCATGGACAAACATATAATCGGGTGCCACGCATGATTGTCCGGCGTTCAGAAGCTTGCCCCAGAGAATTCGTTTAGCAGCGAGCCGGGGATTGGCCTCAGGTTCTACGATAACGGGTGATTTCCCACCCAGTTCAAGGGATATCGGAGTAAGGTGCCTGGCGGCCGATTGCATGACCTTTTTCCCAACCTCTGTACTGCCGGTGAAAAAGATATAATCAAACTGTTCCTCCAGCAGGAGCTGATTGACCTCCCGACCCCCTTCAATGATAGAGATATGATTCGGATCAAAGTGGTCGGAGATCATACGGGACATCAGTTCATACGTATGCTTAGCATACCGTGAGGGCTTTCCAAGGACACAGTTACCAGCAGCCACAGCACCGACCAGCGGCATGAAAAGCAGCTGGAAAGGATAATTCCAGGGCGAGATTATCAGCACCCTGCCGAAAGGTTCCTTAATATAATAGCTTTTGGCAGGCCAGTGAAGCATGGGAGTGTATACGCGTTTGGGACGGGACCATTTTTTCAGGTTCCTGATCATGATCCCTATATCCTGCAGCACCAGTCCGTTTTCACTGGCATAGGTTTCAAATTCCGGTTTGTTAAAATCTGCCCTTAATGCCTCATAAAAATCTGTTTCATGTTTGAGCAGCAGTGCTTTTAATCTCTTTAAGGCATCCAGCCGATAGTTGACATCAAGTGTAGCCCCGGATTCGAAGAACTGTTTCTGGTTTTCTATAATATTTTGAATTTCAATGCGATCCATATTTTGATCTAATTCATGGATTTAATAATATTTTCCAGGATTACCTGCCTGAGCAAGGAATAACCCTTATCATTCAGATGTACCCCGTCTTCAGCATAGATATTGTTTTTCAGGATTCCCGGTTTCATAAACATGGGGGTTGAGATATCAATGAAAATGACATCCTCATGTTTCCTGCAAAGGTCTTCAAGCATTTGATTGGCCCTGTCCATCTGCTTCCAGTGCCTCATTCTTGAAGGACTGGGCTTAATGGACAGGAAGATGATTTCAGTACCAGGTAAACCTTGCTGGCATTGGCTGATGAATGCTTTGCACTCTTCCAGGAAGGCCGATGGTTTTGTTCCCCTGGTAATATCATTATCTCCTTCATAGACAAAAATCCTGGACGGCCTGTAAGGGTAGACAATTCTATCAATGTTCTGGTTTAATTCTTTCATCACTGACCCTCCAAATCCCCTGTTGATCACATCCATTGGATACATATCTTCAGCAAGGTTATACCAGCGACGGATAGTGGAGCTTCCTGTAAACAGGACAGCACTGTCAGGTGGTGGATTATATCTGTCCATTATCTCAAAGATCCTGATCTCGTTTTCATACCATTCGGGAGGATCAGTATTTTTATAAACATGTTGTACCATCCCAAGATCTAATACCTGCAAGGCTTGATCCCCGAGTAGCAGTCCCACGAAAGATTTGCCGCCAGATGAAAATTTATCCACCGGCAGTGTCCATTCCTTTATGGGTGTATCCTTAAATCGCTGCTTGAAGGATCCGGAAATAATGTGGAATACCTGACCATCATAATTCCGGTCACTAATGACCTTAAGATGAACCGATTTTCCATCAAGGATGCAGACCCTGAGTTCAGGTAACATATCAGGATATCTATCAGATGTAAGCGTAACACTCTGAAAAGCATAAGGATTCCGGTAAGATTCCCGCACCGAATACCATGGCAGGCTGAAATTATCCTGATCATTCGCCCGGTCAGCATCATTCAGGTAGAGCTGCATGGCCAATACCCTGTCCAATTGAGGTTCAATGTCCAGCATCTCAAAAGGAACTACCCCCTCCAGCAGGTACCCTGTGCTGGTTTTCCTGCTGTGAAAAACAATTGGAATTTCTGTTGTATTAATTGATACCGACCTAAGATGATCATATGCAGTGAATGCTGCCATGGAGTCGGGCATGTCAAATCCCGGTCTGACGGAAACCTGCAAAATATCGAGGGAACCTCTTCCTTGACTCAGGAAAAATTCGAGTCCATCCCCATTCCAAAAATTATCCACGTCCTCATACAAACTGTCATCCTTGATTTCTGCCAGGAGAAATATACCTTTTTCGTTCCAGGCCATTCTGAATGAAGCCTGAAAATCATTTGTATCCGGGATATTCCCGCAGACATCAGATTGGATTCTCAACGGAACATACCCCGGGTTCCAGTCCCCCGTCATCCCATCAGCAACAAGGCCCGGAAGATAGGGGATGGGCCTGGTAATGTCAGGGGGAAGATCCACCTTGTTCTCGGGTCCGGTTACACAGCCAATTGAAGTAATTGCTAGCATTTGCAACAGGATCAGCCTAAATATGTTCTTGCGACTATAGTGCGTCATATCTTTATTTGTCTTTTTTTTCCGGGATCTTACTCATGGCATATTCTTCCATTACCTGTTGACCAACGTCAATAAATGCCGGCACTCTTTTATAGCCTGAATTATCAAGAATAATTCTCCTCCCCCATAATCCTGGTTTCCACATCATACGCATTGAATTCTCGATATGCTGCATAAACAGGAAAATAACCAGGTTGGTTGACCATTTCATATTGAAAATGACTTTCAGGAGTTTCAAGGGGTTTCTGAGTGAGATGTCTATCATCTGGAGTGTTCTTTTAATGTTAGAAACATTACCAGGGGCAGACAGGGCAAAGAACCATTTTAAAGCATTTGATCCATCGGGGTATTTGACAACTTCAACATGGGTATTCCCGTCGGGATTAAAAACACTGGTAATGGCAAGGCCATTGTTGGTTTTTTCCGGGATCCTGGAAACCGCACAAAGTGTTTCTGAATTGGTAAGCAGTGAAGATCCCAGGGTATCTGACAGACCGGCCAGGGTTTTATATTTGTATTTCTGTTTCAGCAGCAGTTCAAGTGTACCAAGGGATCCCCCTGCCAGGATCAGTCCCTTAGACCTGAATTTCCGGGGTTTTCGACGGAACAGACTGGTCGATGATCTGGCATGGACAATGTATTGTGAATGGTTGCACTCAATCCTGACTACCCTTGTTTCTGCAAAGTAGAGATAATTTTTATCCAGGGAGTTTTTCGCATTTTCCCGGCAGCCAACCATGCAGCCTGCACATTCAATACAGGGCTTTCTTGGAGGGCCCTGTCCGTTGAAATAGGGATCCCGCTCTTCTTCCCTTTCATCCAAATAAACACCAACATATACATTTTCAAAACTGTTTGAGCGATTCATATCTTTTGCTACTTCCCTGAGATACCTGTCTTCTGGATTGATCTTTTCATATAGCGTTCTTCCCATCATGAATGCGGCAGTTTTGTAGAAAGGCTTTAATAGCTGTTTCCAGTTGCCATATTTTTTCCAGGCATCATGTGCAAAGAAATTATCGGGAGGATAGAACAAAGTGTTGGCATAAACCAGGCTTCCGCCCCCCACACCAACCCCTGAAAGAATACTGGCTTTACGGTTAAAAGTTAATTTTTGGATACCGAAAAATCCAAATATTGGCAACCACAGATATTTTCTGAGATTCCAGTTGGTTTTTGGAAAATCATCAGGATCATATCTTTTGCCTTTTTCAATGGTTATTACAGAATAACCTTTTTCAGTCAGGCGGAGAGAGGCAACACTACCTCCAAAACCGGATCCTACAACGATGTAATCATACACCTTTTCCATCAGGCTGGTTGAGATATGAGAAAGATCCTAAATATAGAAAAAGAATGCCAATTCAGGAATCAGAGGTTTCTCAATACTTCGGCCACTGTGGATCTGTTTTTATAGTTGGGATCATACTGAAAATAACGGATCACCATGTCCTCACCGATAATAAAAGTTGCAGGGACAGGCAGAATATAATCCTCATTGGCATTGGCCCGGTCGATATGTCTTCCAAATCTACGGTATTTCTGAATGGTTTTTTCATCGATGATAAATGACACATGATAGGCATCCATGATCTGGTATCCTTTATCATGTATTATAGAAAATGTAGCACCGGTTTTATGAATGGTTTTGTGATTGTATTCAGGGATTTGCGGTGAGACAGCTATGACTGATGCACCCTTGTCGAGTACATATTCAAGTGAATCCTGGAATTTTGAAATATGCTTGTTGCAATAATAACACCATGAACCACGAAAAAATATCAGGACAACTGGCCCGTTTTTAAGTGATTCCCTGAGGTTAACCATGTCTTCTGATTGATCTATCCCATGGAAATCCGGGGCAATATCACCCACCTGGAGGGTAGATGTCGAATCCTGGCCGGCAAGTACACCTGTCAGGAGGCTTAATATGAGGATCAGAAAGGTTTTCATTATCATCCAGCGTCACCTGGCTTTAAGTCTTATATGGCTGTGAAACTACTAAAGAGTTCTGTTGCTTGTTGTTAATGAGAAGTTAAGGTAAAAAAGCCACACCGGATACATGGTTTGCCGGTGCGGCCTTGATCACATTAACTGATGGTGAGATCAGAAAATCCTAAAACCAGCCGAATTTAAAACTCAGGAATGCCCCGGGGCCAGAAAAGTCAGCATTGGTCAGGGTGCTGGTATTTACGCCACTCACAAACCGGTAATTGGCACCAACGCCAAGGCGGAAAAATCTCGTAAAATTCATTTCCAGCTCAATGGTAGGATTGACAACGAAAACATTGTCATTGGTGAGGTTATAATAACCTTCATCGCTCTGTGAGATATTGCCCCATCCGATTTCTGTTGATAAACAGGGATGCAGGGCCCTGTCAGCCATAAAGGAATATCCAGTCCAGAATCCGCCATGGCCGAAACTGATCCTGTTACCACCTGCATAAATAGAATTGGTTAATCCTTCACCGTAACCACCGATGAAGAAATCTCCGAGCAGGACCGCCCCGCCGCCACCCATCATATGGGCGAATTCACCATTGATGCTTGTAAAACTCATTATCGGGGCGCCAAATCCACTAATACGGGTGTCACTGCCAAACAAAGTCTGGATACCATTCTCCTGGGCTTTCAAAACGGTAACTGAAAGAACCAGAACGAGGGTAAATAACATTTTTCTCATATGACTATAATTTTTGTTAATTGTCTGTTTATATCCAAAGACAGAATAATGGCAGAGGGGTTGCATCTGATATGGATTAGATACGGATTTTCTGAACTAATCCTCGAGGTAAGATTTTAGTGCACCGAAAAAATATTCTTTCCAGCCGATATTGATATTATCAAACGCCTCATCTGGTACGTTACTATGATTTAATTCAATCCTGGTTTTATTACCTTCCTCAGACAGTTCAATCAGGGCAATAGAGGGGGCGGGTTGATCCCCAAAATCCCACTGTTGCTCTAACCTGGTTGGAGGTTCTATGGCCAGTAGAGTACCGGTGATATCTCCGTCAAACATGGAAAACGGGGTATTGGGTACCGGTTCCATTTCTGCCGGGTAACCAGACCATAATTCGATGGTCAGCGGGTTTGTAATAGCGGTAAAAATTTCTTCCCTGGTGGCCTTGATATGAACAGTTTTGCGTATGTTTTTCATAGTTCACTGGGGTTATTGGCACGAAAAGATAAGATAAATAATATAATTGAAACTGCCAGGGAAAACAGAGCCACCATGCTATATGTGCCGTTCAGGCTAAATGCCACACTGAATAAATAGGGACCAAGAGCACTTCCTATAACCTGCCAGCTCATTGAAAACCCGGAGATCGCACCAAGGTTCTTCAGGCCAAAGAACCTTGGCCAGGTCACTGCCGAGAGCACAATATACAGTCCCCATATAACCCCGTTTCCAACAATCAACAACCAGTAGAACAGCTTGCTGTCGCCCAGGAAGATCAGGGCACCGGCAGTACAGATCATGCCCATCAGGAAGATACTCAACAAGTATTTAAGCCTTATATAGTCACTGATCCAGCTAGCGATAAATTGTATGATGATGGCGATGATAGAGGCCGGCACAAAGATACTGATGGCTACTTCCTTATCCATTCCAACAGAATCAAATACCGACACCACATGAAAGGTCAGACCACTCATGTATAAAGCACTGATCATTTGGGCGAGGGTGAACAACCAAAAGGCCCTGGTTTTTTTTGCTTCCACCAGTGAATAATCCCTAGGGGGCAGGCTGGGCGGCCTTTTAGTCTTCTGATTGGCAATGCGTTGCCCATCTGCAACAAGTCCTGCATCCCCGGGATTGTCACGATAGATCAGAAATACAAAAATTACAAATCCAATTCCAATCACCACTGCGAGCAGCAGCCAGGCCCCTTTCCACTCAAGATCCTCAATGAACTGATTTAGTATTTTCGGAGCAAGGGAAAACCCAAAGGCAACAAATACACCCATGATACCATTGGCCAATCCCCGTTTCTTATCAAACCATTTCATGACCATGTTTCGAGACACCATTGTAAGCAAGCCCTGTCCAAAAAACCGGATTCCCCAGAAACCGAATGACATTAAGATAAATGTAGTAAGCGCGGTGTTGACCAGGTTAATATGATCAAGAAAAAAGCTGACCAGGGAATCTACCCTGGTAAGGTAAAGCAACATTAGACCAAGCATACCTGCTGCGATAAAAGCCATCAACCTTGCTCCATACCTGTCATAGAGTTTACCTGCGCGTGTAATCAGCAGTCCGGATCCAACGGTTCCGACCAGATAGGCCAGGCTTAAATTATTCCTGTTGATATCAAGGTCATCCAACAGGTTTTCGGTAAATACAGATACACCCATTGTTTGTCCTGGAATACTCATCAGCATACCTATGGTACCGGCTGCCAGGATGATCCAACCATAAAATATGGGAATGCGTGAAGGTGCAAACGGTATATTGGGGTGTTTCTTCATGAAGATGCAAATATACTAATTAGCAATTCCATGAAGCAGGATATTTTTACGGACTTATTCCTAATTATAAGAAGGATGCAATTTATTGAGTATATAACGGGCTACCGGTCCGGGAAGAGTATCCACAACTACCGCCTTGGCAGGATTGCTGGGATCATAGATGAGTATTTCAGAACGTTCATCGGAAATATTCCTGATCATATGGGAACGGACTGAAAATTTTTGAATGTCATCATGGCTTGTATTATATTCATACGTCAGATTGTACACAGGCTGCTCATTGACCCGCAAATTGGTAGGTTCAGCATAGACCAGTTTCCCTTCCACCGGGCGGCCCGTCATGATGATCTTACGTTCTCGCCTGGTCCGCCTGTATGAGGGATATAGGAAAAGGAATCCAATGATTATGCTTCCCAGACCTGATAGAAACATGATCTGGTCGTAATTCTGCCTATCCTTGCCGGAGAACCTGGAAACCTCCGGGGAATCTATTAAATATTCAATTGTTATTTCCTCTCCGGGTTCATAGAAATCTGCATATTCAAGGAAAAACCCTGAATAAGGGACCTCAGACTCATCATAGTACCGGTACCTGTATTCGTAGAGCGGATTCTCATTCACCTTGTACAATGTTTCATTCAGGCTGGTGATGAATCCAGAGGTGGTAACCAGGTCATTTTTCCCTGCAAAGAGGATATTCCAATTCAGCTGCATGCTGAAATAAATGATAAAAGCCAGGCCGATCAACGTAAAAAGAAAACCGATGATAAAGGAGGTTCTTCCAAATAGGAGTAATATACGTATCCTGATAGGAACAAACATAGGGAATCCCAAAAATGCGGGCTACGAAGTTAATAAGTTTTTTTAAAATATTTTGAAATGGGATATTAAAATGGAGCTGCATATTCCGCTTCGCGAAACAGGATAGGCTCCATTTTAATACCCCTTATTCAATTTGACATCCTCCACCCCGTTAACGAAGTGGATTCCGCAGCCTTTCAGGCTGTGGGCAGTACTCCCTCGCGGTTTCTTGCAGGTTTCTGCTTCCGACCGCCAACG
>Ga0255055_10001874_pt1 | contig 15069 bp, 9 predicted proteins | sample JV7_2_27_MG_FD_188633 | JGI IMG/M metagenome (GOLD analysis project Ga0255055, IMG submission 188633) | Seawater microbial communities from Jervis Inlet, British Columbia, Canada - JV7_2_27 | ecosystem: Environmental > Aquatic > Marine > Inlet | place: Canada: British Columbia | collected... | reverse complement strand
CCACGTCGACGACGCGGGCCGGGTAATGGCCGCACATCTGCAGGATCTGGCTCCGTGTGTCCTGTGTCGCCTTGACCTTGATGAGCGCGAGGTCGCGGCAAACGTGCGGAGTGCCGTTGACGTCCTCGACCTTGATGACGTGGATGAGCCGACCGAGCTGGCGTTCGAGCTGGACGGCCTCTCTTTTTGTGCCCTCGAGGACCATCGTCATCCTCGACACGTCGGGGCGCTCGGTGCGGCCGACGGTGAGGCTGTCGACGTTGAGGCCCGGTCGGCGAAAGATGCTGACAACTCGGTTGAGGACTCCGGGTCGGTTCTCTACCAGTGCGGTGATCGTGTATCGCTCGGTCATTTTCAACTCTCCTTCGGTTGGCTGTGGCCGTTTATCGGCCTTCGGATCATGTCGTGGAGGTCGGCCCCCGCCGGGACCATCGGAAAGACCACGTCGTGCTGCTCGACGACGAACTCGATGAGGAAGGGACCGCTGTCGCAGGCCTGAGCCTGGCGCACGGCGGGCTCGATCTGCCCACGTTCCTCGACCCGCACGGCGGGGACGCCGTACGCAGCCGCCAGCGCGCAGAAGTCAGGGCTCAACATGGGGGTGGCGTTGTAGCGCTTTTCGTAGAAGAGTTCCTGCCACTGACGCACCATTCCCAGATAGCCGTTGTTGATGAGGGCGATCTTGATGTTGACCTTTTCCTGCATCGCGGTGGCGAGCTCGGCCATGGTCATTTGAAAGCCGCCGTCACCCGCCACGACCCACACCTCGTCGTCGGGCCTACCCATGGCGGCGCCGATCCCTGCGGGAAGGCCGAAGCCCATGGTTCCCATGCCGCCGCTGGTGATCAGGGCGTGACGTTGGCTGTGTTTGTAGTACTGGGCAACCCACATCTGGTGCTGGCCGACATCGGTGACCGTGATCGCCTCGCCGCCGGTCAGGGTCCACAGATCGTGGACCACCTCGGCCGCCTTGAGCTCGGGCGACTCGAGGACCTGGTTGAGCAGCTCCCGGTCCGTCGACTCGTCCCGCCATCTGGCGATGCGCTCGATCCACGGAGCGTGCTCGAGCGGCTCGAGGCCATCCAGAAGGAGATCCAGGGTTTCCCGCAGATCTCCAGCAATGCCGACGTCGACCTCGACGTTTTTGTTGATTTCCGATGGGTCGATATCGATGTGGATCTTTCGGGCCTTGGGAGCGTAGGTTGCGATATTGCCGGTCACCCGGTCGTCGAAGCGCATACCGAATGCCAACAGGAGGTCGGCCTCCTGCACCGCGTGGTTGGCATGGCCGGTGCCGTGCATTCCCATCATTCCGAGGCACAGAGGGTGGTTTTCGGGGAAACACCCCTTGCCGAGCAGCGTCAGGCTGACGGGCGTCTGGATGTGTTCGGCAAATTCCACTGCCTCTGCGCAGGCACCCGAGAGGAGAACGCCGCGCCCGGCGAGGATGACCGGTCGCTCGGCGGAGCGGATCAATTTTTGCGCTTCGGCGACCTGATCCAGCGAAGCGGTTGGGACCGGCCGGTATCCTGGCAGCCGGATCGGGTCGGTTGGATAGTGAAACTCCGTGGTCCCAGTCTGAACATCTTTCGGCAGGTCGATGAGGACCGGTCCGGGTCGCCCGCTGCGGGCGATGTAGAAGGCCTCGCGGATCGAGAAGGCGAGCTCTGCGACCGAGGTCACCAGGTAGTTGTGCTTGGTGATCGGAAGGGTGATCCCGGTGATGTCGGCCTCCTGAAAGGCGTCGTAGCCGATGGCGGGGGTCGGCACCTGCCCGGTCAGGCAGACGATCGGCGACGAGTCCAACATTGCGGTAGCGAGACCGGTGACAAGATTTGTGGCGCCGGGGCCGCTGGTGGCCATGGCAACGCCGATCTTTCCGGTCGCGCGGGCATAGCCATCCGCCATGTGGGCCGCCCCCTGCTCATGCCGGGGCAACACGTGGTGGATCTGCGGGTACTTGCTGAGCGCGTCGTAGATCGGGAGGTTCGCTCCGCCGGGATACCCGAAGACGAGATCGACGCCTTCGCGCATCAGACTTTCCCAGACGATTTCGGCTCCGGTCATTTCCATGTCTTGTCATTCCTCCAAAAAAAAAGCCCCCGGAATCCCGGGGGCTCGTGACGTTTTGTGGTTATGTTTAAACCTACGTCTGAACCCCCGCTATGGCGGTAATAAGAACGAGGACCAGAAGAAGGTTGGAAAGAGACACGACGGGCGCGACCGCATCCGCGGAGCGGGAATTGGACATCGAGCGATCGGCCACCACATGCATAACGGTTCCGATTATGGGTTCCAGCTCGTCGGCTGTCAACAGGTTATTTCTGCGGTTCCAAATCAATGGGGGCAACATTCAGTTCCTCCGGTCGACAACGAGGCCATACTCGAGGCTGTCCGCGAGGGCCAGCCACGAGGCTTCGATGATGTTGGTCGATGCGCCGACGGTGCTCCACCGCGACGATGCATTCTGGGTGTCAACGAGGACCCTGGTGGTTGCACCGGTTGCCTTTGAACCATCGAGTATCCGCACCTTGTAGTCCACGAGATGGAAATTCTCGATCTGAGGAAAGGCGGGCAGCAGAGCCTTTCGTAGCGCTTTGTCCAGAGCATTGACGGGACCGTTGCCTTCGGCGGCGGTGTGGAGAATGTCCTCCCCGACTCTGACCTTGACCGTTGCTTCGGTCACCATGCCCCGTTTCTCCCGGTGCTCGACAACGGCGGTGTAGTCGATGAGCTCGAACGGTGGCGTGTAGTCCTGAGTATGACGTTCGAGCATCATCGCCACCGATGCCCCTGCCGCTTCAAAGGAGAATCCGCGCGCTTCGAGCTCCTTGATTCGATTCAGGACCTCGACGTACTGCGAGCCGTCGCCGGTCGAAATCCCGAGCTCTTCGGCCCTGGCCTGCAGGCTGGCGCGGCCGGCAAGCTCGCTGACGACGATCCGTGTCTGATTCCCGACCAGGGATGGGTTGATGTGCTGATAGGAGTCCACGGCACGCCGGACAGCGGAAGCGTGGATGCCTCCTTTGTGGGCGAATGCACTCCGTCCGACGAAGGCCATATGCTCGTCCTGAGTCAGATTTGCCACCTCGGCCACGAAGCGTGACAGATCGAAGAGTTGGTCGAGGTTTTCCGGCTGTATACACTTTCGCCCAACGTTGATTTCCAGGTGGGGGAGGACGACGCACAGATTGGCATTTCCACACCGTTCTCCATACCCGTTGATGGTGCCTTGAACGTGACGGGCACCGGCGCGGACGGCGACGATGGTGTTGGCCACTGCGCATCCACCGTCATCGTGACAGTGGATGCCGATGGGGCCCTCGACAGAGACGCGCACGATCCGGGTCAGGTCCTCGATCTCCCACGGCAGCGAACCGCCGTTGGTGTCGCAGAGCACGAGGGTATCGGCGCCACCCCGCGCGGCAGCGGCGAGAGTCTCGAGAGCATAGCTCTGATCCTCCCTGCAGCCGTCGAAGAAGTGCTCCGCGTCGTAGATCACTCTGCGTCCCTGATCGACGAGGTACCCGACGCTCTCCTCGATGATGCGGAGGTTTTCGTCGTGAGTCGTCCGCAGTACCTCTTTGACGTGGAATGGGGACGTCTTGCCGACCAGGGTGCAGATCGGTGTACGGGCATCGAGGAGGGCCTTGATGTTGGCGTCGTCCTCTGGCGCCGATCCGACCCGGCAGGTGGATCCGAAGGCCGCAATCTGCGCATGCTCCCACTCCTGGTCACGCGCACGGAGAAAGAACTCCTCGTCCTTCGGGTTGGACCCCGGCCACCCGCCTTCGATGATCGGGATCCCGAAAGCATCAAGTCGCCTGGCGATCCGCATCTTGTCATCGCAGGAAAGGGAGATCCCTTCCCGCTGGGTTCCATCGCGAAGGGTCGTGTCGTAGGTCTCTACCGGTGCAGCGAGGGGGACCATGCGGCCCGATTCCGGTAGCGGCGCCGTGCGGGTTTCTGGTGTCTGGGTCATAGGAATTCTCCGATTTTTTAAACCAACAAAAACCGCCCCCCGGTCTGGGGGGCGGTGAAAAGGTACGCGTGCCCAGCCGGGGTTCAGCCATTCGGCATGATGATCTCCGTAATGAGGATGGTGAGTGCCCGGCGGGAGGTGTTGTCGTTCATTCTTCGATTTCCGAATAGTGATGCTATCGCGTGGCGACGAGGCTGTCAACCATTTCACAGGACCAGCCGCCCGTGGATTACGTTGGTCGTCGTTTTGACTTCAGGGATTGATGGGGATACAGTCGGCAACGATGGAAACGCTGAACCGCTTGTTCGACCGCACCGGGGTGTTGCTCATTACTCTTCTTATTCGCTACGGCGATTGACCCCGGTCGGGCAGGCAAGAGATTTCACCGCCCCCCAGACCGGGGGGCGGTTGGTTTTTGTGGAGATTCCGGAGAGCGAGAGACAGGAGATTCAACATGGCTGGGGCGAACGACGACAAAAACTCGAGGAGGGCGCTTCGATCCGACGCGATCACGGTGGGCGCCGAACGGGCGCCCCACCGATCTCTGCTCAAGGCGACCGGTGTCCGTGACGAGGACATGTCGAAGCCCTTTGTGGCGGTGGTCAACTCCTACGCCGACATCGTCCCTGGGCATATCCACCTGAACGAGTTCGCAAAGATCGTCAAGGAGTCCATCCGCGACGCTGGCGGTGTGCCCTTCGAGTTCAACACGATCGCGGTCGACGATGGCATCGCGATGGGACACAGTGGCATGAAGTTCTCGCTGCCGAGCCGGGAGCTGATCGCAGACAGCGTGGAAACCATGGTTTCCGCTCATCACTTCGACGGCATGGTGTGCATTCCAAACTGCGACAAGATCGTCCCGGGGATGCTGATGGCCGCCATGCGCCTCGACATCCCGGCGATCTTCGTCAGCGGAGGACCGATGCCCGCCGGACGGACGCCGGATGGTAGGACGGTCGATCTGATCAGCGTCTTCGAGGGTGTCGGATCTTTCATGGCTGGGACCATCGACGAGGCGGAGCTCAAGGTACTGGAGGACGCAGGTTGCCCGGCGTGTGGCTCCTGCAGCGGCCTCTTCACCGCCAACAGCATGAATTGCATCAGCGAGGCCCTCGGTCTGGCGCTGCCTTTCAACGGGACGGCATTGGCCGATAGTGACGAACGTCGTGTTCTGGCGGAACGAGCGGGCGCTGAGGTCCTTCGGCTCATTGCACGCGATCTGACGGCTCGTCATGTGGCGACCCGGGGAGCATTCGACGACGCTTTCGCTCTCGATATGGCGATGGGCGGCAGCACGAACACGGTCCTTCATCTGCTTGCCATCGCCCGCGAGGCGGGCATCGAATACGACCTGCACCAGATCAACGCCATCGCCGACCGGGTACCCCAGCTGTGCAAGATCAGCCCCGCCTCGAGCTGGCACATGGAGGACCTCCACCGGGCCGGTGGCATCCCGGCACTTCTCGCTGAGCTGGACCGGGCATCGGGAGTTCTCCACAGGGACCGGCCGACCGTCGGCGGGGTGGATTTCGGGGAGAGTCTGGCCGGTATCGAGGTCAACGATCTCGAGGTCATCCTGCCGCACGACGAACCGCATTCGATGACCGGCGGTCTGGCGGTGCTCTTCGGAAACCTCGCACCGGAAGGTTCGGTGGTGAAAACGGGTGCGGTCGATGCCGCCATGCGCCGCCACAGCGGTCCGGCGCGGATCTACGAGTCTCAGGACGAAGCCCTCGCCGGGATCTACGCAGGCGAGGTCGAACCCGGTGATGTGGTGGTCATCCGTTACGAAGGTCCGGCCGGCGGTCCTGGGATGCAGGAGATGTTGAGCCCGACCAGCGCCATCATGGGCATGGATCTCGGAGATTCGGTCGCACTGATAACTGACGGGCGGTTCTCGGGTGGCACGCGCGGTGCGTGCATCGGTCACGTCAGCCCGGAGGCGGCGGCAGGCGGGCCGATTGCGGCCCTCGAACCGGGAGACGTGATCGAGATCGACCTCGAAGCGAGGACTCTCAACGTTCGGCTGAGCGATGAGCAGATTGCTGATCGAATTGCCGGTCTCCCGGCCTTTGAAACGTCCGCAACCAGCAGTTGGCTTCGACGCTACTCGAAGATGGTGACCAGCGCCTCGACTGGTGCCGTCATGACCGAGGATGGGATATGAATCAAAACTCGTCCGCACCGAAAACGCTTTTCGACAAGCTCTGGGACGACCACGTGATGGTGGCTGAGCCCGACGCGCCGGCGATCCTCTATATCGACCTGCACCTGATCCATGAAGTCACCTCTCCACAGGCATTTTCCGGGCTCGAGTCTCGAGGCCTGTCGGTGCGGCGGCCCGATCGAACAGTGGCGACGATGGACCATTCGACGCCTACCGACGGTCTCGTCGTTCACGATCCAATTGCGCGAAAACAGATCGAGACCCTCGAGGGCAACTGCGAGACCCACGGCATCGAGCTTCACCGGCTCGGCAGTGATCACCACGGCATCGTCCACGTCATCGGTCCGGAGCTCGGCTTGACCAAACCGGGAATGACGATCGTCTGCGGCGACAGCCATACCGCCACCCATGGTGCCTTCGGCGCTCTTGCCTTTGGCATCGGTACCAGCGAGGTGGAGCACGTGCTGGCCACCCAATGCCTGCTGCAGCGAAAGGCCGAGGCGACCGAGATCCGGATCGAGGGCGCTCTCGGTCCGGGTGTCACGGCCAAGGATGTGGTGCTCGCCCTGATCGCTCGCATCGGCATCGGCGGTGGCACCGGACAGGTCTTCGAGTACCGCGGCAACGCCATTCGAGCCATGACCATGGATGAACGGATGACGCTCTGCAACATGACGATCGAGGCCGGGGCCCGGGCAGGGATGGTCGCGCCGGACGACACGACCTTCGACTATCTTGCCGGCCGGGAGTTCGTGCCAAGCGGCGCCGCCTGGGAAAAAGCGGTCAAGAACTGGCAGAACCTGGTGACTGACGACGGGGCCGTCTTCGATCGGTCGGTCACGTTCGATGTCTCCGAGCTTGAACCGATGATCACCTTTGGAACGAATCCAGGGATGGCGATACCTGTCGGTGGCCGCGTGCCGGTACCTGAAGATGGGTCCGACCCGGGTGATCGCGAGGCGTTGGCGAAGGCCCTCTCCTACATGGGAATCGAGCCGGGCGCACCGCTGGCCGGCCAACCGATCGATGTGGTCTTTGTCGGCTCGTGCACCAACTCACGGATTTCCGACATCCGTCAAGCGGCGGCGGTCGTCGAGGGCCGAAAGGTCGCCGACGGTGTGAAGATGTTGGTGGTGCCGGGTTCGGAAGCGGTCAGGCGTCAGGCTGAGGCCGAGGGCCTCGATCGTGTATTTGCCGAATCAGGCGCCGAATGGCGATTGCCCGGGTGCTCGATGTGCATCGCCATGAACGGAGACCAGCTGGAGCCGGGTCAACGTGCAGTCAGCACCTCGAACCGCAACTTCGAGGGGCGGCAGGGACCGGGCGGCGGCACATTCCTGGCCTCTCCGCTGACCGCCGCCGCCTCCGCCGTGACCGGGAAGATCACCGATGCCCGGACCCTGGCGCCGGCGGCTTCCGGTGCGGGGCGGAGCTGAGGGAGGGTCGATGCACACATTTACGACACTCAGATCTCAGGTCGTGCCGCTCGTGGTCGACAACATCGACACGGACCAGATCATCCCGGCCCGATTCCTGAAGACCACCGGCAAAGCCGGGCTCGGCGCGGTCCTTTTCTGCGATTGGCGTTATGAAGATGAGGTCCCCGATCTCGAGGCCGCCGGGCGGGCGAAGGCGAAGATCGACTTTGCCCTCAACGATCCACGGTACGAGGGAGCGCAGATTCTTCTCGCCGGGGACAACTTCGGCTGCGGGTCGTCGCGCGAGCACGCGCCGTGGGCCCTGGTCGGCTGGGGTTTCGGGGCGATCATTTCGACCTCCTTTGCCGACATCTTTCGCAGCAACGCGCTCAAAAACTCGCTGCTGCCGGTGGAGGTGGATTCCGCAACCCATGCGGAGCTGGCGCAATTTGCCGCGGCGGGGGAGGGGATCGTTCTGACCATCGATCTGCCGACTCAGAGCATCCACCTGCCCGATGGGCGGTCCGTCGAGTTCCCAATCGAGGCCTTTGCCAAGCGGTGCCTGATCGAGGGCATCGATCAGCTGGGGTATCTGCTCGAGCATGAGAACGCCATTGCAGCGTACGAGGAGGGTCATCGTGAATCGGGTATTTGAGGCTCCAGCAACAACCCTGGAGAATCGGGCGGGGATAAACCCCGCCCCTACGACAGCAGGGTCAGCGATCTGTAGGGGCGGCATATATGCCGCCCTTGAGAGACCCATAGGATGTCGGATGAAGGGGGCGGGATATATCCCGCCCCTACACAAAGCCGGGTGTTCGAGATGAAGGCCTCGGTCGTTCTTCTACCGGGTGACGGTGTCGGGCCCGAGGTGATTGCGGAGGGGCGCAAGGTGTTGGAAGCGACTGCCGCCGCATTCGGGCACGATTTCGAGTTTTCAGAGCAAACCATTGGCGGTGCTTCGATCGATGCCTACGGCACGGCGCTGACTGACCAAGCGCTCGACGCCTGTCGTGCCGCTGACGCCGTTTTTCTGGGCGCCGTAGGTGGACCCAAGTGGGACGATCCGGCCGCCGACGTACGACCGGAGCAGGGCCTTCTGCGCCTGCGCTCCGAGCTTGGTCTGTATGCCAACCTCCGGCCGGTGCAGGTATTCCCCGAGCTTGTTCAGTCGTCGCCGTTGCGTCCCGAGCTCCTGGAGGGAGTGGACGTGCTCGTGGTCCGGGAGCTGACCGGCGGTATTTACTTCGGCGAACCGCGGCTGCGCGAACACGTCGCTGGGGGGGTCCGCGCGGTGGACACGATGGTCTATACCGATCGCGAGATCCGCCGGATTGTGAGGCTGGCCTTCGAGCTCGCGGGTCAGAGGCGAGGCCGGGTGACCTCGGTCGACAAGGCGAACGTGCTCGAGACCTCGCGGCTGTGGCGACAGGTGGCAACCGAGGTGGCGGATGAGTTCCCGGAGATCGAGTTCGAGCATCAGCTCGTCGATTCGGCGGCGATGCGGCTGATTCAGAATCCTGCTTCCTACGATGTTGTGGTCACGGGCAATATGTTTGGCGACATCCTCACCGATGAGGCTTCAGTGCTGGCCGGTTCGCTTGGTCTGCTGCCGAGCGCTTCTCTCGGAGAGGGGACGATGGGGCTATATGAGCCGATCCACGGGTCCGCCCCCGACATCGCGGGTCGTGGCGTCGTGAACCCCGTCGGGTCGATTCTCAGCGCCGCGATGATGCTGCGTTCATCGTTCGGTCTCTCCGCCGAGGCCTTAGCGGTCGAAAAGGCGGTGGGGGAGACGCTGTCATCCGGTCTGCGGACCGCTGACCTGGCCCCATCGGATACGGTTCCCACCGAGGAGATGGGCAGCGCCATCTGCCAACGACTTTCCCGCGATTGAGAACCGACCTCCGGCATTTCGCGTTCCCAGGGGAAATGTTATCCTCGACGGCGGAAATATGGACCAAATCAATTCAATTCAAAAGGGGAGGTCAGTTATGGGAGACCTGATGAGGAGACGTCTGTTTGGAATCGTCGTTTTCACTGTGATTCTGATCGCGTTCAGCGGTCTCGCTTTTGCCCAGGAGGAGCCGGCCGAGGAGCAACCTGGCATAGAGGAAGAGACGATGGAAGTGCCCATCGCGGTGGGTGAGATCACAGTCACCGCCCAGAAACGAGAGGAAGACATTCAGGACGTACCGGTGGCGGTCTCGATCCTCAGGAGCGAGGACCTCGCCATCATCACGACCGGTGGCACCGACATCCGGGCGCTTTCGGCCCGCGTGCCGAGCTTGATTATGGAATCATCATTCGGCCGTGCCTTCCCACGCTTCTACATCCGCGGCATCGGCAACACCGACTTCGACCTCAACGCATCGCAACCGGTGTCGATGGTGGTCGACGAGGTGGTGCTCGAAAACCCGGTCGTCAAGGGCATGCCGCTCTTCGATCTCGACCGCGTCGAAGTCTTGCGCGGACCGCAGGGCACCCTCTTCGGGCGTAATACCCCGGCGGGTATCGTCAAGTTCGAGACCGTCAAACCGTCACAGGAGTTCGATGCCTTTGTTCGGGCGTCGTACGGCACCTACTCGACAACCGACATCCAGGCCGCGGTCGGCGGGTCGCTCGGTGGTGGTTTCTCGGCACGTGCTTCGGGCCTCTACCAGTCACGCAGCAACTGGGTGAACAACAATTTTCCAGGTGGCGAGGATCTCGGTGGCTATACGACGACCGCCTTCCGTCTTCAGCTCCTGTGGGAACCGAATGAGAAGTTCTCCGGTCTGTTCAAGGTGCACAGCTGGGAAGTGAGTGACGGCACCGCGCGGATATTCCGCGCGAACGTCTTCAATGTCGGCAGCAGCAATCTGGTCGATGGTTTCCAGCAGGATCAGGTCACGCTGAATGGCCTCAACACGCAGGAGATCACGTCCCGTGGTGGCCTGCTGCGGCTCGAGTACGACTTTGGAGCCGCCACCTTTGTTTCCGTCACCGGCTACGAGAGCATTCGAGACATGTACAGCCGGGGCGATATCGACGGCGGTGGTTTCGCTGGCCCCGGCTTCATCCCATTCCAGTCGGAGTCGGCGGGCGCCATGCCGAGTCTCGACCAGTGGACCCAGGAGTTCCGCATCGCCAGCAATGGCGGCGGCGCCGTCAACTGGCTGGTCGGCTTTTTCTACTTCAACGAGGAAGTGAATATCGACAACTTCAGTTACGATACCTATGCGCCCGGCAACCCACAGAATGCCCTCGCGACCCAGTTTCAGGAGACGAAGGCTTTCGCTCTGTTCGGATCGTTGAACTGGGCGGTTTCGGACAGCTGGGATCTCGCCGGTGGGCTGCGGTACTCGGACGACGACAAGGACTTCTGGGTCGCCATGCCGCAAAGCCTCCCCTGGATTCCAGACCTCGATGGGCGGATCACGGAGCAAGTGGGTGACAGCTTTGTGAGCTGGGATCTCAGCGCGACCTTCAAGGCCAGCCAGGACGTCAATGTCTACGGCCGCGTCGCCACCGGTTTCCGTGCCCCATCCATCCAGGGCAGGATCACGTTCTGTCCCGTGGCCGCGGAATGTGTGACGACGGCGGACACCGAACAGAACACCTCGTTCGAGGTCGGCGTCAAGTCGATTCTGGCGGACAACAAGTTGCGCCTCAATCTGACCGCCTACATTTTCGAGATGAGTGACCAGCAGCTGACTGCGGTCGGTGGCGAGTTCAACTCCGCGACCCTCTTGAACGCCGACAAGACCAAGGGCCACGGCCTCGAGGCCGACATCGAGTGGATCCCATCCGGAAACTGGATGATGACCTTTGGAGCGAGCTGGAACCCGACCGAGATCGTCGACGCGGATCTGACGGTCGCCCCGTGCGGCGGCGGATGCACGGTGACTGATCCTGTGATCGATGGTTTGGCCTTTATCAACGGCAATAGCCTGCCGCATGCTCCCGAGTACATCTTCAACGGCATCATCAACTACCAGTCGGACCCGGTGAAGAAGAGCTTCTTCGGTTCGCTGGATTTTGCCTACCAGAGCGAGAAACACTTCTTCCTCTATGACTCGGTTGAGTTCGTGAGTAATGCGTTCGAGCTCGGTCTGCGCCTCGGCTACGCCTTCAGCAATGCCAGGTACGAGGTGGTTCTCTTCGGTCGCAACATCACCGACGCAGAGATCGTGCGGAACGGTATCGACTTCAACAATCTGACCGGCATGATGAACGACCCGAGGATCATCGGCGTCGAGTTCGTCGCCAAGTTCTAATCGACCTTGTACCCATGGCCCGAAAACGCAGGCCATCGAAAGAAAAAACCCCCTCCAATCGGAGGGGGTTTTTTGCAGGGCTCGGAGCGCCCCCTGCTACCATCACGCCGGGAGGGGCACATGATAGATCGACTCGAACTCCGCCGACCGTTGCCTACCGTTTTTGCAGCCTGCCTCGCGATGACCGCCCTTGCCTGCGGCTCTCCGACAGAGCAATCTGACCCCGGCTCGACCCGCCCGCCGGACATCGTCCTCTTCCTTGCCGACGACCATGGACAGTGGGCCGCCGGACCCTATGGCAACGCCGAGGTCGAGACACCGACCCTCGACTCGTTGGCGGCTTCGGGGCTGCTCATGGCCGACGCAACCAGCCCCGCGCCCGTGTGCTCGCCGGCGAGGATCAGCCTAATGACCGGCCGCATGCCTTCACAGCACGGGGTCCACGACTTCCTGGCCGAGCGACCGGATGCGTCCTACGACTGGATCGACGACGAAGTTCTGCTCTCCGAGCTGCTGCAGAAGTCCGGCTACCGGACCGCCCTGATCGGCAAGTGGCATGGCAGCGCGACGAGCTTCAAACCGGCACGGGGATTCGATCGGTGGCTGAGCTACGACCAGGGCCCGAAGGACTGGCCCAATCAATATTTGCACGAGGGAAGGGTCTATTTGTCCGACCAGGGAACGCCGGTCAGTGTGGGTGGTTTCCAGCTCGAACACCTGGGGCGTGCCGCTCGGGAGTTCATCGAGTCCGGCGACCCCGAGCAGCCGTATTTCCTGGTCTTTGCGCCCACCGACACCCACGAGCCGATCACCGGACACCCTGATGAGTGGGTCGAAAAATACCGCAACGCTGATCTCGCGGCCGTATCGGCCGGCGAGGTATCGCGGTTCGAAGCGGCATATCCCGCCGCCTTGGCACCCGAAGACATCGGTGAGACCCTCGCCCAGTACTACGCGGCGGTGAGCCATCAGGACGCCGAGCTGGCGAAGATCCTCGACCTGGTCGAGGCCCGAGGCGGGTTGGACAACACCCTCGTGATCTATACCTCGGACCACGGCATGATGGTCGGCCAGCACGGTCTGATCGGCAAGTCGAATGCGACTCTTCCGCAGAACCTTTACGAGGAGTCGATCCGCGTGCCGATGATTCTCAGCTGGCCCGGGGGCTTTGCAGAGGCCGGAGTCACCTTCGATCTGCCGTTCGATCATCTGGACCTCTTCCAGACGATTCTCGACGCGGCGGGTGTCGAACTTGGCGAGGAACTCCAAAGAAAGATCGACAGCCCCGGCCGGAGCCTGCTCCCCAGACTTCGCGATCCGGATGCCGAGTGGCGCGGATATCGTTTCACCGAGCACGGCAACGCCCGACAGATCAGCGACGGCCGATACAAGCTCGTCCGGCGTTACCCGCCGCTCGATCCGCGCTTCGGTGACGAGCTCTACGACCTCGAGGCCGACCCGCGAGAAACCACCAATCTGATCGATTCTCCCGAGTACCGGGAGATCAGTGCCGGGTTGAGTGCCTCGCTCGACGAGTATTTCGAGCGTTTCGAGGTTCCGGAGCACAGCGGTCGCACCGTCATTGACCAGCCGCCGTGCAACGGCATGGAACCGTGGCGCAAGCTCGCCGATCGCCTCGCCACAGAAGAGGAGTGAAAAGAACGCAAATCTGTGCGAGTTGACCGGCGTCGGAGACCGAAAAACCACAGAGGCACAGAGACACAGAGAAGGCACAGAGATAATCATCTGAATCCATCACAACCACCAAGACACCAAGGCACCAAGAATTCACTAAGAAGAAAAATATACGCAGAGGCGCGGAGCCGCAGAGACGTAGAGCGGGATACCCCGTTCGAAAAAGAACGCAGAGTCGCCGAGGCGCAAAGACGCAAAGGGTTGGTTGCCGAGCTTGAAAGGCGGTGCCGCCTACGGTCGGCAGAACGACAGGCGATTCGGAATCGCCTGCCGCCGGTGAGAAGCCGGCCTGCTCCGAACACGAGCGTTCGCCACAGGCCGTCTTCTCACCGGCTGACGCGCTCGGAGCGCGTCGGTTCTACCTTTCTTCGTGTCTTTGTGCCTTCGTGTTTGCGACGTGAGCGGCTCTGTGTTTTCTCTGTGTCTCTGTGGTTCAATTCGATGTCGAAAAAAGGCGGACACCTGAAGAGGCGCCCGCCCGGGAAGTGACTGCTATGCCGTTTCAGCGCATCGTCACGCCTTTGGTTTCAACCAGTAGGCCAACGCCGGCAGCAGGACGATCGCGCCCGCCATGTTCAAGAGGAACATGAAGGTCAGGAGGATGCCCATATCGGCCTGGAACTTGATCGGAGCAAAGATCCAGGTGGCGACACCCAGCGCCAGGGTGATGCCGGTGAAGATCACGCCGCTGCCGGTGAGCTTGAGGGTCGCGAGATAGGCATCGTGGATCGACTGGCCCTCTTGCAGCAGGCTGCGGAACCGGCTGTAAATGTAGATCCCGTAGTCGACGCCGATGCCGACCCCGAGGGCCACCACCGGCAGGGTCGAGGTCTTGAGACCGATCTCGAGGATGGCCATGAGGGCGTAGGCGAGGATCGACACCAGGGCCAGGGGAACGACGATGCTGAGAGTCGCCTTGAGCGACCGGAATGTGATCAGACAGAGCACGATGATGGCCGCAAAGACCCACATCAGTATCGGGAACTGGGCCGCCGAGACCGCCTCGTTGGTGGCGGCCATGACGCCGACGTTGCCGGTGGCGAGCCGGAACTTGAGCTCCTCGGTCCCGTGCTCATCGTTAAACTCCGTGACCGCGGCGACAATCCGGTCGATGGTCTCGGCCTTGTGGTCGGCGGTATAGATATAGACCGGCATGACGCTGCAGTCGCCGTTGAGAAGCCCCGTGGCGGTGTCGATGTAGGTCACGGACTGGGCCATCATGGACGGGTTGCGTGGCAGCTCGCGCCACTTGAGGCTGCCCTCGTTCCAGCCGGCGTTGATGATCTTGGCGATGCCGCCGATGCCGAAGAGTCCCTGCACTCCCTCCACGTTGCGCACGTGCCACTCGAAGTCGTCGATCACGCTCATGATCGCGTGCTCGGTGCAGGCCTCGGGGTGGGCCTCGATGATGGTGGTGATGACGTCGACGCCGATCGAAAAATGGCTGGTGATGACTTCGGTGTCGATGTTGTACTGCGAGTCCGGTCGCAGCTCGGGCACCCCGGCGTGGAGGTCGCCGATCTTGATCTGGGTCGCTTTCCAACC
>Ga0255055_10001873_pt1 | contig 15071 bp, 5 predicted proteins | sample JV7_2_27_MG_FD_188633 | JGI IMG/M metagenome (GOLD analysis project Ga0255055, IMG submission 188633) | Seawater microbial communities from Jervis Inlet, British Columbia, Canada - JV7_2_27 | ecosystem: Environmental > Aquatic > Marine > Inlet | place: Canada: British Columbia | collected... | reverse complement strand
ACAATGTCGGATTCACGACTCAAGATACTGATACTATTGACTTGGATACTACTGATCCTACAGGATCTATTATCATTAATAGTGATGATGCTTGGACCACTTCTACCAGCGTGGCTTTGACATTAACTTATAACGATGCTACCTCTGGCGTTGATCAAGTACGCTACAGCAACGATGGTAGTTCGTGGACAAGTTGGGAAGATCCTAGTGGCACTCGAGCATGGGTACTTGCTTCCGGCGATGGACTTAAGACGGTGTATTATGAAATAAGGGACAACGCGGGTTTAATTTTTCAAGATACTGATACTATTGGTATAGATACCGAAGTGCCTACAATTCTAAATGTAAGTTCTTTAGTAGATAATGGCGTATATGGAACAGGAAGCAACATTAATATTATTATAACCTTTTCGGAACCTGTATTCGTGACAGGAACTCCCCAATTAACTCTAGAAACAGGCTCTACTGACGCTATAATTGATTATTTCGGGGGAAACGGTACTATCGCCCTTATATTTACCTACACAGTGATCTCAGGACATAATTCTTCTGATCTAGACTATTTTTCTACTAATGCTTTAAGTGGAACTATCAAAGATTTCGTAGGAAATGATGCGGATAGAACACTACCTCCCCCTGGAGCTTTAGGATCTCTTGGTTATAATAAAGATATTATAATAGAAACCACCCCACCAGAAGTAACAAATGTTAGTTCGAGTAAAACAGATGGTACTTATGGCACAGGTGAGATCATAGACATAATGGTAACATTCTCGGAAGCGGTATATGTAACTGGCATTCCCCAATTAACTCTAGAAACAGGCACCATTGACGCTGTGATTAATTATATCAGCGGAAGTGGAACAGATACGCTTACTTTTACATATACAGTAGCTTCAGGACATACATCCTCCGATCTAGGTTACGAATCTATGAATGCTTTATCATTAAATGGAGGTACAATTAGAGATTTAGCTGGAAATAGTGCTAATCTGACGCTTCCAGCTCCTGGAGGTTTAGGATCACTTAGTGATAATAAAGATATTACATTAGAAACCATCTCTCCAACTATAACAAATGTTAGTTCGAGTAAACCTGATGGGACTTATGGAGTGGGAGAGATTATTACTATTACTATAACTTTCTCAGAGTCTGTATATGTCACTGGTACGCCACAATTAACTTTAGAAACAGGATCTGTTGACACAATTATTGATTATACTAATGGTAGCGGAACAACTACGCTTGTTTTTACTTATGTTGTTGCTTCAGGAGATAATTCCGGAGATCTAGGCTATGAATCTGTTAACGCTTTATCTTTAAATGGAGGATCGATCAAGGATTCTGTGGGAAATGATGCCGTTTTAATGCTTCCTACTCCTGGAACAGCTGGTTCTCTTAGTTTTAACAAGAATCTTATTATCGACACAGTAGTAGAACAGGAACAGGATATTTTTCTATGGATCGTAATTATAGGAAGTGCAAGTGTTATAGGGCTTGCGGTAATCATAATTTTGGTTGTTAGGAAAAAAAGAAAGAGCTAAGGAAAAATATAATTATTAATTATTTTTTATTTTTTATTTTTTATTTTCAAATTTTAAACTCTAATTTATTCGAATAATTAATTTTAAAATCAAATTATTCTTTCTTTTTTGAATCTAAAATTAATTTAAATTCGTAAAAATCCAATTTTTTTCCGGATTTTTGTTTTTCTAACGCAATTTCTAATTTCTTATTCTTAAATTTCTTCTGTAATCTCTTTTTTTTTATGATGTATTTAGTATTTATTATTCGTTTTTCTTTAGCTTTAGCTTTTACTTTAGCTTTTGCTTTCTTTTTAAAAAATCTTAACTGTTCTTCTATTAATTTATTTTTATTCTGGTTTGTCATTTCAGAATAAAGCTGGAGATTCCTGTCCGATACTTGTTTAGCTTCGAGTAATTCATTTTTTATTTGTTTTTTAATATTTTCAAAAACTTTAGCCTTCCGACATAAACCAAGCATTTTTCTATGGATTTTTACTTTCTTTTTGGACCATTTATTTAAATTTCTGAGTATTTCTTTTAAATTGATTTCAAGAATTTCAATCGTTCTAACGGTTTTAAAATAGGAATTATGTTGCATTTCTCTAAGTAAATCCTGTTCGAGTTTCCTTAAATGCCTAAGATTTATATTTTTATCTTTATCTAAATTTTTGATATCTTCTATAATATTGTCTTCCTCGTCTACATCTAAATTTAGTTCTTCAATCTGATTACTTAGATCATTGATTTTATCCTCAATCTCGTTAATAGATTGTTTAATATATCTTATTGAGCTGGAAATTTCATCCTTTACTTTTGGTTCTGTAAGGCTTCTCTTCTCTCTATTAACATAATCTAAAAGCTGTTTAAATTCAATTTCCTTTTGTTTTAACCTTTTGATCTTCTGATTATAGTAGCGGTGTTTTTTATTATAATACTCTTTAGCAGTGAAAAGTGCTTTATAGATTTCAGAATCGATAGTTTGGAAACTTTTTATATATATCTCGAGCTCCTTATTAACCAGATTCCTTTTAAGAGTAAAATTAATAATATTTTTTTGCCATTTATTAAAATAATGACTGAAATTATCGAAATTGTGGTCGGTCATTCAAATTATTATTTCTTATTTAATTATACAATTATACCTGAACATCTTAGAATTAATTAAATTCTTATAGATTTTTTTCACTTTTTTGATCTAAAATAAGCTTGAATTCATAAAAATCCAATTTTTTACCTAATTTTTGTTTTTCTAAGGCAATTGTTAATCTTTCATTTTTAAATTGTTTGAACATTTTTTTTCTTGTAATAATTGATTCAAGTCTAGGAGTGATAATTTCTCTCCGCTGCGGTTTAGTTTTTGGTTTAAACCAAATCTTTTTTATTATATCTCGTTCATTTCGATTCATTATTTCTAAGTAATGTTGATAATAATGATCTGCTGCATCCTTATTTTCTTTTAATTTATTTTCCATTTCTTTTTTAAAATTCCTAAATTCTTTAGCTTCCCGATATAAAGCAAGCATTTTTTTATGGTAATTTTTTCTTTTATTGGACCATTTCATTAAATCCCTATTAATTTCTTTTAACATCGCTTCAAATAGTTGTATTCTGCTATCAGCTTTATAATAATCTGTGGTTTGTAATTCTGTAATTTTAATTTTTTTTAATTCTGATAGTAATTTAGCTCTTTTTTGCTTCTTTTTTGCTAATTTACTAATTTTTTCAATTATATAAATCTCTTCTTCAATACTTAAAATGTGGTTTGTAATCTTTTCATTAAAATTTTTTATTCTGTAGTTGATGTCTTTAATAGAGTTATCAAGACACTTAACAAGATTCAAAAGATTAGGGTTTAAATCAGGTTTTTTAAGTCTATTTCTCTCCGTAATAAAAAAATCCAAGATATCTTCATACTCAATTACCTTTCTTCTCAACTTTCTAATTTTCTTTGCGCTATAAGAGCGCTTTTTATTATAATATTCTTTTGCGTTAAATAACGATTTATAGATCTCGTATTCAGCCATTTGAAAACTTTTAATATACCTCTTAATCTTATTATTAAGTTGGTTTCGTTTATGCACAAGTTCCTTTATTTCTTTTTGAGCATCGGTGATAAAGTGCCCGAAATTATTGTATTTATTGCCAGACATTTTAACTTCTTAACATTCTTCATTTAATAACGTTTATTTTAAAACATAAAATATAAAGTAAGTAAAGACAGGAAGAACACAGCTGTAATTAAAACATTTCTGAATTTTTTTCTATCCTTATTATTTAAAGATTTATAATAACTACTTTTCCTTAATTTAATCGAAAGTGGAATCATTACAACTAAACCTAAAGTGGGTAATAGTAGACCAAGTGGATCTTGAAGAAATTTAGGCAACTCTATAGGTTTTTCTACAATTAAATCTATATAGGTAGAATTTTCATTTCCGAGAATATCCCTAGCGTAAAAATAAATAGTTATTGTAGCTCCTTGAGTCAGATTATCCCAAATTTGTTCCCATGAATTCTGATCAATTGTTCCGTTCAAATCTGTAAATTGTTTTGGAGTGCCACCCCAACCAATCGTATACCACCTAGAATCTACTACATTTGCATCAGAAATTAAAAGTTCAAAAAGTGGTGCATTTCGACCAACTTTCTGATTCTCAGTAGGCCGATTAATAGTAATATTTGGGCCAATTGTATCCTTTGAAAGATATAATGTATTAAAAGAATTAATGTTCCCCATAGTATCATTAGCAAAAAGTTCTATGTTAAACTCTCCTTGGGGTAGAGAATTCCATATAGAGAAATCAATAAATAGCGTTACATTGTCGGTAATATCTATTAAGCTATTGTTAATAATATACCAAACTTTGTCCAAATTAGGCTCATCAATTGTAAGGTTGATAAATGGTGATGATGCAAAAGCAGTGTTGTTAGTCGGGGAATTGACAGTAATTTCAGGCATATCTATGTCTTTTCTTATGGAAACTTCATCAAACCCGATTTTCCCAAATGAGTCATTGATATAAAACCTCAACGTAATTATACCAAAACCAAAATTATCCCACACAGTTTGATTTATTGCTCCGCTTAATCCAGCGAAAGTGACATTTGTTATTCCATTATCTAGTGTGTACCATGTTGAATTAAGTAATGATCCTGATTTATAAATAATAAAATTCGGAGCAGTAATCCCAAATAAGTCATTAGTTCCTGGTGAATTTATAGTTATAATCGGAGCAAAAATATTTTTTCGAACAGTAATATCTTTATATCCTTCATTACCAGCAGTATCATTAGAACAAAATCTTATTGTAACAGTTCCATTCCCAAAAAAATCCCAAAGGGTTTGGTCAATCGTACCATTAAAACCAGTAAACGATATAACTGTAGAATTTCCAGTAAGAGTATACCAGTTAGTGTTTGGATAATCTTCTGTAACAGAAATTTCAAAACTCGGAGCGATTTCTCCATAAATATCACTAGTTTGAGGCTGAATTATATCTATTACGGGTTCATCTGTATCTTTATATAATGTTAACCTTATCGAATCATTTATATTTCCAAGAGAATCTTCTGCGAAAATGTCAACAAAAAATATCCCGTCTGTTAAATTAAGCCAATCCATGATAAAAAGAGGCTCATCTGTGTTGTTTAATAAAAACCTTTCAGGACGTACTACTAGTTCTACCTGAACTTGGCTTACTTGATAGCTAATTGAAAAATAATTTGGATCATAAGCCCCTACATTAATGATTGGTTGTGAGTTCCAATATGTATTATTTAGGGGTAAATTAACAGTAACTAAGGGTGCTACTGTATCCTTATAAAGTGTCAAAATAATGCTGTCGTTTAAATTGCCAGCAGAATCATTTGCAAAAAAGTTTATGGTGAAAGGACCTTCGTCGGGTAAACTACTCCATATGGAGGGATTTAACGGTTCTGGTACTCCATTAGTCAAAGTTTCTATTACACCTCCAACAGAATACCAGATAGAATCAACAGATATGTCAGTAGCAAATAATAATATATTAGGTTCTGAACCGTGGACGGTATTATTATCAGGAGAATTGATATTAATATTAGGTGGTGTTAAATCTTTATATAGAGTTAAAGTAATCAAATTGTTAAGGTTACCATAACTATCATTAGCGAAAATTTCAAGAGAAAAACTTCCCTCAGTTAAACTATTCCATATCCCATTATCAAGAGGTTGATCTGTATTGTTAGTTAATATAATATTAGTTGTTCCGACTCTATACCAAAGAGTATCAAGGTTTGGATCAATCGCTGTGATATTTACAATTGGATGTGTGTTCCAATATGAATAATCTATTGGTAAATTTACTACCACCGTAGGAGCAATAGTGTCTTTATACAGAGTTAGGACGAAGGAATCATTACGATGATTAAACATATCTAGGGCTACAATTTCGACAAAAAATGCTCCCTCGGGAAGACTATCCCAAATACCTTGATCAAGTAGTTCTTCTGTACTATTCTCTAACGAAACAGCACTTGGAGGATATCCAGTTACTGTATATGTAAGAGAAAGAGGGGCATAATTGGGATCATATACAGTAATATTAATTGGGGGGGGAGTATTGTAATAACTACCATCGTTAGGTTGATTTATTACTAGACTAGGAGCGAGGGTGTCCTTATAAAATGTTAGCGTTATTGAATCGTTAAGATATCCTAATAAATCTACGGCAAAAACCTCAATTATAAATTTACCTTGAGGAAGGCCATTCCAGATCGTATCGTTAAGAATTATATCAGTATCGTTAATGAAAGTTATATTTGTAGACCCAACTCGATACCAAATAGAGTCTATATTTGGTTCGTATACCGTAATTCTAAAATTTGGTTCCTCATCCCAATAAGAATTATTGCTTGGGGGAGAATTGAAAGTGATAGAAACTTCTGGTGGATTTGGGTCTTTTTTTAGAGTTATTTCGTCAAGTCCTATTTTTCCTAAAGAGTCATTGATGTAAAAAGTAATTGTTACATCACCATAACCATAATTATCCCAGGCAGTTTGGTTAATTACGACACTTAATCCAAAGAAGGTATAGTTTGTTACCCCATTATCTATAGTATACCAAGTTGTATCAAGATCCGTTCCTGATTTATAAATAGTAATATTTGGAGCAATTATTCCAAATAACTCGTTTTCTTGAGGATTCTCTATCGTAATTATTGGATTCCAAATACTTTTTTTTACAGTAACCTCCGCAAAACCTAGATGATTGAAGGTATCATTAGCGTAAAATTTAATAGTTACGGTTCCATTTCCAACTTGATCCCAAACAGTTTGATTAATAGAACCGGCCCACGTGTAATTGATTGTTGTTACCGTCCCATTACTTAACTGATACCATACTTCTTCTAAATTTGCGTCTGTAACATTTAAAGAAACCGATGGAGAATTCTCACCGAAAATATCGTTTGATTGAGGTGAATCAATAATTATTGTTGGAGCTTTAATATCCTTATATAATGTTAACACAAAAGTATTATTTAGATTTCCCACAGAATCGTTTGCGTAAAAATAAATTAAGAATGCTCCTTCATCGGGTAAACTATTCCAAATAGTTAAATTAAGTAATTCTGCAGTATTGTTATTTAGAGTTATGTTGGTATTCCCTACTCTATACCAAAGGGTATTAAAATAAGTATCAAAAACAGTTACATTGATTGAAGGTCGGGAATTATAATTTGTTCCATTAATCGGTAAAATTATTATCAAACTAGGGGTAGTTATATCTTTGTACAAGGTTAGTACATATGAATTATTAAAATGACCAAAAGTATCATTAGCAAATATTTCTATATTAAAAGGTCCTTCTGCTAAACCATCCCAGATGGAACCATTCAATAATTCTTCTATACCGCTTGATAAGGTAATGCTAGTTGTCCCTACTCTATACCAAAGGGTATCAAGGTTGGGATCTATAGTAGTTATATTAATTCTAGGTCGAGAATTAAAGAAAGTTGAATCTTCAGGTGAATTTATTATTATTTCGGGAGCAAGAGTATCTTTATATAATCTTAATACATAGGTGTCGTTAAGGTTATTGAGATAATCATAAGCATATAAATAAATTATAAATTCTCCTTGGGCTAAGTTATTCCATATATCAATGTCAAGCTCCTGTTCTGTATTATTTGTTAGCGGTATATTGGTTATTCCAACCCTATAATTTAATAAATTAAGAGTTGTCATATCAAAAGCAGTTATATTAATTAGAGGAGGAGCATCGCAAAAAGTGTTATTTAGTGGAAGATTTACAATTAATCTAGGCGGTAAAACATCCTTATATAAGGTAAATGAATAAGTATTATTAGTATTACCAGCGGAATCGTTCGCATAAAAATTTATAATAAATTGACTTTCGTTGGGTAAACTATTCCATATGGAGGAGTTGAAAGGCTCGGATACTCCACTCTCAAGCATTATTTTAGTACCACCAACCACATACCAAACAGAGTCAAAATATGTATCAAACGCAGTGACTTGAATATCGGGTATAGAATTCCAGTAAGTATTGTCTTCAGGCGAGTTAATGCTTAAAGAAGGTATTACGACATCCTTATAGAGAGAAATTGAAGAAGTATTGTTAATATTTCCCGCAGAATCGTTCGCATAGAACATTAACGTTACTGGGCCGTCTGCGAGAGCCGTCCAGTTGTTCTGATCGATAGTTCCGTTTACTGTAAACTCAATATTCGCACCTCCATTGAGCGTATACCACATCGTGTCGATCGGACTACCAGAATCGCCTATTTCCACTACGTAATCTGGAGCAGTAGCGTCAAAATATTCTCCTTCTGTCGGGGAAGTAATAAAAACTGTTGGATTGCTCGTATCTTTATTTATTATCATCGTATCCGAGTTTACATTACCAGCAGAATCGTTCGCATAGAACATTAATGTTACTGGACCATCAGAGAGAGCCGTCCAGTTGTTCTGATCGATAGTTCCATTTACGGTAAACTCAATATTCGCACCTCCATCGATCGTATACCACATCGTGTCTATTGGACTACCAGAATCGCTTATTTCCACGACATAATCTGGAGCAGTCGTATCAAAATATTCTCCACCCGCTGGCGATGTAATGGTGACTATTGGATTGCCCGTATCCTTATTTATTATCACTGCATCCGAGTTTAAATTACCTGCAGAATCGTTAGCGTAGAACATAATCGTTACTGGACCGTCTGCGAGAGCCGTCCAGTTGTTTTGATCGATAGTTCCGTTTACGGTAAACTCAATATTCGTGCCTCCATTGATCGTATACCACATCGTGTCTATCGGGCTACCAGTATCGCTTATTTCCACTACGTAATTTGGAGCAGTAGCGTCAAAATAATTTCCTCCTGTCGGGGAAGTAATAGAAACTGTTGGATTGGTTGCATCTTTATTTATTATCACGGTATCTGAGTTTAAATTTCCAGCAGAATCGTTCGCGTAAAATACAATCGTTACAGGAACGTCAGCAAGAGCCGTCCAGTTGTTCTGATCGATAGTCCCATTTACGATAAATTCAATATTCGCACCTCCATTGATCGTATACCACATCGTGTCTATCGGGCTACCAGTATCGCTTATTTCCACTACATAATCTGGGGCAGTAGCGTCAAAATATTCTCCTCCCGTTGGCGATGTGATGGTGACCATTGGATTACCTGTGTCTTTATTTACAACTACGCTATCAAAACCAGTATTACCACCAGTATCGTTCGCATAGAAGAAAATCGTTATAGGACCATCAGCGTGAGCCGTCCAGTTGTTCTGATCAATAGTTCCATTTATTGTAAATGTAATATTGGTCGCATCTCCATCAATCGTATACCACATCGTATCAAGGCTGTCGTCAGTTATTTCAACAGTAAAACTAGGTGCGGTTGCACCATAATACTCTCCTCCCGTTGGATAAGTTATACTGACTATTGGAAGACCTGTATCTTTATTAACAACAACGCTATCGAATGCTACATTATTTGCAGAATCGTTTGCATAAAATATCATAGTTACTGGACCGTCAGCAAGAGCCGTCCAGTTGTTCTGATCTATAGTCCCATTTACGGTAAAGGTAATGTTAGTCGCACCATCATCGATCGTATACCACATCTTATCAAGGTTGTCATCAGTTATCTCAACAGTAAATCCAGGTGCCGTTGCGTCAAAATACTCTCCTCCCGTTGGCGAACTAATGGAAACTGTTGGATCGAGCACATCTTTATTGACTATTACTTGAGCTGAATTGTCATTACCTACTGAATCGTTCGTGTAGAAAATGATCGTTACAGGACCATCAGCTAGAGCCGTCCAGTTGTTCTGATCTATAGTCCCATTTACGGTAAAGGTAATGTTAGTCGTACCACCATCGATCGTATACCACATCTTATCTATAGGACTACCAGAATCGCTTATTTCCACTACGTAATCTGGAGCAATAGCGTCAAAATATTCTCCTCCCGTTGGGGAAGTAATCGCGACGGTTGGAACTCCAGTGTCTTTGTTAATGCTTACTGATGCGAAACCAACTTCAGAAATACTATTATTAGCGTAAAAAGTTAATGTTACAGATCCATCAGAGAGAGCCGTCCAATTGTTTTGATCGATAGTTCCATTTGTTGTGAATGTAATATTCGTTGTACCTCCATCGATCGTATACCACATCGTGTCTATAGGATTAACGGCGTCACTAATCTCAACTATAAATTCTGGAGCTGTAGTATCAAAGTACTCTCCTCCCGTTGGGGAAGTAATCATAACTGTAGGTGCTGCTGATGCTTTTGGGAATTTATCTTCGACCAATCTATCGTTATTTATATCGTTTAAGATGTTTGTGTAAATATTATTAGAGGAATAACTGCTAACTATAAGTAAGCAAACAGTACATGTTATAAAGATCAAAAATATTCTCTTAGTCCTCTTAGTTGAGGAAAATTTTAGCCTAAAATATCTATACTTATTAATGATTATCGCCTTTGAACTATAAAACTATATATTTATGATTTTCTTGAAGTTTGGATAACGCTGTTCCCTTAGATGTAATATAAAGCGTGCAAAACCCAAATTTATATTAGATTATTAACGCTTTATTAAGATATCATTCTATGATTTCACACCGTATATATAATTTTTCGGACAGTTTCTCCCGTGAAAAAAAGGAAAATCAAGAATCTTTACCGGTTTAGATGTTTTATACCGGAAATTAGATTTATCACATGAAATCTTCATCAACTTTAGTAGAAAATACTTAAACTAGATATTAAATTAGCATTGAGCTCTTATAAATTATAAAGGTTATTCCAAACTTATTATAATTCTCAGTTTTATTTCCCCAAGAGCTAATATCTAATAATAAAGACTATTAAATTCAAAGATCATCTTTTTTTAATATTATGAAGATGATTGAATTAGGAAAAACAGGGGAACAAATTCCTGTTCTGGGTCAAGGTACCTGGGGCATTAAGAGTAGAAGGGGAAAAGACTATTATGAATCGTGGAAAAAATCGTTAAGAAAAGGAATAGAACTAGGTTTAACCCATATAGATACCGCGGAGTTTTATGGTAATGGCGCTTCCGAAGAATTGGTTGGTGAAATTATTTCAGAATACAACAGAGATGATTTATTTATAACAAGTAAATTATTTCCTATGCATTCAAGATTCAAATCAATGAAAAAAGCGGCAGATAAGAGCTTAAAACGCTTGGGGATATCAAATTTTGATTTATATTTGATCCACATGCCTTTTCCGTTGATTTCTAGGGAAAAACAAATGAAAGTATTAGATTTTTTAGTAAAAGAAGGAAAAACAAGGTACATTGGGGTGAGTAACTTCTCGCTCAAGCAGTTCAAGGAAGGCCAAAATTTACTTAACGCTGAATTAGTAACTAATCAATTACATGCCAACATCACCAAACAGAAACACATTTCTGAATCATTACCCTATTACCAAAGTAATGGAGTAACGTTAACTGCTTATAGCCCCTTAGGGCACAATGGGTATTCTAATTTAAAAGGGGAATTGAGAGCAAATTTAGACAATATAGCAGAGTCACATAACGCTACCATACAACAGATAGCAATTTCATGGTTAATAAGCCATAAAAATATTATGGCTATACCTAAAGCTTTTCACATCGAACACATGGAAGCAAATGCGAAAGCAGCAGAGATCACTCTAAACGAAAAAGAAATAAAACTTATCGAGAATTGTGTGAATTGAGATCATCAGAATTCACCTTTCATTATATATTTTAATTTAATAATAAAAGAAAAAAACGACACCTGAGATATATACCCGCCTTTTTGTTCTATTCCTCGTTACCAAGAAATAGGTGGGGCATCAAACTATGCGGCCTACCTAAAGCTCGTTCCAAATACTCATCACTTTCATTTGGCCTTACACCTTGGTTTTAGCTCGTTCCAACCATTCCCGATTACAATTTCTCTGGCTTAAATCCAAGTCATTAATGTGAGTAAAAGGGCAGTGTCGTTTCAGTTGCTAAAATACGATTTTCACCGTAGTAGTTATCTACTCCAAGCTTGGAAATGTGAGGCGAGGTTCCTCAGCGAATCAAGTTCACCGTCAGCCCCATTTCTCATGTGTCAACTCTATTAAAGAAAAAATGAAATAAATATGTGATTGTTTTAGGATTCGATTTTCTACTTATTTATTCTCCACTTAAGGAATAAGTGATTTTATTAAATTAATTCGATTCAACAGATTCTTTTTGTAGTTTTTCGTAAGAAAAGAGGTAGGGATGCCGCTTTAAGTCAAAATATAAGATTATGAAGAGCCCAATACCTAAAATTACTGCCAAATAACCTATTAGTTCGTATTGATTTAAGAAGATCATACCTATAGTTAATCCTCCTATTTCTATGAACCCTGTTGCTATCAACGGTGAAATTATCTGAGCTATCGATTGAATGTTGGTCGTCATTCCGCTCACTACGCCTTGTTTATCAGCATCCACTGCTTTTGTAATGTTGCTCTGAATCAAAGAGGGTAAAAACACCATACTGAAAACGAACGATGGAATGAAAGCAAAAATCATCCACAATTTCGTCATAAACGGGAATGCTAAGAAATTTACAATAAGGAGAATTGACGCAAGTAATAAAATTCTTTTTTCTCCAACTTTCTTAAAGAGTGGTTTCATAAGAAATCCCCCATAGAACATGATTGCTACACCAGCGAGAGTCATAACAAGTCCAATAATGATTGGGGAAGCTCCATACCTCTCCAAAAGAATTAACGCCATACTCGAATTAAACATTACTGTAATAAAGAATAATAAGAAAACTTGAGCAAAACGACCGATAATTTCTCTTGTAAAAGTATTCCCTTTTTTTTCTGAAGACAATTCTCTGGTTTTTTTTCGTAGTTTAAGATCTGAGATTCGATCTTTGGGCATGCTCTCTATTAATACTCTTATTGTTAAGGTAATGGCAATTATGGACAAAATTACTGCGATTAGAGCAGGGTATCTCCAATTGATTTCTCCTAAAAAACCTCCGATAATTGGTCCAAAAACCATCCCTACCGTATGTCCTATCATTAGTTTACCCATTTCAGAAGCGCGTGTTGCTGGTGTAGTGATATCGGATATGTAAGCACGTATAACTGGTATTTGTCCTCCAAAAACTCCATCTAAAATTCGTGAAAAAAGAATTACATAAACATTTGGAGACAGAGCTAAAATTAGAAAGGAAACTCCAGTTCCTGCTTGAGAAATTAGAAGTATTGGTTTACGACCGTATTTATCTGATAACCTGCCCCAAATTGGTCCGAATATAAAAGTAGATATTGCATTTGAGGATATGATTATACCAACAAAAATTGGTGAATAGCCAAAATCTGATACAATTTTAGGTAAAAGTGGTAATACCATACTATATCCGAAAACATCAACAAGGATACTAAGAATGATGGTAAACATTGCTTTTCTCGGATCGATCGAATAATTACTCAGATAATCAGCATGTTCTTCTTTGTTAAGGAATTTTCTATCAGTCATTGGTGAGTCCAAATCCAAGAATTGTAGGTTAAATGCTAAACTAAATACTCAATTTTAAATAATGTTTTTCGATTTTAATGTCAATTTGTCCACAGATATTTATCTCCCAAAACGTGTAAATAATAAAAAAAGAAAAAATATTATGTTATTTTTAAATTATGGTTTGTTTTAGAATGCTATTAAACCCTTTCCGAGGTTAAATAGTAATATTAAACCCATAAACATTGATGCTGTTAAGCTCATTACTACTAACAATGTATTGATGCTTGGACCTGCGGTATCCTTGAAAGGATCTCCCACCGTATCACCAGTAATTGATGCTTTATGTACTTCAGTTCCTTTGCCTCCTAAGTTGCCATCTTCGATCCATTTTTTTGCGTTATCCCACGCCCCACCGCTATTGCTCATGAACACTGCGAATACGAAGCCCGATAAGATAGCACCTGCCAGAAATGCCGCTAAGGAAGCTACGCCAAATAAAATACCAACACCAATAGGAACGGTTATTGAGATAATACTTGGTATGATTAATTCCCGTAGAGAGCCTTTAGTTGCTATGTCAATTGTCTTCTTGAAATCTGCAGGTTCTTCACCAGTTAGAATTTTTGGGTTTTCTTCAAATTGTCTTCGTATCTCATCAACCATTTTTGCTGCATTTCTTTGAACTGCTAGAACCAATAATGCTGAAAAAAGAGCAGGAATAACTACACCAATGAAAGCTCCAATAAGCACTCCTATATTTAATAAATCAATTCCTTCCATAGAAGCAATAATCCCTGACTCTTCAGCAAAAGAGAATAATAAAGCAAATACAGTCAAATTAGCGGCCCCAATTGCGAATCCTTTGGTGATAGCCTTAGCTGTATTTCCAGCAGAATCCAAATGATCTGCGGTTCGGATCACTTCATCTCCCAATTTACCTTGTTCAGCGATAGCCCGAGCATTATCAACGATAGGTCCAAATGCATCATTAGACACGATTGTACCAACAATTGCTAACATCCCTACTGCTGCCATTGCAACTCCAAACACTCCAGCAAGAAGATAGGAAACTGACATTGCTACGATAATTCCAAGAGTTGGAGGAACTACACTGAGGAGTCCATATGCAAAACCACTTAAGATAACTACAGCGTGACCTTCTTTTGCTGAGTTTGCAATGTTTCGAGTCGGTTTCTTATCTTCACGAGTAAAGTAATCGCTTGTAAAGCCCATTACAATACCAGATGCAAGTCCGATTAAAACAGCAAAATAAATCTTCCATAATAATAGAGCCCCTTCCTCATCTAAATCAAGGGTCAGAATCCACGTAGAAAGAGCGGCAATACTAGCAAAAATTAGTGTTGCATAATATGTTCCATTATTCAGAGCTTTTCCAGGATTTTCTGCTTTTCTATATTTGATGATAAAAATCCCAATGAGAGAAGCAATTAACCCAACTCCGCATAAAACAACAGGGGTAACGACAAGAGTAGCTCGTAATGAAGGGTCTAGAGTGATATCTA
>Ga0255055_10001872_pt1 | contig 15083 bp, 14 predicted proteins | sample JV7_2_27_MG_FD_188633 | JGI IMG/M metagenome (GOLD analysis project Ga0255055, IMG submission 188633) | Seawater microbial communities from Jervis Inlet, British Columbia, Canada - JV7_2_27 | ecosystem: Environmental > Aquatic > Marine > Inlet | place: Canada: British Columbia | collected... | reverse complement strand
TATTTCTGGATGCCTATTTGTAATTGACTCTTTGAATATCCCTCGTTCCTTACATTTAGAACAAATTCTATAATTTCTTCAATATCCTTGTCGTTTTCTCCGGGAAACCATACTGGTGCGATCAATACTTGTATGTTGGAGTCCATCAGCGTATAAATATTTTTAATAAGCTTATCGACATCATACTGAGTACAGTTACATAGATAACAATCTGTCTCTTCTTTTAAACTATTTAAGCTTATGTTAATTCGAGTGAGGTTGGATTTTTTTAATTTATTAATAACTGGTTTCGAAAGTAATAAGCCATTAGACTGCATTGATATAATTGAAATTCCTTTGATATCTGAGAGATTTTTCAAAAGATTTTCGAGTTCTTTGTAAAGTAATATCTCTCCATAAGGCGAAAGGTGAAGTTCGAGATCATAATCGCCTTTTATTCTAACAATATCTAAAACTTTTTCAATTAAGAAGTTGGAATCTACGACGAAGTTAGTATGGTAATTACCAGAACTTACAAAACAGTACTTGCATTTGAGATTGCAGAGAGTAATTGGTTTAAGTTCGATTACGTTTGTTCCTCTATCAATGATCCCTAAAAAATCTACTCCCATTAGAGGGACATTGGAGGTGTTATCTATATATTGTATTTTATCGTTCATGTTAGAATAAATAGTACGATTTTATAGTTCTTAAATTTTAAATCTTAAAATAGCAACGATAGCTCCCAAATCAATTATTTGTTTCCCTGTTGGGTGTTCGCTGCTTAATATATGAATCTCTCCTCCTAGAGATTCTACACCGTTTAATAGTCTTTCTACTCTTAATTTCTGATCTTTTGTTGTACCCCTTATAAGAATATCTGCGCAAAAAAGCTCTTTTACAGCCCTTTTTTCAATAGCATTTGAGATTTCATCGAATCCAATTGCAATTAAATCTGAATTGGTACTGAATAACTGAAAAATTTCCTCAATTTTCTCGGTTTCAAGGAAAATTTTAACATTTTTTTTTAATAGTTTGAGTTCTTTTGATTTAAGAGTCTCTAAAATAGCACTTTCAGTTCCAGAGCTAGCTTGAATGCTTACAATTTTTGGTAATCTCGCTATTTGGGCTTTTTCTTTAATAAACTGTACTAAGTGATCCTTTGTACTCCCAGGACCACATATTATAATGATTTTCAAGTCTACATTTTCAGTTTTTTCTTTAATTATGCTGCTAATATCACTATAGAATTCTTCGTATGCTTTATTTCGATGTGATTGCTCGTATCTCTTGCCCGGGATGTTTTTTTTTACTGTGGCTATTCTGTTATGACTATAATTTGTAATGAGCGCGATTGTTGCTAAACCTGATTCGATCGCTACTATTAACATGACAAAATCAGTTTGAAATCTAGGGGATTTCCTAAGGCGTTTAATTTCGTTTTTTAACCATAAAGGTTTTTCAATTGTTAATGTTTGCCCTGGTTCGATATTAAACGTATGATATGTCCCATACGAAACAAAATCCTCTGGACCTTCTAAGATAGTTCCTTTCACTCTTAGCCGATTTGAAAACTCGTGGAATGCGATAGAATCGACTTTTAGTTTCAATTTCATTTGTTTTCGTTCTCCTTTAGAACCTTCTTTTAAAACAATTCTACGGTTTGTTCGTGAAGTTACATGGTCGTTTTTGGCAATAGTATTATAGAGCGTCCATAGATCGTTTAAATCTTCGATTCTTAATGAAATAGTTTCTTCCTTCTTATCAATATCCAGAATTTTCATTAGGCACTTCAAACTCAAAATTCCTAAATTTTTATAATTAACCCTAACAATTAAGTTTAACACACTTAAATTGCATCTTTCTTAGGTTTTTGTGAGTTACCTAAATAGAAAGAAAAAAAATATAAAAATACAAAAAACAAGTAATATTTAATCTGTTGCTCCTAGAGCCGCTTTAACTTTTTCTAATTCTTCCATTCGTTTCTTTTTCTCCTCTTCACGCTTCTTCATATCTTCCTCGTCAACCTTTTGGAGAGCAACACCTTTTTTAATTTCGTCTTTTAATTCGTTTCCTAACGACATAATACCTCAAACCTTTTAATTTAGTTTCCTTTTTTTGGGCACATTATCAATGCGTTCTATACACAATTTATAATAGAATTTATTTATATATCTTGGTTTTTAGAAAATGATTAAATGTCCAATATCATTAAATAAGCGCTTTGCTTGTCCCGATAATAATTTTCAATTCTTTTGGCAATTCGAAAATTAAATTTTTGATACAAGCTTATAGCAGCTTTATTTTTGGATTTCACATTCAATACAATTGTTTTAATTTTATTCGACGTTTTTACTTTTTTCAGGGTGTATCTTAGAAGAAAACTCCCATAGCCTTTTTTTCTTTCCCCTTTTCTAATTAAAAAGTTAATCAAGTTTACTCTATCTTCTCGATCTTGAATAATAATGATAAACCCTATTATGTCGTTCGATAATTCGTCATCGATAAGCTTAAAAAAATAGGTGTTCTTAATTATCAAATTAAGAATTAATTCCTTAGAAAATGAGTCCTTCTTAAAAGATCTTCTTTCTAAATTGTAAATTTCATCTACATCCTTAAGAGTGACGGTATCAATAATCATTTAGTCCCATCTCTTCTTTGAATAACTTAATAGGTGTTTTTTCGGTTATTTGTTGATACTTTTCTTCTCTAAATGGTGTCATTTCTATTATGTATCCATGTAAATTATGTTGTATTAGTAAGTCCATAAAAATATCTTCCATAACAAACTTTATGGGTAATTTAATAGTGGTTGCTTCTAAAGATAAGAAGGTTTGGGGGACCTTTATTTCATTTAATAAAAGATTACAAAACATTTTAATATCCATCTTCTCGCCCTCTATTAGAGCGTATAATAGCAACCCATCGCTCGTTATTTCTTCGTATGGCATTTTAATAGTTTTTGCGCGTCTTAAATACCTTTCTCTCAATTGCCAATAATCCTTAGCTATAATCGTACAAAAATGAATTTTTATTGGAACTTTTGGAACGATATCATATATGAGCTTAATTGCACATTCTTTACTATTTTTTACAGACGCTATTGTACCTGCTTCCAACTTAAAATTTCGATCTTTAAGGTTTTGACTATTTGGTAAATTATACTCAAATTCATTCAAATTGATAAAATCTGCGCCTATTTTGCTCAAATAAAAAATGAATTTTTTTAAATTTTCTAAATATTCCTCTTCAGGAATCACAGGCACTTCAGCGCCTACAGACATACCCTTGTTTATTGCGTGTTTAATCACATCCCAATTCCCTTTTGCGGGGTTGAATCTAATTTCGTCTAACCCAGCTCGAGCGAGTTTTAGCGCAATTTCTTCGCTAAAATTAAGACCGTTGGTATAGAGGTGAATATGAAACTTTTTTCCTTTATGTTCTTTGGTGAATTTGATATATTCAAGCGTTTTTTTTAAATTGGGTTCATATAATGGGTCTCCACCCGTAATACTCATTCCTTTCGCATTAATAGCTTTAAGTTCGTGTAGAATTTGCTCTTTAGAAGATATTTGGATCTCATTTATGTAGGTATCTTTCTTACCTTTTCGTTTTTCAGAAATCGGACAATACCACCAACAATGTTCTGGATTTTGACAGATTCCATTAAGAAATAATACTGCTTTAGTACCCTTTAAACATTGTTGACATCCTTTAGGAATTCCTTCTCTTTTTACGTAAAAGGTATGTGCCTTAGATTCTAAAATCAATGAATCTCTCATCTCTGTAACAACTTTCTCCTCACAATCGATTTTTTATTGGCTAATTTTTTTAACACATTTTCGGTAGTCTCGTTCATTTCAATTGATCTCTTTAGAAATACGCCTGTTTTTCCAAATTTTTCTCTCTTTAAAAGAACTTTTTTTCTCTCATTAATCACATCAATACTAACATTCAATTGTTTTGCAGCTAAATATTCATTTCCAATAATCGAATGTTCTTCATGACCATCAGAAATGGGTTGAATTAAAACTAACCTTTTATCAATTCCAGGCACTCTAATACTATTTTTTACTTGATTTAAATTAATTTTTCCTCCAAAATCGTAAAATTCGCTTGATTTTTTATCGAACTTAGTTAATGGAATTGTAATGCTCTCTACCTCGTTTAAATAAATGTAGAGTTTCAAAGTGTCAGAGGGAGTTGCCATAATAATTTCTCTGAAGTAATTATTAAAACCGTTCTTCTCGAGTATTATTTCTATTTGATACGGAGCGATTGACTGTAATAAAACCATGTCGATGTCGCTATCACTATGAATATCGCCTCGAGCAATACTACCATATATAAATGGATTCAAACCCTCTTTAACGAACATCTCCAGCAGCGTTTTAGATCGTTCTCTTTTTTGTTGTAATAATTTCAAGTGATTTTCAGAGTATGTAACGCTATTAAAATGGTCCCTTAGAATTTTATGTCCTTTCATTAGGATTTAATCGCTTTTATCTTTTTTACTATTCTTCTATATATTTAATTATTGTGCTTAAAAGTAATGTTTCGTAATACTTGAATGTGCTTTTAGTTTTTTGGATTATAGTATATTTGGTGTATTTAAATGTTTCTTTATTATGTAATATCTTTTTTACTTTCTTATTTTTAAAAAATGGATTTAATTTCTCACTAAATATAATAATTAATTCAGAATTTTTGTTTGTATCATTTAGTAAAGTTAAAGCTATATCCAAATTGTAAGATTTTAAGCGCGGGTTAATCATAATTATGTTCCAACAATAGGAGTCTTTCAAAAGAAGATTCAAAGGTAACACTTTTTTAGTAAAATCAATAATATTATAATTCTGGCTTAACAAGTTAACATCTTGATTGTAAAACATTATAATAGTAGGAAAAATTTGCTGCAACTCTTTTTCTATATCAGATATCAATCGTTCCGTTAAGTTTTTATTTGATATTTTAAGCCGTAGGTTTATCACATTATATCCAGACGTACAAAATGCTTCTGTGAGTGCTTTCAACAACATTAGTTTTCGATACCTTTTTATTAAGAATATTGTCGGTTTTCTCAAATCTTCTTGCTGAAAAACACTAGAAGTAGTCAAATTACACTTTTTTATAGATATAGACGAAAACTGATTGTTAATATTGAAAAGGTTGTCACCTTTCCTAATTGTTGAGATGTTTGAAAAAAAAAATCTCCATCTATATACCTCTTTAAGCCCCTTTACACCAATTAAAAGCAGGATTAATAAGATTATTATGATAATATCAACGGTAATCCAATCAACTTGAAAGATGTCAAATGTCATAATATTTACGGAGTATTATTTATATTAATCTACAACTTCGTCAATCCAATCCAAATACTTCTTAGAACCCTTCTCGATTTTGAAAGCAACGCATTCCGGGTTCGAATAACTATGAACTTCTCCGATTTTTTTAATTATTAAATCGCAATTTTTTTCAGCGGTTTTGATTATTAATAATAACTCATTATCTCTTTCAATTTTTCCTTTCCACCAATATATAGAAAGTAAATTAGGTAGGATATTTACGCAGGCTGCTAATTTATTTTCTATTAATATGTCCGCAATTTTTTTACCCTCTTCAAAATTAGGTACAGTGACAAAAAATGTATAATAAGCCATCTTTTTTCCTTAAGTATGATATCTGATTCTAATAATGTACAAATCAATTTCAATCTAATTACGATAATAACAATTCATAAACAAAAAGAATTAAGCAATTAGGAAATCATTTCTAAATCATTATTGTTTTAAAAAGAAAAAACAGATTTTATTTTTAGATTTCTTCTATGTTATTTGATGTAGGAATTGCTACTTTTACTTAAATGAAATTATAAATAGTAGAACTTATATTATTAATAAAAAAAATATAATTATGCTTTGAGGAGTTGATTTTTGTCCTTCACAACGTTTACCTAATATCAAATTATACAGGCATTTGTTTAATCCATAGGAAGTATGGGACAATAGAATTTAATCAAGATTTAGTATCGGGGTTTTTAACTGCATTAAAAGATTTTTCAGTGGAGTTCTCGAAAGGATCGGGCGAATTAAAAATCATTGATATGCAAATATTTTATCTCCTTCTTGTTTTTAAGGAAGGAATACTGTGCACTGCAGCTGCTGACAAAAATGACGATGCTAAAATAACGCATAAAATTTTAAGTGATATTATCGACAAATTCCTGGATAAGTATGGAAACCTAATGAAGGATTGGTCAGGAGATGTTAGGTTGTTTTCAGGATTTGAAAATGTTATGGATGACATGTTAAAAAACGGCCGTGTAGCAGAAATCCAAATAAAAATTCCCATTTTAAAAATCTTTGAAAAAGACTTCATGAAATCTCAAAAATTTCTAACTAAAAAAGGTATGGTGCTTTCGGAAGAAGATTTACGGACTGTTCGAAACCAGAAACCCGATTGGGCTTCAAAACGTCTTCCTACCCAAGTAATCATTCAGGGTTTTTTAAACAAAGAACAATATAGGATTGCGCATTTGGCTGATGGTTTTCACACTGTAGCAGAAATAGCAGAGGAAGCGGGTGTTCCAAAAGCGGAGATTGATGTGATGATCGATGATTTAGACGATCTCGGTTTGCTCAAATTTATTGAAGTAAAATAACACAAATTTTATCATATTACCTATAACCTACATTTTCTAGTTTCTTAAATCTGAGTTGGCTTATTTTTATTAAATTAAATAAGCTTGTTCCATTAAAATTGGTAAACATAAAATTTATGAAAAAAATTTCACTAGTCTCTAATTCAGATTCGGCTTAACTATTTTTGAGATAAAAAAGAAGAAAAAGTATATGATGCTTTATAAAAACACTAATTTTGAGTGCTTTTATGAAAAACACCAAATTAGGGTGCTACTCCGTCCTGACCTGGCATATTAATCACTCCTTTGGATATTTGAAAAATAATATTGAATTAGAAAATAGTTCACTTATTAATTCAAAGGTGATTATATAAACTACGAATTTGTAATCGAAGCATTTTTAAATAGAAATTTAATTTTATCCTAAAGAAATCTAATCTTAAAAATTAATTTTCAATCTATTAAATTGTTTTTAACTTCTCTGACAACAGATTATATGTCAGGAAAAAATCTGAGATAGTGGGATAAATATTTCGTTCAAAATTATGAATATCTTTTTAAATCAGAGGGTAAAATCGCATTTTCAAGCAAATTTTGGAAATTTTTAACTGATGGAATAATGCCATACCTATTTCTAATGAGATTGCTTCCTAGGTCATATAAAAAAGCGTTTTTTGAATATACAGGATCAGACATTCTTTTTAAGTTATTTTGAATCGTATCTTCACTGAAAACCTCAAAATTTTTTCCATAACGAATTAATTCCTCAGTGTTATATTCTTCAATTAACGCACGATATGCAAGATTGTACCAAAAAAGAGATAATTTTCTTCTTACATTGTTTTGTAAAGCCAATTCATCAATAGTATCAGTTTTAGGTGTATCTAAAATTGGACAAAACTCACTTAAACTAATTTCTGCAGCATCCCGATCTGAAAAGATTACAGAAATTGCTAAATTTCCAATTCCTTCAGAAATTATTATTTTGGGTGAGTGAAGAATTAATAAGGAATGTTCGAATTGAGATAATTTTCGATATAAATGTTGTTCTTTTACAGCAAATTCCATGTGGTGTCCAGGATATCCTTCGTGAGCAGCAGCAGATAAAAGTGAGCTCCAATATATGTTATAATTCGGATTAACCTCAATTTTGGAGCAAAAATTACCTAGGTACCAATTGTAATACGACCATTTTGCTTCTTCGTTATTATTGACTAATTCTAGAGCAATTCGCTCTTTTTTAGGTAATAAGTCGATAAATAACTCTTTAGTTCGATCTCTCGTGATGTTGAGAGCTTTTTTGAATAGTTCAAATACCTTATCCTCGGGAACAGTTCGTCGTACTCTTATATCGCTCATTCTTTTTTCTAAACTTCCAAGACCGCCATACGCTGCGTTATACTCTTCTTTTAAGCTATCTAATTCGGATTCTTTAACTGGTTGCAAGTTTATATCATACAGCCTTAAAAATTGTTCCTTAATAGAAATCTCGGTATCGTTTAGAATTTCGATGGAAGTCTCCATTGCTCTCAGTAGTTTCTCTAAGTATCGCTCGCGTTTTTTATCGTAACCTTGTTTAAACAAATTATTTTGTAGAGCATTGCAATCGGTTAAAAGTATGTTTGGTGATGTTACAGCTTCATTGTTAACGATTTCTCGTATATTTTCCGGACCAATATAAAAATCAACATATCCCTTATTGTGTTTGTCTATGCGATGTGCTAAAAATAAAAACTTTTCTCCAAACTCAGATAATTTCATAATCAAACACAACTATTTTGTCTTTGTACAAGTAAATATTTTAATTACAAATAAATATTTAAGGTTTTTATAAATCTCTTATCTAATAGCTTTTTTGAATTTCTCATGATTAGCTTTCAAAGTAAATTAGAAAAATTGAGACTTGTCAAATTAGCAATTACAATAATTCTACTTCCTTTTCAAGGAAGAAGCAAAATTTTCATCGCAATTTTAAGGGGTAATTTTGTGCTAATGAAAGAGATTGTTATTTTTAGTGTTTAGAACCGTAAATGAAGTAAAAATCAATTCTTCCTTGTATTTTTCAATTAATATTAAATTTCGATAAATTTTTTCGAGATTGATTTTTATAGATCAAAAATAGTTTACAGTAGTATAAACTATTCACGGGATAATTGCATATAAAAGCTTTTCGCAAAGTTTATATACTAAATGTTAAATGAACATTTAAAGATGTTTATAAAGGCAAAATCGTCTGGAAGGAAAAACCAAGAATATATAAGTCTGTAATTTTATATATTTAGATAGAGCTTCGAGTTTAGATTTTTTCACATGTTTAAAAAGATTATGATAAAAATAATAATGGGGGAAAAAGAAATTCCAAAGTTTAGTTTTAAAATGAAAATTAAAAATGTATTAGTCAAAGAGTGAAGTCAAAATTGCTATGTGGTATAACAGGAGACACAACAGTTTCCTTAGCTGACAGTCGTAATATAACAATCTTAGAGCTAATAGAAGAATATAATGCTGGGATTGAAAATTTCTGTTTTTCTTTAGATGGACATTCAAATATAGTTATTGCTAAAATAGAAAAACCGATAAAAATTAAAAATGTATCAAAATTAATAAAAATTACATTGGATAATTGTGACACAATAGGTTGTGATTATAATTGTAATTTTATTACCAGAGATAACAAGATTGTTGATGCAGTTAGTCTACATAATGATCAATCATTAATGCCCCTAATATTTGATAATGCAAAAAATGTACCTAAAGGCAAAGAGGATTATAAGCGACATAAGAATTTAAATGAATATATTGTAGTTTTTAATCCCGCTTCAGGATTATTTAATTTTGCTCATTCATTAGCAGATAATTATAATCTTCGGAATTTGATGTATAGTAGAAAAAAAGGAAATGTTAGACATCACTGCGATTTTAATATGTACAACAATAATCCGACAAATATAGATAGAAAAACGCGTTCTGAGCATTTACAGTTACATACTGAAATTGCTTCAGAGAATATGAGAAGATTACATCAGGATCCTGAGTTTCAGGAAAGACATTCCAAGAGAGCATCAGAAAATATGAGCAATTATCTAAAAACGCCAGAATTTTATGAAATGACGAGGAATGCTGGAAAGAGAGGAAAAAAGTTTTTAATTAAATATAATACTAGTGAAAAAGGGAGAAAAAAATCATCCGAAATTGGAAAACAGGGCAAAATGAAGTGTCAGGAATGTGGTCAAGAAGTTTTTGGTAGAGCTGGAATGAATCAACACTATAAAAAGAAACACTCTAAATTATGGGGGCAGCATCAGAGCTGCTTTCAAAAGGGTTCTATTGAATACGTAAGAAGTGAAGAAGGTCGTAAAGCTCAATCAGAAAGGGCAAAAAGGGGAAAGAATATATGTCATGAATGTGGAGAAATAATATATGGGGCAAGCGAATTAAAAAAACATTATGCGGAGGCGCATAACGATCCTGTACAATGCCCATTTTGTGGAAAATTATGGAAGGGAAAGGGAGGTCTGAGTACTCATGTAAGATTCTGCCCAAGAAACCCAGACTGCGAGGTTCGAGAAGTTGGACATTTTCCTTGCCCTCTTTGCGACAGAGCATTTGGTTCAGAGAGAGGATTATCAGGTCATATAACTAGGGGGCATAAGATTATTAATCATAAAATTATTGATATTAGAATCATCGAGTGTGAACCAACAGCCATCTATAATTTAAGTATAAAAAATTTTAATAATTTTGGATTATCTGCAGGGATATTTATTCATACATAAAGCTATTATTTTCTATGAAAACCTATAAAGAAAGTTAAATGTTCATTGAAATTCCTCTCTTTTTATAAATAATCAAATCGTTTAAACTACCTAAAATTTTATGAATTTATAACAATTTTGAAGGATATGAATATAAAAAAAATAGCCGAAAATATTTATGAGATAGAACCGAAAACATTGATGGCTCGAGTAGAAGGAAAGATCGAAAAGTTTCAGATGAAAGTGCCAGTGCGTATTTATGCTAACGATTACATTTTAGAAAAAATTAAAAAAGATAGAACAATAGACCAGATCAGTAATGTTGCGTGTCTTCCAGGTATAAAGAAGCACGCCATCGTTCTCTCTGACGCACACCAAGGTTATGGGTTTTGTATTGGGGGCGTAGCAGGAACAGACGCTTATTCTGGAATGGTTTCCCCAGGTGGTGTAGGATATGATATAAACTGTGGTGTAAATTTGTTGAAAACAAATCTTCACCTTAAAGATATTGAAAGTTCAATTCCTACCTTACTAGACACTATTTTTAAGAATATACCATCCGGATTAGGAAGTAAAGGAAAATTAAGCATCAATCCCTCGGAATTAGATGATGTTTTAGATAACGGTTTAAATTGGGCATTAGACAATGATTATGCTATCAAAGAGGATTTAGAACATTGCGAAGAAAACGGTTTTTTGAAAGGCGCTGATTCAAAATTAGTATCTCAAAAAGCAAAGCAAAGAGGAATAAAACAACTTGGTTCTTTAGGGAGCGGTAACCATTTTCTCGAAATACAAAAGGTTGACGAGATTTATAACGAGTCAGTGGCAAAGAAATTGGGAATTTTTGACAAAGATCAAATAACTATTATGGTTCACACTGGTTCTCGGGCTCTTGGTCATCAAGTGTGCACAGATTCACTTAGAAATGTCGAGCAAGCAATGAGAAAATACAAAATAAAAGTACCAGATCGCGAATTAGCTTGTGTACCAGCCGATACTCCGGAGGCAATGCAATACTTGAAATCCATGGCATGTGCTGCAAATTTTGGGTTTACTAATCGCCAATTAATAACACATTGGTTAAGAGAATCTTTTCAAAAACATTTTAAAAGGAGTTTGGACGATCTGGATTTTAAATTGATTTATGGTGTTTGTCATAATATCTTAAAGATAGAAGAACATGATGTTAACGGGAAGAAAATGAAATTAAATGTCCACAGAAAAGGCGCAACTAGAGCTTTCCCACCAGAGCATCCAGATATACCCCGTGATTATAAAAGTATAGGTCAACCAGCTTTAATTCCTGGAACTATGGGAACTGCATCGTATCTATGTGTAGGGCAACCAAAAGCAATGGATCTCTCTTTTGGTTCAACAGCTCATGGATCTGGGCGTGTTATGTCAAGGTCTAAGGCAACGAAACAATATTGGGGCACAAAAATTAAGGAAGATCTAAGGAATAAGGGAATTACCGTAAGGGCTGCCTCTCCTAAAATAATTGCTGAAGAAGCTCCTGGAGCATATAAAGACATAGATCAGGTTGTCCAGGTGAGTCAAGATCTCGGTATTGTAGAAAAAATTGTAAGATTAGTTCCAATTGGCGTTGTAAAAGGATAAATATTGGATATTGTTATCCAATAATTTTTTCGAAGTTAAATATCAAATACTATATCTATTATAATGCTTTCGTGTTTTTCTTCTATATTTAAGAAAGAATATGTTATAGCTTTAACTTCAATTCCTATTTCGTGCTTATCTAAATTGAATTTTTCACCTATTAGAGTAGCACGCAACTTATATTTATCCTTGAATTTTTCAATTGAACGCACGTAGATTTGATTAAAAACAAGCTCATCAACATCGAATATATATAAAAATTCAGAAAGAAAATCAAATAATAGGGCTTCTTTATCCTCAGCTTGGACAGTTAGTTCTCTTTCGACTTTAGGAATTATTTTTTTTAAGTTTGGCGTTATTGTTGCCATTAAACTATAAGCGGTTTGCGAAAAGGCTTCTTCTAATGATGATCCCCAACTTCTTACCTGAACATCGGCAGTATGATCTATAAACACAAATCCCGGTTTTTTCATGTGAAACTTAATTATTTTCGGTATAGGTTTACTATAAATAGGCGCGTTTAAAATTAAATCTTTGTTGTTCGATTAAATTTTTCTAGGAGTTTAAAATAATAGGTCTGAAAATGTAATTATGATGAGTACAGTTTCTAACTCGTTTATCTCTAATTTGCTTTTTTATCAAAAGTTAATTGTAAAAAAGATTTTTTCAAATGAAGAACTTTTGCTTTTTCACTTCTTTCATGAAACTACTAAAACTCCCCCCCAAAATGTGATTATCGTAAAGGAATTTGTTTTTTTTTTTCTAAAAAATGAAAATTATTTTGATGCAAAGTCAAAATTACCCTTTCTTAGGAAGAAATTTCAGCATAGGAAAATCGTGATTGTACGGGAAGAGGACGTACTAGTTAACTTAGTTTACGGACTTTTTCCAGACCCTTATATTCATACAGTTAGTATCGAAAAAAATGTTCATACCGGAAAAACGAATGTAATGGTAGGTTTTCTTTCGTACGAGGAACGAGGAATAGCTATAGGATGTAAAGGTAATTACATAAAAGCGGTTAACGAGATTTTTGAACGGTACGTTATTTTTGTTAGTAGCAAAGGATTTCAAGTCAGAATTAAGTGTGATGTAGTTAAAATATAAGTATTTTTATTACCAAGGCACATCTTTTAAATTAATTAGATACGCAATTGTGTTAGATATAAGGCTTACGGAGGGCGTTAAAATGAGTAAAAATATAACGATGTTTAGGTCTGGGATCAAGTACAATCCTGGAAAAAATATAGCCGGAATTAAAGCAAAAAGCAGAGCTCCTACCGCAAAATCTAATTGATCGACGATCCAAAAAGGCGCTCCACTTTTTATATTAACCCTTCTTTTCAGAAAAGACCCAGCTAAATCTCCAAATGCTGCACCATAGGAACAAAAGACAATCCTCAAAAGTATAATAACTATTCCTAATGGAAATGAACCTCCAATAAAATAATACTTATAATAAAACAATTCAAAATATAGGCTGTAAACTCCAAGAGAAGCACCCTCAATTGGAATCTGTTGTATTGCGGGCCATAAAATAAAAAACAACAAGAATAATGCAATGCTTAATGGTATCCCTATGTATAAAGGTCCCTTTATAAATCCAGATATGGTTTTATGATCTCCTAAAATTCTACGACCATCTTTCCAAAGTTTACCTTTATCTAATGGTTTTCCACCTCCGACAATAACCATTCCAGCGTTCGAAAAATATGCGGGGACAATAAAAAGTACGCTAAAAATTAATATCGCTAACCAATCAGCCCATGTAAAGATGATAGAAATAATCAGAAAGTTAAAAAAAAGCAAACTGATAAACGTAAAAGTCAATATTATAGCGAGTCGTACGTTTCTTCTATTGATATCTCCCTTATTGTTTTTAGACATAAATTTTACAGTAATTTAAATGAATGAATTTAATAATTTTTAATTAAAATTAAATTTTGGCAAATATAACTACTTATACTAAACCCTTAATAATATTGCTTCCTAAATAATTATCTTTTAAAGTTCCGACAATAATATTATAAACTATCGATTTAATCGCTGCAAATTAAAGGTTATGAAACTAGCATATTAAAGCTTTAACATGTTATTCTTACTTTTTCGTTTAATAATTAAATTTAAATAGCGTGGAATCGAAATATTAAATAGATGTATTATTTCAAGTGGAAAATATTTACATGGTGGAAATAATTGTTGACTAACCATAATGAAAAAGGAATGTATTCATTCAATATAGATAAATTTTATCAGAACTACTTAAAAGGGCCGAAACTTTTTAAAAAACGAGAAGCTCTCGAACCATCGTTTATCCCTGATGAATTACCTCACAGGAATTCTGAGATCGAGAAGATAGCGGGTATAACTGCTTGTGCCTTAAAAGGTGACGTCCCTCCTAATTTCTTGTGTTATGGAATGACTGGTACGGGTAAAACGGCAACTGTAAGGTATATTTCACAAAAACTAGCAGAACATTGCTCCACCAAACCTCCTTGGTGGGTATATATTAATTGTACAGTAGTATCTACACCTTACCGAATCTTAGCTCATATTTACAATTCGATAGTTGGAAAAGAAAAAATTCCATCAACGGGTTTACCTAAAGATGTAATTCTCAAGAAATTGTTAGGGTTATTAGACCAATATATCAAAGATAGCATTTGTTTTCTTGTATTAGATGAAATAGATATTCTTATGGAAAAAAAAGGAGGAAATGAAATCTTATATAACTTAACAAGGTTAAATGAGAGCTTAGATCACTGTAGAACGAGTGTTATCGGCATATCTAATAAACTAAAATTCACGGAATTCCTCGATGCGAGAGTTACATCTAATCTAGAGGAAGAAGAACCAATAGTCTTTAAACCCTATAACGCTAACCAACTCTACGACATTCTCAAACTAAGAGCAGAAGTAGCTTTTAAGGAAGGTGTTATTAACGACGGAGTTATAAAGCTATGTGCAGGTCTAGCGGCAAAAGAGCACGGTGATGCGAGAAAGGCTCTTCAATTGTTAAGAAAAGCTGGAGAAATCGCTGAACGAAACCAAACAAAAAAAATAATGGAAAATCATGTAGAAAAAGC
>Ga0255055_10001871_pt1 | contig 15085 bp, 16 predicted proteins | sample JV7_2_27_MG_FD_188633 | JGI IMG/M metagenome (GOLD analysis project Ga0255055, IMG submission 188633) | Seawater microbial communities from Jervis Inlet, British Columbia, Canada - JV7_2_27 | ecosystem: Environmental > Aquatic > Marine > Inlet | place: Canada: British Columbia | collected... | reverse complement strand
ATTGCGACGACAAACGCGATCCTGATCGCGGGTGGAACCCCGGTGTTCGTGGACATTGACCCGGTGTCGAAGTTGATGGATGCTTCGCTAATTGAGGCCGCGATCACGAGTCGGACGAGAGCGATCATCCCGGTACACCTGTACGGTCGGATGTGCGACATGCCCAGCATCGTGTCGATCGCTATGAAGGATGAGATTATGGTCATCGAGGATGCAGCTCAGGCCTTCGGGGCAGAGTGCGACTTCCAGCACGAGCCTCAACAAGAGCCGTGCTACTCAAAGAGCAGAAGACCCTTCATCGGAGGCGGTGCATGCTCAGGTGATGGCGCTCGGCTTGCAGGATCGATAGGGGACGTCGGGTGCTTCTCTTTCTACAAGACGAAGAATTTCTCGACCTTCGAGGGCGGGATGATCAGCGTGTCTGAGGGCTCGAGGATGGACTCGAAGATGATTCGCTCCATCTGCGATCAGGGACAGGTCGGCAAGTACAACCACGAGCATGTCGGATTCAATTTCCGACTCGCGGAACCGTTGTGCCTCATCGGGCTCGAGAACCTGAAAATTCACCAGCGTGCCTACATGGCTGAGCTGGGCATGCGAGACGAGTCGCATGGTCACTATCCGAACGTGGTCTACGAGCAACCCGCATACAAGAGGCGCGGTATCATCGGGAACTGCCCGAACGCTGAAGCTGCAGCGAAGGCGATCCGGGAACGATGACAGGGCCAAAGCTTTTGATAGTCGGATTCGGGAGCATGGGTAAGCTTCACGCGAAGTATGCGGAGATGCTCGGTGTCGATTGGCGATGGCGCGACATGGACCCGGATGCCGGCCCCTTAGAAAGAAGATGCGACGACCCGAAAGACCCCGTCAGCTTCACGCACATTATCATCGCCACACCGGCCGCGACGCATGGGGATGTGCTCCGTAGCTTTGATTGTTACAGCTCCCCGCCCAACATACTTGTTGAGAAGCCGGGGGTAACCCATGTCGACGATCTCGATCTTCTCAAGGGTGAGCGTGTATCCGTAGGTCTTGTCGAGAGGTTCAACCCTGCCTTTCAGACCCTGAAGAGCCGAGTGAGCCCCGGCATGACCCTCAGCATCGACTTTATTCGCTGTTCAGCACGTCCGGTTTCGAGGATAAAGGAGAGCAGCTTCATCGACGTGGGGATGCATGACATCGACCTGCTTCTTCAGCTGTTTGGTGATGATGCGATAGGGTCCGTCAGCGCGAAGCGGAACGGCAATACCTTTTGCATGACGGCTACGCTGAGCGAGGGACAGATAGCTCGGTTCATCTGGAGCAACGAGACGTTCCACAAGGAGCGCGAGGTTCGTGTTCGGCAGACGGACTGCAACTTCGTGTGTGACCTCATTGAGCAGACCGTGCGCAAGTACAGCTTGTCCGAGGACAACAAGAACGTTGTCGAGTCGGTTTACGTTGAGAAAGCCTCCCCTCTCCTCCAGGAAATGAGATCGTTCATGTCCGGAGCGAGGGTTGATGGATTTGCGAGCAACCAGAAGTTTCTCGATCTGCAGGAGATGATGGGATGAGCAAGGTGTTTGTTCATGAAAGCGCAATCGTCGACAGGAATGATGACGGAACCTTTGCCTGTGAGATTGGTGACGGGACGAAGGTCTGGGCGTTCAGCCATATCTCGAGGGGCGCGAAAATTGGCAAGGACTGCGTCATCGGTGAAGGTGTTCACGTCGGACCCGGCGTAGTTATCGGGGATCGCGTGAAGGTTCAGAACCACGCGATCCTCTACAAGGGGGTAACCATCGGAGACGAGGTCTTCATCGGCCCCAACGTAGTCACGACGAACGACCTGTTCCCTCGTGCAGTAGGTGACTGGGAAGACCGATTCAAAAAGACAGTCATTAAAAACGGGGCCAGCGTCGGAGCTAATGCGACACTGGTTTGCGGAATAACTCTCGAAGAGGGATGCATGGTAGGAGCTGGTTCTGTGGTCACGAAAGATGTGCCACGAGCAGCCCTGGTCTATGGGAATCCTGCTAGGATGAAGAAGTAATGTTCTACGCGCACAGAAGCGATCGATTCAAATTCATCATGTGTACTAACGGTCGGTGCGGGAGCACCTTAACCAAGAGGTGGTACCTGTCTATCCACGGAAGGGACCTTCCGATACCGGGTGACCATTCATCTGTACACAACGCGTTACCATACGAAGATGAAGATCTTCATGTCGCGCGCGCAGGCTTCGATGGTCATCCGTACTTCAAGTTCATCGTTGTGAGGAACCCTTGGGAGAGGCTCGTCAGCTTCTACAAGGTCTGGGTGGTATCCAACCAGATAAACCATGAGAGCCTCGGCCGCGATTGCTCTTTCGAGAAGCTGATAGATCAACTCGAGAAGGATGGCCCCAAGGATGCGAACACGGTCCAGCAGTTCCAGGATCTCGATGGTTTAAAATTTGACAAGATCGTGTACCTCGAAGATGTCGATTCAGGAATGAAGGAGGTCTGCCAGGCCTGCAACATTGGGTTCGACGAGACTCAATTCTCAGAGCGCATTTTCGAATCCCCATTGATTGAGGGTGACCCTATCAAGGATATTCATAAGGCCACAGGGCATGAAATTGTTGAGCGAGACCACTGGCCTGAATGGCGACGCTTTTATACGAAAAGCCTTCGTGATCGCGTCTCGAAGATATACGCAAGGGACATTGAGGCCTTTGGATACCAATGGCCTAGCCTTGATGGTGATGTTGAGTACCCGCGATCCAAGCCTCCCGAGCCTGCAGAGAAGCCTGCTGAGCCCGCAAAGAGGTCGTCGAAGCGCCGTCGGTCATCCCTGAGGTAAGTGACCGGTGAGAAAAATTCTGTTTGTCACCTTTCAGGATTTCGCTAACGTCAGCACGGATATTGCGTGGGCTATCAATAACCATCTAGAGGGATGGGAGGCGAAGGTTTGCAGCTGCATTCCTCACCCTTTCGATTATCCGCGCAAGCACGACATTGATTTCGACTTCTCCACTCCTGAGCAGAAGGGGGATATGGAGAGGTGGATTCATGAGGGTATCGATGTGCTAATCTGGGCTGAGGAAGAGAAGTCCCCTCATTTCTACTACTCGTTTTACGGATCAGAGCATGCCTACTCGAACGCTATCCTATTTGGTAGGAATAGACTCTTATTATCAAACGCTAAGAAGTTCATATTCCATGCCGGCGTGTCCTATCGAAACTATTCCGAGCAGTACAATGAGCTGGATAAGGAGTGGTTTGATGGGCAAATCCTCTCTCCTGACTTATGGAGACTCTCGAGAGAGCTTGAGGGGATCAGCTGCTTCGGTAAGCCGATGATCGATTTGGATGGCGTCCCCCTACCAGATCGATGGGGCCCCTTTTCGCCAGGGAGAATGGAGCCGAAGGAGATAGTGGTCTGTCATTCACCGACGGATTACGGTCACAAGGGGACAGAGGTGATCGATGCAGCCGTCGCTCGAGTTCAGGAGTACCTCCCGCACGTCAAGTACCGCCACATCGGAGGTCCGGTGCACAACGGTAAGCACATCCCGCACAGCGAAGTGATTCGTCAGCGAAGCGAGTGCCACATCTACATCGATCAGTTCAGCGAAATAGGCGGAATAGGCATGAGCGCGCTCGAGGCGATGGGGGGCGGCCTCATAACGCTTTGCACGACCCATATGATTCCGGAATCCATCTGGAAGGCATCAGGCCTCAGCTCATCACAGTGCCCCCTCATCAGCATGCCTGCGCCAACGCGAGACAAGGAAGTGGACATTCAGGCTGTCGAGTCCGCGCTGTCCGGCATATGCTCGAGGCCTAACGAGATGCCGGCGCTGGCCATGTCTGGCATCCAATGGGTCATGAAGAACATGGACCCGAAACGGTTCGCAGAGAGATTTATCATCTCTTTGAGATAGCCACCTGGGCGTGCTTGATATTCTCTCTGATTCTCGGAATTTGAGAGAGCGGCGCCACCTCGAGCAATCTGCGATTGGCCTTCAGAGCCTTCTCGTGCATTTCTAGGCAGTAGCAACACACCGCGTACTCGTCGAGCGCGAACCATTCGTAGGTGGCTGAGTCGATGAAGAGCCGATCTGCCGGCCTGGGTGCATATGCAACACTCGAGATGAAAAGGTACGCAAGATGGTGCTCATCTCGCATGCGTAGATTTCGGGCCAGAGTCACAAGCGGCTCAATCCTTTGCGGGCGCATGCGATAGGCCTGAATATAGGCGTCCATAGCCTTTGATCTCAATCCAATCTTGAGATCGGGATCACCTTCTCCATCGCCAAGCACATCGCTGAGGACTCCGATTTGATATTGAGAATACCAGGCCTCCTCGTCCCAGCCTCCAGCGGTGACTCGCTTTCGGTATACTTCGATGGACTTTTCGGTGTCGCCGCAGTCCCGATAGCTTTGAGCGAGATAAAATAGAGAGCGAGTGTCGTCGGGGTTTCTCTTGAGTTCATCCTCAAGAAGCTCGGCGTCTTTCCGATACTTCCCCTCGTCCCCAGAGAGCCTTCTATTACCGTCCGGCATAGACATGACACTTGCACCCTCAATAAGTGTAGCGGGCATGTCGGCCTTGAGAGAATCTAGCTCAGGGTATTCGTGCACCGCGCCGACCCACTTCCAATCGAGGTCCGTTCGAAGGAGTCGATCCTGCGCAAAAGACGTCCCAGTAAGCTCGACCCCCATTTCGTAGTGAGATCGATCCATCTTCGGCCAGGAAAACGATCCATCGGCTAAGAAAATATCGTCGGCGTCGAGAATGAGTGAGTACCGACCCCATTTTCTGGCACTTTTGAATGCCAGACTACGATTCACTCCGAAGTTCACCCATGGCTCCTGATAGAGCTTCCCTGGGATATCAGAAAGCATACGTTGGATTATCTCCATCGTATCGTCTTCGGACCCAGTGTCTGTGATAGCCCAGCAATCAATGTAGGGTAGTACAGCCCTTAGGCATCGCTCGATTACCCGAGATTCATCTCGAACAATCATTGTCAGGCAGACATCGTTTTTCATTTTTCCGGTGCAGCCTGCCAGGGGCCGACACGATAACCGTCGCACGCCTACGCGTAGGCGTCAAGAAGCTTTATCGAGAAGCTTAAAAGGTGCTTGATATCGAGTCTGTAGGAGGAGCCCGCTCTCGTGGGTGCGGCGGATAAGATCGATGCAGCCCTGCTGTTGTACTTGTAGATATCGGGGTGTACCATCCCCGGCGAACCCATCAGCGACCTCGGAATGGATGCATGCCTGACCGATCGCGCTGAAATATGATGGCGAAGTAAACGATCAGACTCGCCCAGGAGCAGTATGACTGGCACCAAGAAAAAGAAGCGCATCAAGAAAAATAAAAGCAATAAGCCAAAGGCTGGAAAGTCAAAAGCTGGAAATCCACAGCAGGGCATGACGGCTGATACCGCATTCGACAATTTGGATGCAGTATGCAGTAAATTCATGGGCACCCGTGGAGACCACATTAATCTTCAGCTATCTATCGCCATGCTGAAAGGCAAGGTAAAGGCGCTCGATACTGCGGAGGCCAGAATCAAGGAACTCGAAGAGGAATTAGCCGACACCGAAGACGGATACGAAGATGATTCCGACCCTGATGACAAGTGACAGCGAAGACGAGGACGCGGACGACGACACTGATGTGGAAGGCGGAGTTGAATGAAGATTCTCGCATTAGGAGCTGACGGATACCTTGGATGGCCAACGTGCATGCACTTGGCCTCTCTAGGCTTCGACGGAGAGACCTGCAACCACGGCCATGTCGGTGAGTACACCGAGGTGAAATCGGGAGAGCAAGCGGGCATGAGGTACTGCAAGGACTGCCGTAGAGATCGAGCGAAGGAAGCCTACTGGCTGAAGAAGGACGCAACAGGATGAACGCAACCAAGAAGGAACGCCGTGCTCTCTGAGACGCTGACGCTCAAGTGGCCCGAGGAGCTGCTTGTGTACTCGACCCGTGACGAGTGTTTCGCCAGCCTGGCAACGCTACCTCCGCTGACCCGTGCGGTGGTGGAGCCGGCTTTCAAGTACCGGTTCGACGAGATCTACTACGATCGTGAGTGAATCGAAGCCCAGGCCGAGGACGTCGAAGGCGATGACTACATCCACCTCGCGGCGTGCGAAGCCATGGGCGACATTTTGAAGGAGTGTGGTTATGAGTGACCCCAAGATTCAGCAAGGCCGAAGCTTTTGCGGAGCTTGGCCTCAAGCCGAACCTTTTGACTCAAGACACGGTCGTCGGGATGCTCGAGTACGTCAAGCGTCACAAGGACAATATCGACCCGAAAAGCATCATGCCCCGAGTTACTTGGAAAGACGGTAAAACGGGCTAGCCGTTCTTCCTAATATTCAGCCTAGATCCGCCACCGATTGTCCCAAGCTGCGTCGCTCCAGCAATTACTTCGGAGTTCACAGATATGATGTCGTTGGCGGATAAATCTAGCGTAATGCTTGCAGTATTCGTATCCGCGCCGTTTGCTGAATTTCTGTGATACCCATAAGAGTCCACTCCGGACTCCGGAATTCCTCCAATCAGAAGATTCGACATGGAGGTGGTTCTAGCATTACCGACTGCAAGGCCCATTGATACCTGGTAGCTGATATCGTAGGAACCAGGCGTAAGAACTATAATAGTTCCGGCGACGGAATCAAATGTGTATAATTCCGGGACAAATTCGTTCTTCGCTGTATCAAAAATGATGCCCGTGGACAGCATGAACGACTGGCCACCCATGCTGTCGAAAACGCTTATAGACATGGCTGCGTGATGCAGAGCTACGTGACTGGACAATGCCGTCAATGTTCGCGGCTCCATTGCTAGGGGATTCTCGGACATGGCTTCTTACCCTTTTCCGAAGATGTCGAAGAGCGATTTATGGATCCCCTCGGACGCTTCCGCGTTAACCATATCATTCCTCAACGAAATTCCGCTGAGGAATGAGGGCCGGACCGGCGTTTGACGTCATCATGAACGGAGTCAACTTGTTGACAGCGGCATCCATCACGCCCGCTAGGACTGGCTGCTGAGGCTCGCTCCCATGCAATATTATGCCATAACACTAAGTTCACCTAGGGTGAACTTAGGGTGGGAAACACCTCATCGCCACTACTTTTTTACAGGAATACGATCCCCATGGGTGTTGAGGCCGATTGCCAATCTGTTTCAACACCCATGGTCCTACCCCGCCACGACTCCCACTATTCGTGTAGGAATCCTAAAGAATTCTCGTCCAGGTATTTATTAACCCTTGCCGAAGATGCTGAAAGATGAGTACCGAATCTCTGCGGACGTTGCCGCAATTGACATCTCCGCCTCGATGAAATACCGCTGAAGAATAAGGACCGGGTCCGCGTTTGATATAATCGTGAACGGCACCCAATTGCCGGCAGTATCACTCTGCACATAGTCCGCCGAGAGGGGTGTAACCGGGTTGCCCAGCCCGCCATCGCCCATCATGATCCGGACGCTACAATCTCCGCCCACCACTTTGATCTCGCCCGTGACACTACCCACCGCAGCCGCTGGATCGTCGAACCAAGTCGAAAGCCTACTGAGCAGCCCGTCAACTATGACGGGCGTCGTCGTCGTGATCGTCGCCTCGGTCACGCTGCGTGAGCCCTGAAAAACGAGAGTCAGCGGCATGTTGACCCCGACGAGAACTCGAGGAGTGACGTCGCGGTCGACGTGCCACTCTTGGTAGTTGGGCGGGTCAACGTAAACGGTCCAGCCTGCATCGATCCCCGCGTATCCGGTCTCGGGCGGCGCGTAGTCGTTCTCGAACTGCGAGACGGCCGTCGCTACGTCTGCGCGCTTTCGAAATTCCTCCACCCGAACGGTGCCGCCCGATCCTGCGTCGTTATAGATTGCTACCCACATTTGTCAGCTCGCCTCTCCACCCAGCATCCAAGTGCTCTCACCTGGTTTTTTTCCAGAGGGACCGTCCCATTCTAGTTCCACATCGTCGCCAGCGGTGACGCTTACGCTTAGCGGGGCACCCCCGGAGTCAGTCGTCTCCACGCCCCCATAGTTGGCGTTGATGTTGCTCAGTAGTATTGCCGCCTGCACGGACCCGTTGACGTGGATCTTCATCATCGTCGTACTCTCGGCCTCTTTTGTCTTGTATGCCAAAACATTGATCGTGCCGGTAAAGGTGATCGGCTGGCGCGTCTTCGGCTTACTCGAACCATCTGCATCGCTGCTTTTCCCGTTTGCTATGGCGAACATGCCCTCACCGTCGAGCTTGCCTCCGAACGCGCAGAACACCACCTTTCCGCCGCCGATCAACCCGCCGTCCGCTATCTCCGCTGCGTCCTCGGGTGACGGCATGTTGGCGAACACGTAGTCGGTGTCGAACACCAGGACCTCGCCGGTCTGCGAGCTGGCCAATACGACCACCACCTCGTTGCGCGGGTCGGCGACGGACGGAGCGACCGAGACGAGGATGTCGTTACGGGCTTCGTCGCCAATGCGTATGATGACTCCGACCTGCATGCGCCCAAGGTTGTGGGTCACCGTGATAGTGCTGACCCCAGCGAAGGGGACCGCGAACAAAGGATATAGCTGGCCTGCCATTATAGGGTGCCCCCGTCACTGAACGCTACGCCTTCTAGGATCAGCGTCCACATCGTCAGATCCTGATTTGGGAATCCGTCCGAATCCATCTCGAAGCGAATGAGGATAAGATCTCCGCCATAAAATCCGTTAATGTCAAAGCTGCTAAAGACCGTCGAAAGGGCAAGGTTGCCCGTGGTCGCCAGGCCCGTTAGCGCCGTCGGGCCAACGACCTGCGCTGCATTCGCGGTCAGCGTGTCGGCGTTGGCCAGCGCCCTCGGGATGGGCACGATGCCGCCCGCCGGGTCGGCGACCGGCACCCCCACCACCTCAGCGGGAAGCACAGAAACGATCCCGGTGGGCGCAGTGGTCACAGGCTGCGATCCCTCCACCGTGTAGACCGGGGTTATCCGGAGCGGAAAGGCGGTGCAGATCGTCTCGGGCAAGATCAGTTGCGTGTATATAGCGTCCCCGGGGCTGTTCATCCGCGAGTTGGGGGCGTTCTGGGTCCACCCGGTAGGCAGCCCGCCGCTGCCGACAGGGATGTTGCCGGAAAGGACGCCTCCACTCTCGCCGAAGACGTTCCCGCCGATGATCAGACTCTCCCGCCACAAGGCCAGGCCTACCGCACGGCGGCGCCCGAGTTTGTTGATCTGAACCTGGCTAGGGCTAAGCCAAGTCGTCTCGAATGTCGGCAACGTGGTGACCGTCGCAGCGATCCTCCACCGGACCCAATAGGACGGGCCGATCACAGTGCCAGCCCCGTCCACCGTGGCGAGCCCCCAGGCCGTGTCAGTGTCGAGGCCGTATTGGAGCACCTCATCCGACGCCGCGCGAATGAACAGCTCATTCGAGTAGCGATAGGTATCGACCTCTGACGACGCCTGCACGCCCACGCCGACCCAGGCGGCGCCGTCCCAGATCTCGATGACGTATGTGCCGTCAACGCCAGCCGCGACCTGGGTGACCTGCGCCCCCCAGTGTTTCAGAGCTGCGCCAGCCGTCGTCTCCCGACTCGACGCGAAGTAGATCGCGTTACCAACTGCGGTCCCCTGAAATGTCAGCGGCGAACCCGATCGGCTCTGCGCCGCTGCCGTCTCGTCTACTTGCGATCCGCCGGCCACGACCGAACCGACCATTATCTCCGTGCCGTCTGTCGTGATGACCTTTATCCCGTCAGAATAAAAACTGCCCTCGCCCACGACGAGTCCAGAGCCCAGCTCGGGAAATCCCGTCACTAGGTCCGCACCGACAACGCGAGACTCAGCGTTCCGCGTGGACGTGAGCGTTTGGTGGAAAGTCGCGTTTAGCTGCATCGCCCCGATGGCGGCGGACGGAAAACTAAACAGCGGCTGCACCGTCGTGCCGCTCACCGTAATCGACGTACCTACCCCGGTGAGCGCGGGGTCGACCAGCAGACTTACGACCGTCGGGTCGATTTTTCCGCCGATCACCGTGACGGCTACGCCGTCCGAGGCAATATGGGCTCCTACGGGAATCCCGGACCAGTTCGGGCTGTAGATTAGGCACGTGCTCGTGCCTGCTACGTGGATGCAATCGCCCACGTTGGAATTCCCGACGTTATGCGCCTGGCCCTGAAATCGTCCGGTACCCTCGGTCAGCGTGGCGTTAGCGATTGTTCCCGCGGACTGCGGCACGTGGACATCATCGAGAGCGAGCACGCCCGCGCTCACGCGTAGCAGGTTCGCCATGCCTCCGAGCGAGCACCGGATGTTCCCGCCGACCACCTTGCCGACCCCGGTCTTGGCGATGCCATCGCCTGAGCCCGTCAGGCCGTCGCCGCGAAAGTCTAGGTCGTAGACCGTGCCTGTGCCTGCGCTATGGGACACGCCTGCCACCGATGCCGTGGTGGGCACGGCGATGGCGAAGCCTTGCAGGTAGCTGCCGTCAGATAGCGTGATCACATGCGAGACTGCCGCGGCATCCCCGACGGTGGTGACCAGAAAACCGCCCTCGCTGATCAGCGACACGCCCGCCGGGATCGTCAAGCCAGACTCGGCATAGGTGCCGGGCCTGACGATTACCGAGTCCCCGCCGGCCGCCGCTGCCAACGCCGCGCCGATCGTCAAGAACTGCCCGGGTGTGGCCATCGAACCGGAGACGGCCGTGCCATCATCTCCGTTGATGGCGTCAACCCACAGCGTGTTACCCGTTGGGATCGCCGATGAGCCCGACGGGACCCAGATGGCGGCACCGGTGGTGTCATCAACGCATTGAAAAGCGGACTCGCCGACAGTATCAATCCAGTTCGAACCGACCGAATAGCCTGCTGCATCATCATCGCCAACACCCGGGGGTACCACCGCCGTCAGGTTGTGCTTGATGTCCAGAGCTGTAATCGGCTGGATAAGCGCCTTGGATTGCTCCAAAGTCAGCACGACCGCCATGTAGGTGACCGTAATGTCTCCGGCATCGAGGGCGGTTTGCAGCTCTTCGTCGTTGAGAATCTCGGACGGAGAATTAAAATCGCTGACCGTATACGAACCGCTTGCCGGGACAGTGACTGCCAGCTGCCTCAGCACGATGTCTGAAGCAGTTGTGTTATCCAGTATGATTGTTGGAAGTGACATCCCTCGACACTCATTCTACGAAAAAAATGCTAGGCCCGTAACCTGCCGCCGGTCAATTCTATCAGAAAATACCAGGGCGGAACCGCCAGTTCCGTCAGTAAGAAAAATGCACCATTTCCAATATCCGTCTCTTCCCATGATTCTTCCCCTTCGGCCCTTCGGACTATTCTACGCGACGTAGGCCTCGATGTCCGCTTTCTTCGCCTCGAGAACGGCCTTCCGCGCATTCAAATTCGTGACAGCCGCCTCGATCGAGGCGATCTCACCAGTCACCTTGTCAATGCCAGAATTGTTTATCCACGACGTCACCACATCTTGGCGCTCAGCCTCATCACCATGTTTGATGGCGGCGAGGTCCGATTTTTCTTCTGAAGTAAGATTGCGGCCCCTTTTGATCTTCGCCATCAGGAAGTCGTGAGCGTCGTCGATGCAGTCTTTTTCGATCTGTATGAGTGCCATAGCCTTACCCTACCCTACGCTGCAGCTCCGCCTTGCTGAGTGATGAAGGTTGCGGAGATCAAGAATGTATAGGGAAGGAGGTCCGTGTTGCTCAAATGCAACTCAATGGCACTCCCGTTGATGGCAACGGAGAATGCTACTCCACCCGCGAACAATCCTGTGCCGATGTTCGCGTTCTGGAAAACTGCCCCGGCGAAAACAGTCCCGGCATCGCGGTAGAAATCCCCGTTAAACCGAAACGACAGGGTGTTGGCGGGGAGTGTGGCGTGAACCGAAGTCAGCTTCACCTCGACCCTCATCTGGTCGCCATTGGAAACAATCGATGCGAGATTGACAACCGCTTGGCTGCTCGTTGATGCGCCAATCAATTCCGAGCGCCCGAACGTCCGCTTGTTCTCACCTTGGTCCGCAAAACCGCTTTGGGTATTGGTCGTGACCGGGGCTGAGGTGAGGTCATCGCTTTCCGTGATAAGGAAAATCTGGCCCGGGTCGCCAGTGCCATTTGCCACGATCCGGACATTTCCGGACGACAAGAGACCAAACGGGCCGCCCGAGGTAATGACAACATCGCCGCCGGTCCGACCATCGCCACCCGTGATGTTCACTGCACCGCCGACGCTCGAAACGCTGCCATCGCCAGCCGTAATGCTGACGGCAGCTCCGTTTGCGGAACCGGTCGAATCCCCGCCGTCAATGTTGACGGCTCCGCCAGACCTATTAGTTCCGACACCGTTAGCGCCGGCAATCCCGACCAAACCTCCATCGCCATCAGTCGGAGGGCCGCCCGCTATCCCTACAGATCCACCATTTCCACTGGTTGCCCCACCTGCACCGCCGACTACATTCACCTTTCCGCCGTTGCCAGTTACCCCACCGGCACCGGCTTGAATAGTTGCCACCCCGCCTGCAAATGCCCCAACCGAAGCTCCGGCGATTACATTGGCCGTGCCGCCCGAGCCACCGCCAGCACTACCAGCACCACCGGTCATGCCTACCGTGCCACCAGTACCACTGGTCGTACCGGCCGCTCCACCCACCCACGTGACACCGCCGCCGTCACCATCCGCGCCGCCAGTGCCGGCTGTACCGGTTATCGTTCCGCCGGTACCAGTGGTATTTCCAAATCCGGCATTAATGAAAATATCGCCGCCCGGATTTGTGGGCCCCGATGAGGTTCCGCCGGTTATCGTAATGTCTCCGGCAGCCGCAGCACCGAGTGACGTAATGCTAACGTTCAATGCCGCCAGGGATGCATTTGCAGCCGTCGATCGTAGGGTAATTGTCTCAGTGCCAGTTACCGAGAATATTCCTTCTGGGGCACTGGTGACGATTGTATTAACCGCCTCATAAGCTTCCTGAAGCCCCGTGCTGCCGATTTCGTTGAGCACCCAATCGGTGCCAGTGTCGTCCGTGAACATCGGGACGTTGGGCGCATCATCCCTGACCCACCAACGACCTTCAGTAGCAGTGATGCCGGTGACCACAGTGGAGCGCTCGAGCATCTGCAATGTGCCCGTGCCGTCAATCCTGGCCATGCCATCATGACCCGACACAGACGTGCCCGGAACCATAACCACTGAGCCGCCTTCGGAGGCCGAAGACCCGTTACCCAGCTCAGCACCACACGTCAGAGTGATCGTGCCACCGAACTGTTGGTTGAATCCGTTGGTGTTACCGGCCGTGAGACTGATGTTACCGCCGTTGGGGACGGAGACCGCCCCTGTGTTGCCCGCGGCAATCGAAACGCTGGCGCCGACTACAAAATCGACGCCACCACTTGCGTCACCTTGCGATGTGATCGAGATAGGTCCGCCAGTGAACGCCGTCGAACCGCCAGTGGGCGATCCCGTTTCAATCGTGATGCCACCGATCGTGTTGGTTGACCCGGGAACGGCGGTGTCGAGGTTGTCCCCGCTCCTGATGAAGACGCTTCCCGTTCGGCCAAGTGAAGTACCCGCTGTGAAAGTGACATCACCACCCGGGCTCCCCAGCGTGGTGCCCGGGTTGGCGCCGGCCGTCATGGTGATGCTGCCGGCTGCACCACTGCCTGGCGCCGACGCTCCCAAGATTACTGAAAAACTTCCACCACTGGCCGAGGCGTTCGCCCCATCACCCGTGGTGATGAATACATCACCGGCATTCGCGTTGCCGCCACCCGTAGCTCCGGAACCGGAAGCGATCGTGATCGAACCACCGGTTCCAGTTCCACTTGTCGGCGTCGCACCCGTGATGAAAACGCCGCCACCCGACGCGAGTCCGGCACCCGAGGTTCCGCCACCAGTGATACGGACGTGCCCACCGTTCGCGCTACCAACAAAACTCGTACTACCCGTGGAGCCACCCGTGAGGAGAAGGTCGCCACCATCGACACTGGCAGCAGTGTCGGTCGTGGTTCCGCCCCGAATAGCCAGATCGAAAGCTGACCCTGCCGTGGCATCAACGCCCCGCAGGAAGTCGCCCGCGGACACAACCGCATCGGTACCGCCAGAGATGTTGCCAGCGGTAAGAACAGCTGCCCAATCAAGAGCGCCCTGCCCCATGGGATTCCATACGGCCGTAGTGGAGGTCGCGTCTACGCAAATAAACGATTCGTCAGCGACTTCATCGACCCAGATCGATCCAACAGAATATCCGGAGTCCTCATCGTCCGTGGCTACCGGCGAAATAATTCCGGCGAGATTGTGCTTAATGTCGAGATCGTGAATCGGTTTTATGATCGATCTGGACTGTTCGAGGGTTTTTATTGTATTGCTCGAGCTTAATCCGCCACCTGTTATATCAATGCGAACATTGCCAGCGCCAAGCTCCGTCTGCAGCTGGTCGTCATTAAGTATCTCTTCAGTCCTATTGAAGTCAGATACGACTTCGGTACCAGGTGCAGCTGATACCGTTACGGCTAGCTGCCTGAACGTAATCGCAGACCCGGTGAGGTTTACTAGGGTTATCGTCGGAAGCGTCATTGCCTAATCTCCGTTCGAGGTCCTAGTCGGGCTCAATAGTTGCGGCGATTGACACGTTGGTTATCGTGGCTCCAGATGAAATATTTCTGAACGATATAAGTCCGGCGCTAACACTTACAGATATCGTTCCAGATGAGACACGCCCGGCTGCTGCGGTGGCCAAGGTAGAGATTACCAATCCATTGTTGAGAACCTCGAGGCTCGTCGCGGCTGAATCAGTCCTAGTTATTTCGACTAATGTCAGAGTTCCATCAGGAACCGGATAGCCGAGGAATGTAGAGCTATTATCAGCCGAATCCATCGTTAGGCCATCGACCATACGGAAGAAGGATCCCGATGCCGTATTCCCATTCCTCCCGGCCAGGAGGGTTATTGAGCTTGGCGAAGGACCAGTCGCTCCCGTTGAACCAGTTGCCCCGGTATTACCAGTCGCCCCCGTTGCGCCAGTTGCCCCGGTATTACCAGTCGCTCCGGTAGAACCAGTCGCTCCCGTTGCGCCAGTTGCCCCGG
>Ga0255055_10001870_pt1 | contig 15086 bp, 12 predicted proteins | sample JV7_2_27_MG_FD_188633 | JGI IMG/M metagenome (GOLD analysis project Ga0255055, IMG submission 188633) | Seawater microbial communities from Jervis Inlet, British Columbia, Canada - JV7_2_27 | ecosystem: Environmental > Aquatic > Marine > Inlet | place: Canada: British Columbia | collected... | reverse complement strand
CAACACAACCCACTCAAAAGCATGTTCAATATACCCATCATAAGACAAATCGTCGCGAGGCGATAATTTCTTTGTTACGAATTCATTATACACCTCACCAAAATCCCCTTGTAATCCGTATCTCTTGCATACCCAGTTATAATCAAAATCATCCGAACCATTCAATATATTGTATAATTTTTTATCCCCAAATAATCTCTCCATGATTTTCTTAGATAGAAGATATACATTGCCCTCTACAAAGCGGTTGGTTCGATTTTCACATCCCAGATAACCCAATAACGCTTTTCTATAAAGAAGATTCCTCTCCAGAAGATGACTGTTGGCAAATTGTGGATTCCCACTAATCATCTTAAGCCTCACACCTTGAATTTCCCACTGTATGTCTGGAAAATATCCGTCGTAATCATTGATATTTTCTATAAATTCCTGCACCATTTGTTCTTCTTTAAAAAGGTCCAGAAAAGGCCTAAAATATTTATTTCTGATTTTAGGATTAGACTTGGAATGTAGAAACAATATGTAACTGTAATCTATGCTTTGATCCTTCAAATACTGAACCATGCAAAATTTCGCACCAATATCCATCCCTTTGTTGGGTATCCTGATAACCGTAAATCTCTCTGACTGTGTTTTACTATCACCAATCGAGTAGGTGATAACAATATTGAAATGTTTACCTATCGTTCCTATATATTGGCCGTATATTTCGTCGAATCTTGAGATGTCATAGCAATGTAAATGGGCAAACAATTTACCACACGTTTTACTCGGCTTTTGAGACATAATCTCGTATGTTATCTGTCTATTAGGGCTCGACAGGCCTAATAAATATTTATGAAACAGATACGGATGTTTATAAATTCGAAAGTGTTCGCCGCTCCTGTTTATGGAAGAACTTAACTCTTTTATCGCATTCTCTCTAACTGCAAGATCCGTTTCCCTTTTCAGAAGCTCGTTTATGCCATCCACTAAATTACCGATGTTCGACAAATCTTCCTTTATAACCGGGATGAACTTCACAAGCGCTTTGTACCCGTCTGCTGTAGCCGCATCTTCTTTTTTTGGCTCCTCACTAATCATCAGTGGTGCGCTTCGCCTGATACAATCGTGTAATCTGGCAGTTTCCAACAGCGATTCCTCTTTAAGGTGGAGGTTGAGAATTATGCGGGACCTCTTGATAAGCCCATAAAGCGTTTCTCCGAAAACTTCAGTAACTACCTTCATCCTAAATTGCGTGTTTTCTCTCAAATGATCTATGATCTTTCCTCGTCTATCGCTTGTAGTCCCGAAAAACAGGACATCATACTCTTTCTGTTCATCGGGAAGATTCTCTCTTTTATGCGACTGTGAGTCAAACAGTGGGATCGGCATATGTATCGCCTTATTCTTTGACTTCGCCCGATAATTAGCAATGTTTTCCTGAGAATAGTCGAATATTGAAATGCAGTTATCAGCTTCGTTTTCAATGAAGTCAAAAATATATGGGTGATAATGATACTGTTCAAGATTGTAAATAAAATACTTATTCTTCTTTGGGAGATGGAAACGTTGATTCTTGTTCATTATACATAGAAATATGTAGTACGTATCCTGCGCTTCTCTCCCATTTGCTATCTCGTCGACTACTGTATCTGTCTCCATTACGACAGCTGCGAATCCCAACCTTTCCAACAAGTATTTTAAAGGGTTGGCAATGTTGTGGAGATATTTCGTAGTCTGTATCTTAAATGTGACCTTCATCGGGGGAGGAATTCTCTCCAGATGAGCCCGACGAGCATTGATAACTCGCTGTCGCTGCTGCTGCTGTCGCTGGCTCTGAAGCTGCCTCACCATAGCCATCTGAATTTGTCGACTACGCTGGCGATGGACCCCAAAGCTACTATTTATCTGGCGAACATTGCCATGCAGGCTATCATAATTTATTTTATTTTGCCGATTCCTTGCTGGGAGCATTTGCTGTGGGGGTGGGGGCGGCGGAGCTCTTCGCACCCTAGTCGGACCACGATAGAGCTTTCGTCTTCTATTAGTTGGTCCTTTGAAATTGAACATTGCCTTATATAGTAACATAATTTATTTATTATATAAGAATACGAGATGTCGGACAAGACCCTGGAATTTTGGTCGTCTAAATCCGATAGTCCTTCAGTTACAGAAAGCACAGGCATTACATATTGAAGCTTACCATAGGCAACGTGTATTTTTTAGGTCCAAAGCTGTTCTTTGGATTCTGTGGAGGCGGGCATGTAAGCACTTCGGGAGTGTATCTGAGATGGTCGGGTTTGAGAACAAAGGCAGACCCGTTCCTATTGAAGAAATCTAAGTAGAACATCATGTTCTTGTCCAGATTCTGGTAATTCATACAGATCATCTGACAACCCAATGTTTGGTGGAGCATCGCAGGGGGGTTTACGTTTATAGCGCTCCAGTCTGGCATAGTTAGCGTGAGGTGATTTTTATTGAACTCCTTTAACTCGTCAGGGGCGGGTGCGTATTGGATCGCATGGTTGCGCTCCTGCTGAAAATATAAAGATCCAGACCCGAGATTTACCATCTCGTAGAAAGGGTTACTCTTGTCTTTATAGTTGCCATTTGACTGATAGGCCATTATTACGACTTTTCCGAGCAGATTAAGAAGTGGCTCATTTCCCAGATCTTTTGTCACATCTTGTCCAGAGCCAGCCCTCCCTTCGAACCCCCAGGTAGCATCTAACAGTTTAGAAGCAAAATTCTCCTTTATTGCTGCTGCCAGTGGCGGATACACATCCTGTCTGTTCGACTTAATTCTGAAATGCAAGAATAGCGGATCGTTAGGGTTCGGCGATTTCCCTGAAAAGGCTAGGTCGGCTACTCTAGATAAAACTTGATTGATCGGAAGACTATTGTATGTTCCTTTGAGATTATGAGAGTCCGACGGTGAAGCCGCGACAACAGCGGTGTCGTCCACTGAATATATCTCGAAGTCGAGTACGCGCGCACCATGGGATATGATCTCACTAAGAGGGTCTAAGGTCACATAACTGTTCTGAAAATTTCCGGCACAACAGGAGTTGTAGCTACTCGCGACATAGAAACTAAAGAGTGGGTTCTTGAATTTAGGATGAACGGTGTCGATACCAGCTATCTGCGAAGCAAAGGCTGGATTTGAGTACTTAGTTTGCATTTGTGTAACATTCCCCGATTTTTTAGAAACCTGTGTTCTGTAGTATATGAGTATTCCTAGTATAGCTATGAAAACGATGAACCATATATATTGTGAAACCATCCTTTGTGCATGATCCAATACGGTTCTATAGGTAGAGGTAGGCATTGTATAATATGTATTTATATTTTAATCTTTACTAAATAGCTATTAATAATAAGCGAGGATAACGTTTTAAAATAATTATATCATACTATTTTAAATGCCAGGTGGTCTTTTACAGCTCGTAGCATATGGACAAGCAAACATAATACTAAACGGCAACCCCAGTAAAACATTCTTCAAAGCTGTGTATAAACCGTATACGCCCTTCGGCATGCAGCGGTTTAGACTAGATTATGATGGACTGAGAGCTCTATCTTTCGACACCAGTGTTGAGATGGACTTCAAAATTCCTCGGTATGCCGAACTGCTATGGGATACGTACATAGTGGTCAACCTTCCGGACATCTGGAGTCCGATATATTACAGACCTGACGTGTCCGGGAACTACCTTCCATACCGTTTTCAGTGGGTGAGAGATCTCGGTTTTACAATGATAAGACAGGTAAGCATTTACTCCGGTGGAAGCACCCTGGCACAGTACTCCGGTGAGTGGATGGCTAACGCCATGAGGAGAGACGAAATAGCCAAACAGGGATTGATGAGAAGAATGATAGGATATCCTCTGGATGAGGAGCTTACGGACCCAGCAGCATATGCAGGCGGACATTATCCAAATGCGGTGTGGAACGACCAATGTGCCACTACAGGGATCGAGCCGTCTATAAGGGGGCGGCAACTGTATATCCCCCTGATGGCTTGGTTCTGTTTCTCACCGAAAACGGCGCTTCCATTGATAGCGTTGCAGTACCAAGAAGTACACATTCGAATAGAGTTCAGACCGATTCGAGAACTATTCACAATTCTTGATGTGGAACAGATAGAGAACACTCTTATATGTCCCGCTGTCAGCGCACCCGTGAGTGATCCAAATGTGTTACCCATATTGAATTTGGAGAGAAAAGCACCAAATGCTGCAAGTGTTACAGATCAATTGTGGAAATTCATTCAGCCTCCCACAGGACTACCAACAACGGCAGTGGAAAATTCTTCGCAGTACTTAAACAGGCGTAACGATTGGAATGCCGATGTCCATCTTATAGGGACATATATATTCTTAGGCGGGGAGGAGAGGAGGACAATGGCCGCGAAATCCCATGAATTTCTAGTCAAAACGCAGTATGAATGGGATTTTCTGAATGTAACAGGATCGCAAAGAGTGGATCTTCCTAGCCGCGATATGGTCAGTAGCTACATGTGGAGATTTCGTAGAAGCGATGTTAATCTTAGAAATGAATGGAATAACTATCAAAACTACGCCTGGGAAGATGTTGTACCGCATCCCCCTGTCGTATGGGACACGAGTATGACCCCGCCTCCACCAGCGGGATCAGCTATCATTAACCCACTAGATATATTCGTTACCGGATGTAGGAACATAGAAAATAGGAAGAATATACTGCTTAGTCTGGCTATCCTCTGCGGACAAGAGTATAGAGAAAACGTTCTTGCCGCCGGTGTATACGATTGGATAGAGAAATGGTTCAGGACTACTGGGATCGCCAAGGATGGGTTATACTGCTATAACTTTTGTATTAATACGAGCAGACTTATGTATCAGCCGAGCGGTGCTCAAAATACCAACAAATGGCAGTATATAACCTTTGAATTTAACACCATCGAACCACCTAGAAATCCATGTACCGACACTAATAGCGTAGATGTCTTATGTGATCCCTCGGGAGCAATAATCGGAGTGCGAAAGGATGTCTGGAGACTCAACAAATACAACTTCGACTTACGAGTGTTCGAGGAGAGATTTAATATGATAGAAGTTGTCAGTGGGAGAATTGGGCTCTTGTTTGCAAGATAAAAATATATATAATCATACCAGCTATATATATTCTTTTATGAGCAGTTGCAGTTATTTCTGCATCTACATGAATGGTTTCCGGGTGCCCGTCTACATTTGCAGTTTGACCCACAATTGCAATCCACCTTTCCACTAAATCCTTCTCTCCAGTATCGATTCAGAAAATGATATGTTACATTCAGAAAGCTAAATAGTACAAAGATAAGTACTAAAGTCACGAAAGTGCCAATAATATTCATACTATATACTACCCAGAGAAAACTTTTCATAATCAGGTAGAACAGAGATTATGGGAAAAGATTCATGATAGAGTTGTAGGGACGCGGCTTCAAATTAGGGTTGCGCGGATGCGTCGCTGCGTAGGTACTGCTGCCACCACTGAAGCCTATGCCTGTGACCGGCAGGTACGGGCTAGGAGCGCTTTTCTGCTCTTTCTTACGCCTATGTGAAGGGTCGACAGGTCTCTTATGTCCTGTCTTAATGAATGCGGTATAGTGAGATTTTTTAACTATTCGCGCATGAAGTGGCATAAGAGTATACTCACCAGTTGTAGAGTCGAAGTTTACGCCACCGCAAGCTCTATCTTGTTGACAGTGCTCGACCGCATTCGCACTGTCATAGTAGCGGGGCACGCCTCTTAGTGGATGCCCTTCAAATGCATGTCCAGGCTCTCGTTTTATATGGTTGCTACTTGGTGGGCGGTAGCCGTACATGTTGGTGGTTCTTCTATGCGTGAACTGCTGTGGGCTACATTGCGGAACCTTGGCAGCCTGCGTGCAGAGTGGTTGGTGTTTTTTTCCGCGATGGTGATCAGTCTCAGTCTTGATGATCTTCGATACCTTATCGAGAAGTTGTATTTCACGTTCAACAACCTCATCTGTCGCTTTGGGTGAATTTACACGTTTTTGTTCGATCTCAGCTACGTACACTCTCCAAACCATTCTTCCGATTATCTCCGCCTCCGAATCGTGAATGGGAGGGGCGGTTATCCCTCGGTTTTTCGCTTCATCTTTCATGAAGTCCCTCCCCATTTCCTCGTATAATTTCCGGCTGATAGGAAGTTCGTCTAAGTCATCAGGTACGAATTTCTTATATCTGTGTCCCTGACTATCGTCTGGTACTCGCCTTCCTGTTGTAGGTTTTTGATGGGGCTTCGGCTTTGAGGACTTCTTCCCACTACCGGTCTTCGGGCACTTACCGTGCTTTTCAGCATAATCCATCTTATCGATGGAACATACTTGCCCTGATGAATCGACCAACCATCGTCTTCTGCAGTCGCTTGCAAGCTCGCCTTTTTTTGGCTTTCCTCCACAAAGTTTGACATCGTCTGCGAATTTGCCACCTGAGAATGCTTGATGGCAGTTTCCGTCCCAGCCATTCGGCACTTTTTTCTTAAGAAAGGAGTCGTAGGACGTTCCAGAATCAGGTGCTCCGCAATGGGTACGACCTTTGCGAAAAGGCTCTATAACATCTGTATAACGGCTTACAGCCACAATGTATATTCCATGGAATATGTTTACAAGAGCATATATCAGGACTAGCCATACAAATATCACGAGAATGTCCATAGTATATATAATGAAAGAGATTTTATAAATCTTATTTTAGAAAGAATTATATTACGAATATATATATATATGGTATCCAGTAATAAAAAACATAAAGAAGAATTACAGAAAAACCGAAAAACAGGTCTGAAGACAAAAGTTACTAAATCAGGGAAAAAACAAGATGCGGCAGCAATCGCGTGGGAAGGCTTTATCACAATAAGCGTTGTTACAACACTCTTCTTCTGGGTGCTATTCCCTCTGTACTCATTCCAGTTACAGATAATATTTGACCAGCGTGACTGTAAAGGCGCTACTCCTGATAATCCGCAAGGGGGAGGATCGGACTGCCCCCTACCGTACAACAAGGTAAAGCCTCCATACTGTCCGCTAGGGTCAACCTGCAAGGAGAACGTTGGGGAACATGATGCCTTACCGACAAGAGTCATACACTGGATCGAAGATAAGGAAGTAGCCGCAAAGCAGGAGTTCGATAAATTGCATAAAGCGGAACAGAAAATAGAGTCCAAGGTCGAAAAGTTGGTGGACAGTATGGCGCCGGATCTCTCACTCGCCGGAATTGAGAAATGGACTGAACCTGTACTTAAATTTTTCACACACGCTTTGCAGCAAATATATGAAATTATTGTCGGAGTAGCTTGGATAGAGGTCGATAAGCATGTCCAACAGTTGAAGGAAACTACTAAAGCTAAGAGCGGTAGCGGCTCAGGATCACCGCGAGGTCGCTCACTCGGCGCTGCTAAACGAGCTTCCTCCATGAAAGGTGGCGTCAAAGAAGGTAGCAATATGCCGACGAAGTCAGGGTGGAAGAAAGAGCTAAGTGGTATATCGAGGAATGATTACATTATGGCGAATGATAGGGCAATGGAAGTTCTAGAGAGATCGCTAGATTTCACAAAAAATACTAACATCGGAGGTCAGTGTGATGCGTATAAGAAGTTTACCTCAGGATATGATGGAAAGGATGCGGGTGGTAAATCTGGCGGTATGTCCCCTTTAAGTTGGATAGCCCCTAAAGAATTCGGGTGGCCTTACACTTACTTGTTCGATGCGAGCGGTCAGAAGACAGCGTATGACCCGAAGAGCAGCGTAGCCCCCTTCAAAACTCCAAGTAAATGGGTCGGCGCTTGGATGGCGAAAACGCAGCAGCGATCGTGGTCTACCAATCGCGGAATATGGAGCCTATTCCTGTCCTTATTCCTACCCTTCATAGACGAAGAAATGACGCAACAGGAAATACAAGAAAGACTTACCAAATATATTAAAGCATTGGATACGGAGATATATAAGATCAATGAATTGGAGAAGAAGGTGCGCCGCGAGAACAAAGGTAAGTCGACTCCAAGAACGCAAAGGATTCAAAGAGTGAAGACAAATCTGACACAAATTCATGATAATTTTGGAGCTGTGAAAAAGAAATTCAATAGTCTGGGAAAAGGGAAGACAGCAGACGATAGAAAGAAAGGGGCGGCAGGGTTGCTATTCGATGCAATGACAGCAGTCAACATAAATCCTATAAGTGGTGCGCCCGCAGCGCAACCGTCCAATCTCTTGGACTGGGGATTCAACGTCGCAAAGAAGCTTACAAAAGCCGCATGTAGCAAAGCCGGAAACGTTATACCTGGGATAAGCACGGAAAGGAACTGCAACAGCAAAGATGGGAAATGGAAAAAGGGGAGCAGCGTAGACAACGTATATCTTCAGTTCCTTGCTGCGGCAACGAAGCCTAAGGCGCTACGAAGTTATTCTCCGTTCACTGTGTTCTGGAATTTCAATAAAGGAGATGCGACATATTGGACACGGTACATCACAACTTGGTTCATCCCAATACTTGTGATGATCCTCATGTTCCTAGCCATCGGCGGGGGATTCTGGATAACGGCATTTAGCTCTCTAAACCGGTATAGCGGTTTCATACTTCCACTCTTATTAGGGTTCGGGATATCTTTGTACAACATGTTTGCCCAACCTACAGCGCTATTCTTGTATACTACGTTCGGGGGGATTGGTGGAAGAAGTAGCTCCAAACAATGTCCTTACGATGGCGGCTCTTACCAATTAAAACGCAACATGTTCACGTACATGCCGCTCAACTTATTCTTAACACTAAGCATTATCATAACTTCATTGGGGACGACGCTAATCAAGACGAATACAGGTCATCCTATCTTGGGAATCGTACTGACAGCGCTATTCCCAGCTATCATTGTACTCCGACTTCTAGCAGCGGTATTTATGTATTTATGGTCACTCACATAGTTTTATCTTTATCAAAATAACTTAATAAATAAAGATAATAACATATAAATTAAATGGGGAAGAAAAATAAAAGGAGGAAAAAAAAGGTATCTGGGGTTGGGAAACCGTTTGTCAGTGTATGCACTCCTACATATAACAGACGGACCTTCATACCAGCCTTAATTAAAAATTTTCTTGCTCAAACATATCCCCAAGAACTGATGGAATGGATCGTCGTGGACGACGGCACTGACCCAGTAGGGGATCTCTTCGAGGGTATTCCCAATGTTAGGTATTTCTATCAGGAAACTAAGATGAAGCTAGGACGGAAGAGGAATTATATGCACGAGAAGACCAAAGGAGAGATCATAATTTACATGGACGACGACGACTATTATCCCCCCGATAGAGTCAATCATGCCGTTAATCGACTAAGGTCGCGTCCTAGAGCGCTATGCGCTGGTAGCAGTTGCATCTATATTTACTTCAAAGATTCAAACGACATATACCAGTTCGGTCCCTATGGACCGAATCACGCAACGGCTGGTACATTCGCATTGCGCCGGGAGTTGTTAAAACACACAAAATACGATGACACAGCAGAGATGGCCGAAGAGAAGCAGTTTTTAAAGAATTATACAATCCCTTTCGTCCAACTGGACCCGATGAAGAGCATTCTGTGCTTCGCTCACGATCAGAATACGTTCGATAAGCGTCGCCTATTAATCAATCCTAACCCTAAGTATGTTAAAAAGACACGTCTTAAGACAAAAAATTTCATTAAAAATAAGAAACTGGCCAAATTTTATATGGAACAATAATTATCTTCTATTATATCATAAATGGTGCTTAAGAATCTTCAGAAAAGACTCACTAAGCTTTTAAGACCGAAGGGAAGGGTGACAATTCAAATAGGCATAACTGTGCTGGTACTAGTTGGAATGCTTTTGCTAGCCATACATTTCATTAATATTCCCACATTTAAGCTTAATAAAAAGGAAGCTTTCGAAGGGCAAAAAGAGCTTTTGCTACTTCATATGGACGGTTGTCCTCATTGTGTTTCGCTAATGCCGCACTGGGATTCGGCACAATCGGATAATACATCGGGCGTCAAGATGCGAAAGTTAGAGAGACAGGATCCGGGTGCCCCAGACTTGATAAGAAAGCACAAAGTAAAAGGATTCCCCACCATCTTATTGCTGGGTGATGGTAAGAAACTTGACACATACAACGGACCTAGGACAAAAAACGGTATTCTTTCTTATCTGAGCAAGTAGTCTTTCAAACCCGGTTTTTCGTATAATTGTCTATATATCTGTATATACGATTTACATCCAACTTGTTAATGCTGTAATTATCGTTGTCAAATAAGTCGTATATCTCCTCCTCGCTGTATTTACCGCGCAAGTGTAAAAAATATGATAACATATCCTTCTTGTCCATACTTAGCTGCTGACATAGATTCAGAACAAATAACATATTGTTATATTCTGTAGAGTATTTAGTTAATACTTTAGTAAACCTTACCTTCTCAGGATTAAATACAATGGGTTCTTCTTTATGAAGTTTATGCCACAACGTATGATTGTAGAAAGTCTTGATAAGTGAGCTCATTTCATTAAAGATCCATATTTGTTTTTGAAAAGTTATTCTGTCAACGTAATCTGCAAAGCACACGTTGTTAAGGATATGTATGTAGAATGGAATCGCGATCTTTTTGGAAATTTTGCATATCACGTCTATTATATTTTCATGAAATAGGAGACCAACGCTAGTTCTGTCGGTCTCATTCATTAACAACATATGATCTTGTATGCTGTATCTGCTGTTTAGAAGTTTTTTCGTTATTTGCTTAGTATCTTCATTGTAGGTCTTTGGGTGAAGCATATTGGTGATGATTTTATTCTTAAGGATGCTTTGTTGACTATTATATATGTCGTATATGCTCATCAGTTTTCTCATGTCACCCTGAATAAACGATACCATATTATGTCTAAGAGAGGCGTCCAGTTTGGGCATTAATAGGCTAGAAATCTTATCGATCTGTTCGTTGGTTGGTGTTTTTAATTCGATAGTTGTGCATACTTTCATCATTTCGGTGATCTTTTTGTCTATATGATAGTTGCCTATACATATTATAGGGATCATAGTAATATCTTCCTTCTTCTGTTTTTTGGTTTTTTTCGGACGAATAAGCTTTATCAGAGAATTTATGCCTCCTTTATCTCCCCCGTTCATACCATCGATCTCATCCATTATTATGGCTATTTTTCGAATTTTTCTGTGGAATAAACTAATAATACTAATATCGGACATATTATGCTTTGTAATATTGTCTATGATGGCTTTATTTCTGACGTCTCCAGCGTCGAATGTAATAACATCGTAATTGAGCCTCTTCAGAATGGTTTTCACGAAAAAACTCTTCCCGGATCCCGGACTCCCATAGATATATATACCCCTCCTCGTAAGGACATTATTTTTGTTCTCTTCGAAATACTTCAAACTCTCAATCAACTTCTTCTCGTTATCTGACCTCGACAAAATATGGTTAATATTCAATTGCTCCATTTTATATTCTTATGTTTTATTTTTTTATGTCTATTTACGCTGTAAAGCCTCGTATCCAGGAGTCGTTTGTCAATAAGTTGCCTACAAGCTTGACTACTCCCCTCTATACACAGATCTTTTAAGTAGATAACGAAGTTTGGGTATGTTCTTAATTTGTACCTCCACTTCCTAGTCAGAATCCATTCATCAAACTTCTGCGTTAGCAGCACTTCCATTTGTAGCCAACAGTCGCGACGAACTAGCCGTCGTAAATATGTCTGGAAGTTATGGTTTTTCAAATTGTAACACCTCACTATGAGAGGATAATACGTATAAAAATAGTCCTTGTTTGTGATGTATATTACATAAATCGGTACAAATGACTTCACAAATGTAATGATTTCTTCCGGCATTCTCTCCATTTTTGATATAATATTCTATAAAATCTCATATCAAAATTTTGTCCCCAGGACTAATTTCTAACTTAAATGTTGGTAATCCCGTCCCACGTAACACCACACTTGGTTGCCCATGCCTTCTTCTCCCGTTTGGATTGATCTTTAAAATCTCCCCATGTACAGTCTTGGCTATGAGCATTTCCTAAACCCTGCTGATTGTAGCACATATCTTGCCCCTGCTTCTTCCGCATGACGAAGTAATCAGGGCAGTTCCCTACCTCCGGCGGGTACTGTAACTCATTGCGAGAATTCCATAGTAGTATACCTAGAACAATTAGAGATAATATCAATATAACTGTCGCGATTATTAAAACGGTTCTCTGAAACCAGTTCATATATATATTAAATTAAAGATAATTTTTTCTAGGGTCCTATATATATATATGAGTTGCAATAGCAATGGGCGAGTAGACATTTTGGGAAATAATACCATGAACTGTTTTCATTTATATGACAAGATTCCTATCAGCGAGGGAGATACATATTATCGCAATGCATTGACTGGGAACTGGCAGAACAGCATATTATCTGCTACATTCTTTAGCGACGGAAACATCCAGATACTGCAAAATGGAATACGCGGCGGCGTGCACAAGGGTTCTAATGGAAGATTCCTTATAGGCAATCAAGATGTGGATGCACTTAAGATGATAATGAGAAGCACTTTCCTTCAACATTCGAAGAATCTTCCTGACAAAATAACAGAACAAGTTAGACAGCTAAATGATATGGTTCTACAGTATGCCGTGCCCCAAGTATTGGGTGAGGCAATAGGCTACGTGAAATTCAAAAATGATGCCAGTATGATGTACACTCCTATGATACGACCAGCATCAACATACCATAGTAACACTTTAGAATTAAAACCATGGTTCTAAAAAAGATCTTTTTGAAAAAGATTGCATAAACAGGGCGTTAAAGGGTAGTCGCCTCTATTCAGATAGTTCTGACTTAACAATCACTAAAATCACCAAAATAACCCCTAAATAAACGAAAGTGATCAAGCGTTATATACTTCCATCTCGTCCTTGTAACGGGCCTGGTCCTTCAGAGATAAGAGTTTGTATTGCTCTCTATCTTGAACACTCAGCTGTTGCCACATCGCGCCTAATTTTTTGGAGACGATAGCTATCTGTACAGGAGTTCCACTTTTCTTTAAAGCTTCCATAACTTGTTTCCGCGAGGCATCACAGTAGAAGAGATAGGCTGACTTCGCCCTTTTCGGCTTCTTCGGATCCCGCATCGCCTTGAACTTATGGGGAGGACCGAGGAGTTGTAACGCAAATTCCTCAATTCTGTCTACATTCCCCGTCCCAATACATATGCTAGTAATTAGATTTTTATGAGATTCATACCATATGTGGTTAATAGCGCATGTGTCATTATGGAATCTAAGATTGGACATGATGGTTGTATGTATATCTTACGCACTCTGCTGCTAAATCAATTTTCTTAACTATATTTATTTAACCTTAATTTTACTTTTGCGAACTATAACTTTACGTTTCGCTACACCCTTCTGTCGGTTCTGCCGATTGGTTCTGTACAACTTGTACTGTAACTTAAGGGTTTCAAGCTCTGATAGCCACATATCTGAGGGGCTTGTACTTCGTAAAATCTCGAGCTCGCGGACCCTTTGGTTTCTTTGTTCTTGCAACTTCTTTATATTTTCTTCCTCTAGCTGATCAATCCGCATTGATCTAAGGTATTTAAAATCTTTATCATTGTCGATAACAGAGTAAAGTCTTGTGAGCAACAAGGTGATAACTTCATATTTCTTCTTTCGTCGAAGATCTATGGTATCGTCACATTGTTCCTTAATGAATCGTGCCTTATTACTAAGTATATCTACCTCTCGCTTGAGTTGGCTAATCATGTACTGTTTTCGCGTCTTGTATAGTTCAAGTCTAATGGGAATATATGCGTCGATAATATCATACACGCTATCATATTTGTTGAGTCTCTGACGACTATCGAATAAGTACATATTGGTAGTGACCCGTGTTGTATAGAGTTTCAACGTCTTTTCAAGGAGATTGCAGCCGTAATCAACCTTCTTTGGTAACAGTTTATTAATAGAACCCAGCACCAGCCGTATTGTGAAGTCAACATCCGTATCGGTACACATATCAGTATAGCTTCTAACAATGCACTTCGCCTTATTCTTATCCTTATCATCCATCAAAGACTCTATAAACCCTTTATAGTCTTCGGTCCAAGTGCCAACAGGCAGTTCTGTAATTCGAATTGTATCTGTACCGACGATGCTATAATTCCCTTTAATTAGATATCTACTTTCCGAAACTTTTGTGATAGTTCCCTTGAAGCCTTCATAATAGGGATCAATGGATAGCTGAGTTCCCTTTCCTTGTATCTTACGTTGTAGATATTTGATAATCATTTTCGGGTTGAAGGGAGGAATATCGCAACTGAATCCTGTCCCGATGCCCTTGGCCCCATTCACACATACCATAGGGATGATCGGCGCATAGAATTCAGGTTCGACCTGAGTCCCGTCATCATCCATATAGTTCAGAATGGGATTATCGCTGGGAGAGTATATATATTTTGTAATGGGTGTTAAATTAGTGAATATATATCTCTCACTGGCGTGATCTTTGCCACCTTTCAACCTCGTACCGAACTGACCCTTCGGGAGAAAGAGGTTAATGTTATTACTCCCAGTAAATTCAGTGGCCATTCCAATGATGGCACCTACTAGGCTTTGCTCACCGTGATGGTAACAAGAGTGCTCTGATATGTACCCAGCAAATTGCGCCACTTTTATCTCTTTCACAAGATTCCGTTTGAAGGCAGAGAACAGAACCTTTCTGGTACTGATCTTATTCCCGTCGATTAGATTTGGGATAGAGCGGTCGCAGTCGTACTTCGAGAAATGCACCATTTCACGGTCGATGAACGACTCGTAAGTTATATTCTTCTTATTCGCATCAAGTACGGCATTCTTATCATACTTGCGCAGCCAATCCTTCCGGTCATCTGCCCGCTTTTTGTTAAACACCAGATCTACCGCATTGCTACAGTCTTTTCCAGAATGAGTGAAGAACACAGTCTTCATGTCGGCAAAGTACTGTTTAAATTCCTTAGCGGTGGAAGTACCAAGACCTTTAAAATATTTGACAGTCCATCCTTTG
>Ga0255055_10001869_pt1 | contig 15086 bp, 11 predicted proteins | sample JV7_2_27_MG_FD_188633 | JGI IMG/M metagenome (GOLD analysis project Ga0255055, IMG submission 188633) | Seawater microbial communities from Jervis Inlet, British Columbia, Canada - JV7_2_27 | ecosystem: Environmental > Aquatic > Marine > Inlet | place: Canada: British Columbia | collected... | reverse complement strand
GCGACTTCTCTATAGGCCAGAACTCGCAATCGCTCCGGACTCTCGCTCACGTCGGTAAGTACCGACTGTAAGCCACCAGGGCCACGCAGATACGGACTCACAAGGGAAGTCAAAGACACTGCCACGGTCAATGTCACAGCCACCGGCATCGAGACTCTTGCCGCCCGGGAATTGCGATCGCTGAGCGCCTTCTGTGCCCAGTCGCCTGCCAGCGGCAGACCTACCATGAGTGTCAGCAGGGCCGGGACAAACAAGTGCGGCCAGTACCACGGAAAGATCATCGGATTGCCCCATAGATAGAGCACCATGACCCCGATCAGGAAGGCGGCCGGTCCCCATCCAGCAACACGTCGCGAAGTGCCTCGCGCAACACTCGCACCCGCCGCCACCAAGAGTAGGCCCCAGGTCGCCAGGCTAGCCAGATCTCGCCCACTCTGATGCCAGACATCGGACAGGAAACCGGTGACGCCGACACGGACCAGATCCACGGCAATCCCGGCAGGCAGAGGGTAAATCGGCTGCATCTTGGCCACCACCGAGTGGGGCACTGGGCTTCCGTAGTAGGCGGTGGCCGTCACCACCCACATTCCCACCACCAGCATCCAGGCGGCTAGAGCTCTGGCCAATGGGCGCCACTGTCGCCAGAAACCGAACAGGGCCAATGGCACCAGCACCGCGCCCTCCGGTCGCGTCAGCAAGGCCAGACCGGCCAACCCTCCAAAGCTCCAACTTCGGCGCGTCGATAGCGCCCACAACGCCAACAGCACCAGACTCACGAACAGAAAGCTCTCCATCCCGCCGGTCGAGATGACCAGCATGGAACGATTGAGCATGATGCAGGTGGCGGCCAGAGCCGCGAGAAGCGAGCTGCCCGTCAGCCGCCGAGCCAACAAGAACGCCGCTACCCCTGCAAGCACCAGCCAGATGGCGTTCCAGCGAACTGCCACCTCCGGCAGCGAGGCGTGCGATGACAGCAGACGAAGGGGTGTCAACCAAAACAGATAGAGGGGCGTAGAGGAGCCGAAGACTCTCTCTCCCGAGTTGTATACAGGGCCTCGACCGGTAGCGATGTTGTCCGCGTAGCGGTAGGTGATGAAGGCGTCGTCGAATGGCAGCACCGCCACCCGAGCGTGAATCACCACCACCCAGGTGGCCGCGGCAATCAGGACCACCACCGCCAGGCTTCGACCCTTTCCGTGATCAAGCCGGCGGCCGAACTCGGCCAGTTTCTCCAGGGCTGACACGCTCTCTCCTATCCTATCTCGGGCTCAACCTGCAGAGCAGATCTTGCCCACCGGTATCGCTCGCGATAAGTTACGCGAACTATGCGAGTTTTCAAGCCAATCATCCTTGTTTTCCTTGTCGCCTGCCTCGTCGCCCCGGCGGCATCGGGTCAGGCCGCTGATTCCATTCCGGCCCCACCCGACGTGGTAGCACCTCCCGAAAATGCTGCAGTCACCCCTTCCGGTCTGGCCACCGTGGTTCTCGAACCCGGAACCGGGACCGAGCACCCGGGTCCCGAAGACCTGGTCAAGGTGCACTACACGGGTTGGTCCACAGACGGCAAGATGTTCGACAGCTCGGTGGTCCGCGGCGAGCCCGCGGGTCTACCCCTGAACCGAGTCATCCCCGGCTGGACCGAAGGACTACAGCTGATGGTCGAGGGCGAAAAACGCCGGCTCTGGATCCCAGAGGAGTTGGCCTACAAGGGGATGCCCGACAAACCGCAAGGAATGCTGGTGTTCGACGTCGAGCTATTGAGCTTCCGGAAGAAACCTTCGCCTCCCCCGGTGCCGGAGGATGTCGGTGGACCTCTCGCAGACGCGAAGCGCACCAGATCGGGACTGGCGACCAAGGTGCTCGAGCCGGGAACCGGCACCGGCCACCCGACACCCAAGAACCGAGTCACCGTGCACTACACCGGCTGGACGACCGACGGCCAGATGTTTGATAGCTCGATCCTGCGGGGACAGCCTGCGACTTTCCCTCTCAACCAGGTCATCAAAGGTTGGACCGAAGGACTACAACTCATGGTCGTGGGTGAAAAGCGGCGGCTCTGGATCCCAGAAGAGTTGGCCTACCAGGGGATGCCCGACAAACCGCAGGGGATGTTGGTCTTCGACGTCGAGCTGATTACTTTCCGCTAGCGGCCACGCCGCGGATCGGCAAGGGGAGGGTACCGGTCCCCACCGGGACATCGTCGTAGTCCTCTTGCGGCTGCATTCCAGCGGCCCGGGGGGCCACCACCTCGGTGAAGATCTCTACCACCAAAGGATCGAACTGCACACCCGCGTTTTCATGCAGGTACTCGAGCACCGTCTCATGGCTGAGGGCAGGTCGGTATGGGCGAGCTGACCGGAGAGCGTCGTAGCAGTCGGCGACAGAAAGAATCCGGGCTTCGAGACAGATCTCATTACCTGCCAGCCCCAAGGGATAGCCCTTGCCGTTGATCCATTCGTGATGTTGATGGACGATCGGAACCGAGTCGGCCAGACCTGGAATCGGCTCGATGATTCTCACTCCGAGCTGGACGTGCTCACGCACTTTGTCCATCTCCTCGGGTGTCAGACGATCGGGCTTGTCGAGAATCGATGCCGAAACCCCGATCTTGCCGATATCGTGGAGCAGGCTGCCGCGATGCAGGACCTGCAGTCGCTCACTGGACAGACCCACCGCTCGACCGAGTTGCTGGGCCAAACTGGTGACCCGTTCGGTGTGACCCATGGTCCAGTGGGACCGGACATCGATCGTCCGCGCCAACGCGGTCAGTGTCCCCCAGTTGAGATCATCCAATTCCTCGATCAAATGCGCGTTGGAGAGAGCGATCGACACCTGATCGGTGAGCTGTCGAGCTTGTTCGATGTCGTTGGCGCTCAGACCCGAGATGTCACCGATGGCGGCCGCCACCACAGCCGTCAGCTCGTCCTGCACGAAGACTGGGAAGGTAATCAGGGTGTCGACCGCTACTTCAGAATCGTCGGAAAAGTAGCTTGGACAATAGGTTCCGAGGTTCTGAACCAGGTACTTCCGGTTCCTTTCGAGCAGTGCCATCTCTTCGACAGAGAGCTCGATCGCCGTCGAGGGCGGCGTCGGCTCGATCTCTGTGCCACGACAGTACCTCCAACCAACGCCACCCGCCCTCGAGGTGATGACCGACACACAGACCCTCTCGCACGGCAGAACGTGGTCGAACTGCTCCAGAACCGTGGCGACGATCCGCTCCGGGTCGAGCTCCGACAGGATCGCCTGCTGGAGACTGTTCAGGCTGCCCAGGACATTGAATTGCCGGTTGAGGCTGGTCGCCATGCTGTTGAACGAATCGGCCAGGTCGGCAAATTCGTCGTTGCTGGTCACCTCCACATGGATGTCGAACTTGCCCTCGGAGATCTGTCGAGTCCCGGACTGAAGCTCTTGCAGTGGAGTCATGCTCTTGCGGATCTGAGCGATGCTCAGCAACAAGATGATCCAGAACGATGCCAGGAGGATGGTCGGAAAGCTCCTTCTGAAGCTGGCCAGCGGCAAAAGTAGCTGCTCGCCTGCCTCGCTCATCACGATGGTCATGGTGGGATAGAAAAACACCGGGCGTAGATTCACCACCCGGTAGTGGGCCAGAAACTCGGTCTCTTCATGGTTCCAAGAGAAGTTGCCCTGGGACCCTTTGGCCACCTCGTTCAGGACCGCTGTGGGAGTGCCACTGCCGGCGGGCAGACTCGAAAAAAGCTCGCTTCGCTTGCTGGCGTCGAGCACCTGAAGCTCGGTCATGGGTGGCAGGGTGCTCTCGAAAGTGGGACCCCACCAGAGATACAGGGGTTCCACCTCGCCCCACAAGACGACCACTTCGCCCTCGACCGTCTCTGCCCGCCGAACCAGCAGATACCGCCCTCCTGAATCTGCACCCGTCTCGATCTTCAGTAGTGGCTTCTGGGTGTTCATATGCACCCACTCGTCAGGCTCGATAATCGGAACGACGGTGGGTGAGCCATGGAGCACAAAGGTCCCCGCCGAATCACTGACGACCACTACCGATCGAAAGCGCTTTGCCAGATCCTGGCCCAGGAGATCCGAGAGCCGTGGAAAGTGAGGCACCGGTGTCACTCGTAGCTCCGACGCGATGATTTGCAGCTCGGTGTCGAGAAACGTGAGCCGCTCCCAGATGCCCATGACGGCCGACTTGCTGTAGTCGCGCAGCCGGCTCTCACCCTGATTCTGGAGGGTCTTATTGACCGACGAATACGAGACCACTGCCAACACCAGGATCGGCAGCAGTGCACAGCCGACGAACAGAAGAAACATCCGCCGACCGAATTTGCTGCCCAGAAACGTGGTCTCGATGTGCACCACTAGAACTCGTTGGCGGGGCCGACGTAGAGGCCGTCGTTGGCCCGAACGATGTCATCCCAGCTCGCCTTGGCCGTCAGCGGCGATGCGCTAACACCATCGGGCCCCATGCTGTAGAGGTCGTAGTCGGAGTTTAGCGGCACCAAGAAACGGTCCTTGCGCGCCTTGCCGTTCCAGTCCTTGGACTCGGAAGACAGATACTGGTACGGATTTCCCCAGCGATCGTAGCGGTGAACCCCGTCCGAAAGCTCATCGAGAGTGTCGGGGAAACGCTCCTGGAAGCGCTCGAACGACTCAATCTCCACCTGCAGGTCGAGCAGGTCGTGAATTACTCGATTCCTGGACGCCCGGTCGATGTAGCCAATGAATCCCGGCACGATGATCGTCGTGATGGTCCCGATCAGGGCGATGATGATGAGCAACTCGACCAGGGTGAAGGCACCCGACCGAGGCAGCTTTCTTCTGCGGAGTTGGCTCGCGAAGATTCTCATGTCTTCACCCTCGTCCAGGTCACTCGACTCCGGTTGGCCAGCTGCAGCTCATCCTCGGAGAAGCGGTAGCGCAGCAGCAGCCGGTATTCGTCGCCATCCGGTTCTTGATAGTCGATGGTGCAGACTGCCGAATCCTCCTGGTACTCGGTGCTGACGGCAATGATCGAATTCGGGCTCGGGTCACCCTGTCCGGTGCCGAAGTAGATGCGATCCTTGAAGATCTGCATAAAGCGGTCCTCGTAGGAGGGATCCTCGGTTGTCCAGGTCCCAAGCAGCTCCGCCGGTAGGGTTTCCTGAACCGTGCCGCAGGCGAGAAGCATCGGCAGCATCAGCAGGCTCCAGATCGCTGCTTTCGACCAATACCCGAACAGATTCTTGACCATGTCTAACTCCTGTCTGCCTACGGCTGACTTCTGTACGTTCGAAACATGCCCATTGCCAACATCAGCCCACAGATAAGGAAACCTGCCACCACCCGTGCGCGGTGGCACCCCCTGCGACCTCTCCAGGTCATCTCCTGTGACCTATTGTGCGCTGGGCGGTCCAAGACCTCAGTGAAACCATCCACAAATGGTCGCACCGCCATTTTTTTCCCGGGGGCCTGGTGGGCGATCTCAAACGGTCAGTACCGCTTTCATTGCCTGGCAGATCGAGACCTTGAAGGAGACCAATTTCGGGACGGGGTTCGCTCAGTCTACATAGCCGAGCGCTTCGAGTTGCCGGCGCTGCTCTTCGCTGATCTCGACCTCGTCGCCAGGTTGGTGCTCACCGGCTGCCGCGCCCAGGCGGTCCTGGAAAGCCTTCAACTCAGCGAGCAGCCCTTCGCTCGCGCCGACCTGATCGAGCGGCTGCGCCTCGACGGGGTCGGAACGCAGGTCGAAGAACTCGATCGTGTCCCTGCGCTCGTTATAGATGAGCTTGGTTCCGTCCTGGATTACGGCCGTAAGGTCCCGATGACGATGGTGCTCCGAGATGATCGGCTGCTCCGAGTCTCGGTCTCGCAGATGAACCCCGGAAACGTCGTGTTCAAGGGGAATACCGAGGTAGTCGAGCAGCGTCGGGAGAAGGTCGACGTGGGCCACGTAGCGGGTGCTTCGTACCGCCTTGCTGGAGCCTGGCCACTTGATGACCAGCGGGATATTGATGAGCTCATTGTAGACCGAGGTCCCGTGCCCCATGCCATAGTGATCCATAAACTCTTCGCCGTGATCCGCCGTGAAGACGACGATCGAGTCTTGCAGGTGGCCCTCGCTCTCGAGTCGATCCAGGAGCCTACCGATATGGAAATCCGTAAAGGCGATCTCCGAGTCGTAGAGGTCGTAAAGGTAATCTCGTTGAGCCTCCGAGATCATCCCTCGATAGGCCCGAGAATTCAATTGCCGATGCGGCATTACCCACCACTGCGATTCCGCATCGGGCGGGGTGCCGGAAAACCGAAACCCTTCGTGCTCCATGAAGAGATAGTGGGGATCGAAGTAGTGCACCATCAGAAAGGTGGGCTGCTCGTTCAAACGGTCGACGACCTGCAAGGCAGCTTCGGTCACAATCCCCGAGGTGACCACCCGATGCCCGCCGGCGAAGGACTGGAAGGTGTCGAAGCCTCTATCGAAGCCCCACTGGGCGCCGACAAAGGTGTGGCTCACGATCGCATGCGTCGCGTAGCCATGCGCTGAGAGAATCTCCTGCAGAAAAGCCGCCGAATCGGGAATACGCCGGCGAAACCCCTCGATCCCGAGCACCGACGGGTACTGCGAGGTCAACATCGCGGCGACGGAAGGCAGCGTCCACGGGGCATGACTAAACGCGTTCTCATAGACCACCGAGGTGCTGGCCAGACGGTCGAGGTTGGGCGAGGTGTTCCGATCGTGTCCGTAGAGCCCTAGCCGGTCCTTGCGCAGGGTATCGACGAGGATCAGGATGATGTTGGGCTGCTCGACGCGGTTGGCCCAGGCGGCCTCGAGTTCGTCAGGTGGATCGGGTGGGCTTGATCCCCCACAGCTGCTCATCAGAAGAGGCAAAAAGATCGTCACCACCGAAGCAAAGTATCTAGAGAGACCTTGTCGACGCATCAATGCCACTCCTCGTCGGGGACGAAGAGTAACAGAGAGGATGGAGCGCGCGGACCCTTCAGCCTTCGGCAACAGCAGCGTAGGCGCCAGGGTAGATCTTCTCAGGCTGACTGTCGGCCACTGGCTCGATACGTGCTGCGCAGACCTTGTACTCGCCGGTGCCGGTGACCTTGTCCCCGGCGTCTGTGGTCAGGTAGTTGGTCCTCGACTCGGGAAAATGAAACGGCATCCAGATCACACCCTTGCGGACCTGCCGGCTGATCATGGCGCGGCAACGCACCCGACCACGACGACTGACGACTTCGACCAGCTGTCCATCCTCGATACCCAGCTTGCGGGCATCACGGCGGTGGATCTCGACAAAGGCCTCGGGTTGTTTGGTCGTCAGACCTTCGTTGCGGCGGGTCTGGGTGGCGGCGTTGTAGTGATAGAGAGTGCGTCCCGTCGATAGCACCAACGGATACTCGGGATCTGCCTGTTCGAAGGGCGGGTTGTAGACCACCGGCTGGAACAGCCCCTTGCCGCGCAGCACGCCACCCTTGTGCAAGTACTCGGTGCTGGGGGCTTCCGGGCTCGCCACCGGCCACTGCAGACCGCCCTCCTTCTCGATGCGCTGATGCGAGATGCCGGCGAATTTCGGCGCCAACGAGGCCATCTCGTCGTAGACCTGCGACGGACCCGAATAAGCCGGTTGCTCGAGTCCCGACCGCCGCATGACCTCGAGGAGAATCTCCCAGTCGGCACGTGCCTCTCCCGGGGGCTCCACGGCCTTGCGGACCCGTTGGACTCGCCGATCCGAGTTGGTGAAGACTCCTTCCTTCTCGGCAAAACAGGCCGCCGGCAGCACCACGTGGGCATAGCGACAGCTCTCGTTGAAGAAGATGTCCTGCACCACCACGAACTCGAGACCGTTCATGGCCTCCTCCACCCGACAGACGTTGGGCTCGGAGATGACGATGTCCTCACCCATCAGATACAGCCCCCGGATACGGCCATCGGCCATGGCCTTCATCATGACGTTGAGATTGAGGCCTGGCGTCTCACTTTGCTCGACACCCCAGGCCTGCGAGAACTTGGCCCGTACCTCGGGATCCTCGGCCCTTTGGTAGCCGGGATAGAAGACCGGGGTGGCTCCCGAATCGTTGGCACCCTGCACGTTGTTCTGTCCCCGCAGGGGATTCATTCCAGCCGAGCGTTTGCCTAAATGGCCGGTCATCAGGACCAGGTTGGACAGCGCATAGACGTTGTCGGTACCGCAGGTATGCTCGGTGATCCCCAGGGTGTAGTAGATCCCGGCCTTTTCGGTTGTGGCGTAGGCACGGGCCACTTCACGGATCATCTCAGCCGGCACACCAGTGATCTTCTCTGCTGCCTCCGGCGGAAAGTCCAGAACCGTGTCACGCACCGCTTCCCAATTCTCGGTGTTGGCGGCGATGAACTCCTGGTCCTCCAACCCCTCACTGACGATGACGTTGGCGATGGCGTTGAGCAGCCAGACGTCGGTCCCGGGCTGGAGCTGCAGATGCCAGTCGGCGATTTCGGTCAGCCACACCGCCCGCGGGTCGGCCACCGCCAGCTTGGCGCCGCGGCGCACGGCTCGCTTCATCTCCATGGCAATGATGGGATGCGCCTCGGTGGTATTGGAGCCGGTGACGTAGAGAAAGTCGGCGTCGCGGATTTCAGGAATCGAGTTGGTCATCGCGCCCGCGCCGTAGGTGGTCACCAGACCGGCGACCGTGGGGGCGTGTCACGTGGCTGCGCATTGATGGACGTTGTGCGTCTGGAACGCCGCCCGCGCCAGCTTCTGCATCAGGTAGTTCTCTTCTTTGGTGCAGCGGCTGGAGCTGACAAAGGCCAGCGCGTCGTTGCCGTGATTCTCCTGAACCGCCGTGAGCCCCTTGGCCACCCGGTCGAGGGCTTCGTCCCAACTCGCTGGCCTCAGCTGACCATCGACGTCGCGTACCAACGGTCCCGTCAAGCGATCGGGGTGGTGGATGAAGTCGTTGGCGAACCGACCCTTGACACACAGGTTGCCATCGTTGACGGTGGTTCCCGGCGGTGGGCTGGTCACCTTGACCACCCGGTTGGCTTCGCGGTCCACATTGAGGTCGATCTGGCAACCGACCCCGCAGAAGTTACAGGTAGTTCGAACCTTCTCCAGATCCCTCTCGGGTTTGCCGTAGAGCAAGGCCTGCTTCTCGGTCATAGCACCGGTGGGGCAGACGTCGATGCACCCACCGCAGAGCTCACACGTCGTGTCGTTCAGGCTCTTCCGATCGGCTGTCGAGATCGTCGTGTGCGCACCACGGTGGGCCAGCGTGATGGCGCTGACGGCCTCCACCTGATCGCAATAGCGGGTACACAGTGAGCAAGCGATACAGCGATCGGCACGAAACTCGATAAAGAGATTGGTGTCGTGCGGCCGACCCGCTCGTGGTGAAACCACCGGCTCCCATTCACCCGCCGTTCCGTAGGTGTCGGCCAATTGGAACAACCGCGAAGGATTGTTGTCCTCAGCGATCTGTCGGTCCTGCACCGTGTCGGCAAGGTGAAGCGACAAAACGAATTGACGGTTGCGATCGACCCGGGAGGTGTTCGTCCGCACCACCATTCCCGGCGACACTTTCGTATGGCAGGCCGGCTGCATCAGATTGGCACCCTCGACCTCGACCAGACAGATGCGACAGGCGCCGGCCGGTGTCAGGCGGTCGTCGTGACAAAGGGTGGGAATCTGAATATCCGCCTGGCGTGCCGCCTGCAAGATGGTCTCGTCTTCCCGGAAGGGGATCTCGTTGCCATCGATGACGACGAATTTGCTATCGCTCATCGGGGTCTCCTTGGGGAGAGAGGCCAAACTCCTCGGGAAAGTACTTCATGGCACTGGTCAGGGGTAGGAAGGCTGCCTGTCCAAGGCCGCAGATGCTGGCCTCACGCATACCCCACGCAATTTCTTGTACGTACACCAGGCTTTCACGGTCGCCCGCTTGATACCGCTCCAGAGCCTGGCGCAGGATCTGGGTGCCGATTCGGCAAGGCGAGCATTGCCCACAGGACTCGTCCTCGAAGAAGACCATCTGCGTCAACGCCGCCTCGACCATGTCCACGGTCTCGTTGAGCACCACGATCCCGGCTGAACCCAACATGCTGCCCGCCCCACGAAGCGACTGGAAATCCATGGCGATATCGACCTTGCTGGCAGGTAGAAACCCGCTGGAGGCACCCCCTGGAGAGAAGGCCTTCAGCGTGCCGTCGACCTCACCGGCCAGCTCGAGCAGCTCCCGCAGGCTGGTTCCCATCGGTGCTTCATAGACGCCTGGGTTCGCAACATGGCCCGACAGGCAATACAACTTGGTACCGGCTTCGGTGCGGCCAATACCCTTGAACCAATCGCCGCTCCGTTTGAAGATCGCCGGCAGGCAGGCGATGGACTCGACGTTCTGAATCAGGGTCGGTTGGCCACGGAATCCTTTTTCCACCGGAAACGGTGGCTTCATCCGCGGCATGCCGCGCTTGCCTTCGAGAGCCTCGAGTAAAGCCGTCTCCTCACCGCAGATGTAGGCACCATGCCCGTCGACAAAGTGCCAGCGCAGGTCCTCGTCGAGCCAGCCACTCTCCTCGGCCTCCGCGAGAGCTCGCTGGAGTGCGGCCTTGACCTGGCCAAACTCACCACGCACATAGGCGTAGACATCCCGAGCCTCGAGACAGTAAGCAGCAATAGCCAGACCCTCGATCACCAGATGAGGACGGCGCAGGATCACTTCGCGGTCTTTGAAAGTACCCGGTTCGCCCTCGTCGGCGTTGAGCACGATGTAGCGCTCGGCCTCGGACTGCTGCCGAATCGCACGCCACTTGATATGGGCCGGAAACCCAGCTCCACCCCGCCCGGTCAAACCCGAGCTCTCGAGCTCGTCGAGGATCCACTCGGCACCCTTTGCCTGCGCCAAACCGAGGGCGTCATAGCCCTGATGCTCCGCTGCCCGCAGATCGATCGCAAGATCAGAGCTCGACGGTGAGAACGCCGGCTCGGGTGTCGCAGGATCGCCTTCCGGATCCCAGAAGGCCGGCGCCAGATCGCAGCGACCCAGACAGGCGGTAAACGTGGCCACCTCGCCCTTGGCCTGCAAATCGACCATCAGGTCATCGCAGCCGGCCAGCCGGCAAGAAAGTCCCTTACAGACCCTCGTTCCGGCACCCGGCTCGGCCAAGAGGTGGTAGAAGGTCGCCACCCCGTAGATATCAGCGGCGGGGACACCGATCTGACGATGCACCTTCTCGACAATCCCCTCCCGCAGCCCACCCTTTTCGTCGAGCCGCTCCAGAACCTCTTCACGATTGGCGTTTTTGGGCAACATGATGAGGCCAGAAATCTAACACAAGGGACATTGCGCATGAGGCTTGCCGAGCAAGCTCCCAATCTGAGGGGTGCAGGAGCCATTGTACCTCGCAGGATCGTACTGTATTCTGTATACTGAATACCAACCAGAGAAGCGAAAACCCTGGATTTCTGAAGGGAACAGCAGGATTGACAGCGATTCAGCGCCAGAATCTAAGCTCTCAGGTTCTCGAGGAAGTCCGCCGGCTGATCCTCGAAGGGAATCTCGCACCGGGGGGTCCAATCGTGGAGAGCGGTCTGGCCGCAGATCTGGGAGTCAGCCGCACTCCTCTTCGCGAGGCGCTGCACAGCTTGGAACGCGAGGGGTTGGTGACCAGCGAGCCGGGACGCGGATTCCTCGTTCCACCGCTCGTCGTCGACGAGGTCCAGGAGCTCTATCCTTTGCGAGCCCTTCTCGAACCCTTGGCCCTGCGTCTGTCGGGTCTACCCGACAATAAGACCCTCCTCGAGCTCAGAGCACTCACCCAGAGGCTCGCTAACACTGCAGTGGGCCAGAAATGGGTCACAACCGACACCCGGTGGCACGCCTTTCTGGTCCATCGTTGCCCGAACCACCATCTCTTGCGATTGATTCGAGATCTGCACCGACACACGCAGCGCTACGAGTTCGCCTTCATGCGCAGTCCCGACGATCTTCCAGCTGCTATCGAGCAGCGCCAGAGGGTCTTGGCAGAGCTGGAGGCTGGAGATCTCGAAGAAGCCTGTTCTCAATTGGCTGACAGCGTGCTGGTGGATGTCGAGGCAGTTCTCGAGGGACTGAATCGGAGCTAGCCCGTCCGAAAATCACTTGTTGAATGGGAAAATTCCTGCTGGCTGGGAGGCAGGGATTCGTGCCGTTTCACGACCCGAAACGAGATGTGTCCTCTGGCCGGCTCGCGCAAGCGCTCACCGCGCTATGGGGTTCGAATCCCTGCCACAGCAGTGAGCAGGACCCTATGCTGACTGGACTTGGCGTTGGCTGTCAGGAAATTGCTGGCTGGGAGGCAGGGATTCGAACCCCGATTCCACGGTCCAGAGCCGTGTGTCCTACCATTGAACGACCTCCCAACGAACGCAAGAGGCTAGCAAAATCGCGCTTGAAGGGTCAACTTCAAAGGGTGGAAGCGAGAGGGCTCACTCCTTTCGATATAAGAACCAATCCCAGCCCGAAAGACCGTAATGACGATAGGTCTCGACGAGCGCGTAGGACCCGGCGGGGGTCTTCAGCACCGGATGACCATACAACCCCTCTGCAAAGGAATGGAGGAACAGCCATTCGGGCTGCCTCGCCTCCCAGTCGCCGACCTCGATGTACTCCACCGCGAGTTCTGGGTGCTCTCGTCGGGTGTAGAACTCGAGGACCGTGCGGTTTCTGTGATCGTGATCGCTGCCCACGCTTATGGGTCGATTCGCCGCTTCCACAGCAAGCCGTTCAACGGCCTGCGCATACTCCCCTCTCAACGCGGTCAGAAATCGACCGAGCTGCACAACGTTGCCACCCACGATGACTACCAACACCAAGGCAACTGTCACCCTTTTTCCGGTTTCTCCCTCCTTCCACCAGCGGCACAACAAACCGGCGAGCAAGAGAAGCGTCAGAAATACAGGGATGAGAAAGTAGCGCGCTGCGACGAATGGCGGTCGGGCAAGAGCTAGGGCAAGAGCTAGGGCAAGCGCCGGCGCTATAAAGATAGAGACTGCGAAGAGAATCCACTCGGAATCGCCCTTCTTGCGTCGACGCTCGAGCTCCACTACGGCCGTGGCACCCAAGACCACCGGTGCCAGGGCAAGGAAGAAACCCGTTGCTGGGAGGCCGAGAGCGAGTGCCGTGGCCTGCCCCACCGCTTCCGCGGCGTTCATCAACGGTGCGCCCCCCACCCTGATGTGGCGTCCATCCACCCAGTAGAGAAGCAGCACAATTACGGCCGGCAGCCCAAAAAGGCGGACCAGCACCCTCAACATGCCATGTGAGCGGCCGCTGGATCGGGTTGAGCCGAAGACGACCCAGGCGGCCCCACCCAACAAGAAAACCGAGAAACTGAGGTGTGCTAGCAGCCCGAGAATGGAGAAGACTCCGAAGAGCGGCCCCCACGGACCCGACCTACCTCTGATCTCCAAATCGAGGCAGGACCAAGACAAGACAAGAAACAAAAGAAGCAAGGCATAGCCCCGTGCCTCCGTGCCCTGGAGAACGAACAGGTACGACGGCGACAGCAGCAGCAACACCAACACCGCTTCTGAGCGATTCCGCCTTGCCACTGCCAGACCGACCCAGACCAACCACAACAAAGACGCCAGTAATGGAGCCACCCGGTAAACCCACGACGGACGATGATCTCCAAGCAGCTGCAGCCACAGAGTGTTCAGATAGTGATTGTTGTCGTGATGTAAGGCAGTGAAGACACCGAGCGGACCGCCGGCCTCCTTGGCCAATTCGATGGACCAGATCTCGTCGAGCCACAGGTCTCCGCGAACCGCCGCGAGCCTGACTCCAACCCCCATCACCAGCAGAGCTACGATGGCCCACTGAATCTGCTTCGAATGCAACCGCATTCCTTGCGCTCCGACCACGCCGCGGCAACCATACACCGTACCTTCGTTCTATACTGAAAAGGCAAGGGGCTGGCCCCTTACAGGCTCGGCTGCTTGGATCTGTCCCCGGTCCCAAAGCAACGAAAGGGGGAAAGCATCATGACCGAGAACCCACATACCAGCGTCGACGTGATTCTGGCCGCCACGGACTTCTCCGGCACGGCCCAGGCAGGAATCGACTGGGCGGTGGAGATCGCCAAAGCCAATAGTGCCCGTATCGAGTTGATCCATGCCCTCCTGGTCCCGAGTCGCGCCACCGACTTCGTACCCTCACCCCCCGATTTCACCGAAGCCCTTCAGGAGGCGGCCTCGGGGCGTCTCAACGCCATCACCGAGAAGGTCCGCGAGCTCGGCGTCGAGGTCACACCCGATCTGCGGCTCGGAGTACCCTCCCAAGTGATCCTCGAGGCTGCCGAGGAAAAGGCGGCGGATCTCATCGTCATCGGTACCCGGGGCCTCAGCGGCTTCCGTCACCTCCTGCTCGGCAGCACCGCCGAGCGGGTGGTTCAACACGCCTCCTGCCCGGTGCTTACCGTACACCCCGAAGACACCGACAAGCACCGTCCGATCAAGACGATTCTGGTGCCGACGGATTTCTCCCGCGATGCCGCCACGGCTTGTCAGGCGGTTCTAACCCTCTTGGGTGGCCAGCGGGATGCCACGATCGTGCTCCTTCACGTCTACCACCTGCCCTACGAATACACCGCCTACGGCACAATCCCTACCTCTCTCGACTATTTCAAGGATGTGGAAGGTGCTGCCGAGGACAGGCTCGAGGAGTTGGCCACAAGCCTTCGGGATGAGGGTCTGACCGTTCGCACTCTCGCCAGAGAGGGCTTTCCTCCCGAGATCATCATCAACGAGGCCGTGGCCGCCGAAGCCGATCTCATCGCCATGGGAACCCACGGACGCACAGGCTTGGCCCACCTCGTACTTGGAAGCACCGCCGAAAGGGTCGTCCAACGCGCCTCCTGCCCGGTGTTGACCTTCCGCAGCGAGAAGAAGGACTGACGAGAAGAAAAGGTCTTAGGGTCTTATGGTCTTAGGGTCTTGGGGTCTTACCTCAAGACCCTAGGACCTCATGCCCTGGGTGGGTGGGGGCAATGGCGGAGAGGGAGGGATTCGAACCCTCGGTCCAGGTCGCCCCGGACAACTGCTTAGCAGGCAGCCCTGTTCGACCACTCCAGCACCTCTCCGCGGTCGTTGCAGGACCACCGATTCTAG
>Ga0255055_10001868_pt1 | contig 15090 bp, 8 predicted proteins | sample JV7_2_27_MG_FD_188633 | JGI IMG/M metagenome (GOLD analysis project Ga0255055, IMG submission 188633) | Seawater microbial communities from Jervis Inlet, British Columbia, Canada - JV7_2_27 | ecosystem: Environmental > Aquatic > Marine > Inlet | place: Canada: British Columbia | collected... | reverse complement strand
CAGCACGAAACCGAGAAAGCTCTCCTCTGAAAAGTCATCCGTCTTCTTCGCCAGGTCTGCAACCACTTCCAGTGCGGTGCTTTTGCCGATGGAGGTCACGGTGCTGGCCAGAGGATCGGGGAAGCTCACGGCGCGATCACCTTGTAGGGCCAGGTGTCGGGCTGCCGCGTCGCGGTCCCCCGTTGCTCGGTAGGCCTGGGCCAGGGGATAGTGGATGGCGGTGGCCTCGGGCTGCAGAGCCAGGGCCCTTTCGAAATAGTCGATCGCCTGTTCGGGGTTCCCGGCTAGTGCGGCGACTCGACCCAGTCCGAACTGCACCGCGGCGCTGTCCGGATCCGATTCCAGGGCCCGCTGGAAGTAGGTTCCTGCCTCCTCGGCACGACCCAGCTCGAGCAGAGCGTTGCTTAACCGGATCAGTGGTGCCTGCTCCCCGTCTCCCAACTCCAAGGCGAGCTCGTACTGCCGGACTGCATCTGCGAGATCGCCTTTCGAGTTGCTGACGAGTCCGAGATAGTAGGCCCATCGCACATCCTGTGGCGACAGCGCCGCGGCATTTCGGTAGCAGATCTCGGCTGCATCGAGAAGCTCGAAGGCGTGGAGTATCTGGGCGAGGAAACCGAAGCCTTCGCGCACCTCCGGCGCTTCTGAGTCACCGGCTGCGACCGCAGCCTCGAGCGATTCCTGCAAGGTCTCGATCTTCTGTCGCGCGGCCGGCTGCAGACTGCTCAGATTCGGTCGCGGAATCTCCAGTTGGAGATCGCTCTCGGCAATCGCCCCAGGCGACTCGATAGTGCTGGTCGCCGCGACACTCGATAGCGCCATCATGATCAACAAAGAGAATCGTAAAAGTCTTCTCATGGCTCCATCTCGATGCTTGGTTGTTCGATGATCAGATAGTGATCGAGAGCAGGGGAACGCAACTCCGTCACTCTGCCAGCGGGCCAGTAGGTGCGAAGCGCAAGCACTTCAACGTCTTCACCGAGGCCTACAAGGACCCGCGGATCGTTCGCAGAGGCGAAGCTACCATCGGTCTTTACCCGGCGCCACAATCGCTCGCCGTTGGCGAGGACGAGCTCGACCCGGCCGCCGATCATGTCACGGCGACCTGGCCCGCCGAGCAGCCGAGCACCCTGCCAGTGCCGTTTCTGTCCGACGGTGTTCATTAGCAGACGCGCTGGACGCCCGAGGTTGACCGACAGCAAGTCAGAATCGCCGTCGCTGTCGAGGTCGCCAACGGCCAGAGCGCGACTGACCTCGGAGCGTTGAAAAGCGGCTCCCGCTTGCGGACTGACATCCGTATAACGACCGTCGCCCTGGTAGTGAAAGAGCTGATTGGGCTGGTGAAAGGGGAAAGGGTCACCCTCGTCGGTGAGCTCCTGGACTTCGCGCACGGCACCGTTGGCGACCGCGATGTCCAGGAGACCGTCGTTGTCGTAGTCCATCCAGGCGAGACCCCAACTGGTATAGCCCCAGCTCGGTGGCCCGAGACCGGTTTCCACCGTCCGGTCTTCGAACATACCCTGACCATCATTCAAGAAAAGAGTGTTGGTCTCACCGGTGAGATGGGTCATGAAGAGGTCGAGATCGCCGTCGCCGTCGAAGTCGCTGGCATCCACCCCCATGCTCGCCTCAGGGCGGCCGAGCCGATTGACGGCGCAACCGGCGAGCATCGCATCATCCACGAACCGGCCCTCAGCAGTTTGGATCCAGAGCTGATTGGGGACGCCGTCATTGGTCACATAGAGATCGGGTAAGTTGTCACCGTTGAAGTCTGCCGCCACCACCCCGAGCGACTTGCTGAGCGGTCGAACGATGCCGGAGGTGTTGGAAACGTCGGCAAAGGCACCGTCGCGTGTGTTGCGAAACAGCCCGTCTGGCACCCCGAGGTAGGCCGCGGGGTTGCAGTAGTCTCGCGCCCCTGTCTGACTGCGACAGATCTTCTGCTTGTCGAGATCGAATTCGATGTAGTTGCCCACATAGAGATCGAGCCAGCCATCGTTGTCGAAGTCGAGCCAGGTCACGGGAATGCTCCAGCGAGGGTCATCGAGACCGGCTTCCAGCGGGACCTCGCGAAAGCTTCCGTTCCCCTCGTTGTGGAAAAGCTGGTTGGGCCCCAAGTTTGCGAGATAGATGTCGACCCAGCCATCGTTGTCGTAGTCTGCCGCCGCTGCTGCGCAGCCGTAATTCCCGGCTTCGATCCCGCTCTCCTGTGTCACGTCGACAAAACGGAGTTGCACAGCGCCATCGGGCAGGATCTGGGAATCGTTGCGATAGAGACGGTCGATAAGCGGCACACCCTCTGGTGGCGGGGATACGGCAGCGGAGACAACCTGGTCTGGGGACATGAGTCGACCTTGAAGAAGGTAGAGATCCAGATCCCCGTCGTTGTCATAGTCGAATAGTGCTGCACCGCCGCAAGTAATCTCCGGCAGGAAGAAGTCACCGGTCGCGCCATTGAACTGCACAAAGTCGAGACCCGAGTCCGTCACCTCGGCGAATATCTCGCTGCCGGCTGTATTGCGAACCACGAGACACGCTGCGACCCAGATGATGATCGCCGCTCGAGCGGGTCGACCCGGAAATAAGCTCATTGGCAAAAGCGTTGGGTGATGACGAGCTCGACGCCCATGGGAAGGTGTATTCTACCTGGGAGAGTGACTGATTCGTGAAAAGAACATCGCACAATCGTCGTGTCGGGTGGTGGGGGCTGGTCGTCCTGCTGTTAGGTACGCCTGTCGAAATCTCGGCCCAAGCCGGAGAAGTGGCGCCGGAGACGCCGCCAGACGAGCAGAGCATCTATTTCGAATCCGTTGAAGTCAGGGTCGTCAATGTCGACGTCTATGTGACCGACAAGAAAGGCAGACCGGTGACCGGTCTGACCAAAGACGATTTCGACCTGCGTGAGAATGGCAAGCCAGTAGAGATCACCAACTTCTTCGCCGTCGAGGACGGCAAGCCCATTCAGGGGCTGTCTGCCGGGTCCGGCGAGGTGTCCATCGTTGGGGGAGATCAGGCTCCGGACCCACTGCGGGAGCCGCGTCGATCGACCTCACCGCTTCTGCCTGAGGATCAACGCCTCAGTCTGTTGATCTACTTCGACAACCTCTTTCTCAAACCGTTCAGTCGCAACAAGGTGATTGGTGAGGTCGAGCACTTCCTGGGTCGGGCGTTGGATCCAGGCGATCGAGTGATGATCGTCACTTTCGAGCGCTCGCTGCACGTGCGGGTTCCGTTCACCGACGACTGGGACGAGCTCACGGATGCGTTACACGAGATCGAAATGATGACGGGATACGCGGAGCAGTCGGCGACAGAACGCCGCACAATCATTCAACGGATCGACCAATCGCAAAGCCAGCTCGATGCGGCTTCGTTCGTGGATGACTACGCCAAAGCGCTCCACCACGACCTGCTGTTGAGTATTAACTCGCTCAAGGAGCTGGTCGGCTCTCTCGGTGGTCTGCCCGGTCGCAAGGCGGTGCTCTATGTCAGCGACGGCATCCCGATGTCACCCGGCCAGGACCTCTTTTATCTGGTCGACAATCTAGGGTCCGAGGCTATCGGCAACCAGCTCGGCGCCTCGTATTACCGAGCCCGCCGCGAATTTCGTGAGCTCACCGCCAGGGCGAATGCAAACCGCGTTGCCTTCTACACTCTGGAAGCGGCCGGTCTGCGTTCTCATTCTTCTCTGTCTGCCGAGTATGGGCAAAGAGACACGTCGATCATCGAAGCCGATGTCATGTGGGACGCGAACCGCGAGGAGCCTTTGCTCCAGATGGCTGACGACACCGGCGGCCTGGCAGCCCTGAACACGAACAACATCGTCGGGGCACTCGACTCGATGCAGCAGGACTTCGACAACTACTACTCCCTCGGCATCGCGCCGGTTCATATCGTCCCCGGGCGCTCCTACGACGTGAAGGTGCGGGTCAAGCAACCGGGCCTCACCGTGAGGCATCGCAGTGGCTATCGCGACAAGTCGCCCGAAACCCGGGTTCAAGAGGGGACCCTGGCGAGCCTGATCTACGGCACCGAGTCGAACCCGCTCGCCGTCCGGCTCGAGCTGGGAAACGGCCAGCCGCAAGACAAAGGCAACTATCGGGTCTCTCTGCTGGTTCGGATTCCGATCGGCAATATGACGCTCGTGCCCACCCAGGGATTGCATCGGGGCAGTGTGCGGATTGTCGTCGGGGTGATCGACGAGAAAGGTCGGATTTCGCCGCTCAGCCAGACCCCTGTCCCCATCAACATTCCGGAGGCCGACCTGGCCACAGCGGTGCAGCAGGAGTTTGTCTATGAGGTCGAGCTGATGATGCGGGACGGCTTCCAGATCGTGGCGGTGGGCGTTCGGGACGAGGTGGCGGGAGACACCTCATTCGTCCGGCAGGGAATCCGGCTGGGATCCGGCACCTGAGTACCTCGATCGTGCTCCCATCGATCCGCGTCCTCGCACCAGCCCTGTTGGCAGTCCTGGCTCTCTCTTGCAGCCGGCCGGAAGCTCGTCCGGACTTTTCCGGTCACAATCTTCTGTTGATCACGATCGACACCTTGCGTGCAGACCGTCTCGGGTCCTACGGGTATCAGAATGCCCTGACACCGCATCTCGATCGCCTGGCCCACGGGGGGGTACGGTTCGAGAGCTGCTATAGCTCGGTACCTTTGACGTTGCCCTCCCACACCACTATGTTCACGGGTAGATACCCTTTCACCACGCAAGTGCGGCAAAATGGAGTGCATTTCGTCGACGAGAACGAGATCACCCTTGCCGAGCTCTTTCGCGACATCGGGGTCAACACCAGCGCCACCGTGGCCGCCTATGTGTTGACCTCGAAGTTCGGGCTCGACCAGGGCTTCGACGTCTACGAAGACTCGCTGCGCATGGGCGACCTGTTCCGTTTCTTCAGCCGGATCCGAGGCGACGAGGTCTACAAACGCTTCAGCCGCTGGCTGCAAGCGAACGGGAACGACCGATTCTTTTCCTGGGTCCACTTCTACGATCCGCACCTGCCCTATGAGCCTCCCGAGCCTTTTAGGCAGCAGTTTTCCGGTGATCCGTATGACGGCGAGATCGCCTTTGTCGATTTTCAGATCGGCAAGATACTCGAGGATCTCGAGGAGTTGAACCTGCTCGACAACACGCTCATTGTGGTGACGTCCGATCACGGCGAGGCCTTCCGTGAGCACGTCGAAGAGGGCCACGGCCTCCTCTGCTACGAGCAGACTTTAAGGGTGCCCCTGTTCTTTTTTGCCCCGGGTCGCCTGCCGGCGGGCGAGGTGGTGACCGAAAGGGTGGCTCTCATCGATTTGATGCCGACTTTGGTCGATCTCTTCGACCTGGAGCCTCCTGACGGCATGCAAGGCAGAAATCTCGTGGGCTTGCTTCTTGACCAAGGCGATTGGCAGATTCGAAGCATCTACTTCGAGAGTCTTGCTGGTGTGAAAGAAAAGGGTTGGGCACCGCGCACCGGTCTCATTGCCGAGGACCACAAGTTCATCAAGGTCCCGCAGCCGGAGCTGTACGATCTCGCCGCGGATCCTGGTGAGACCGCCAATCTGTTCCAGCAAAACAAGGACATTGCCGGGCGCCTCGATAGCCAGCTTCAGGAACTGCTCCTGAGTCGCGAAGGCGAGCGTCGTGCTGCAGAGCGCGAGCTCAGCGAAGAGGATCGGCGCCACCTGAGCGCCCTCGGCTACCTCGGCTCGACCTCAGCGCGCTCGGCAGGTCTGATCGAGCCGAAGCGCGGTATCCAAGTGGATATGGACCTGCGAGCAATCCGAGCCGACCTGGACCGCGGGGATATCGATAGGGCTGAAAGCGCGCTCGAAAGTGTCCTCGCGGCCAATCCGGATATTGACACTTCGGACTTCTATGAGCTCCGCTATCGAATCGAAGAGGCCAAGCAGAACGAGGCCGCCGCTATCGCAGCTCTCGAGGAGGGGATCGAGAGGTTCCCCGACAGTGCCCTGATCTTCACGCTCGCTTATTATCACCGTCAGCTGGGCAACCTGGACGAGGCCGAGCGTCTCTGTGGCGTCCTTCTCGAGAGCCAGCCGAGATTCTCTCAGGCAATCAGCCTGCTGGGCATGATCGCGGAGGATCGCGGAGATCTCCGCCGCGCCCTCGAGCTCTTCGAGCAGGCCAAAGAGCTGGAGCCCAGCAGCGTGCCGTTGCGGGTGAAGATCGCCGACACTCAGGTTCGCCTCGGTGAGCTCGGCCGTGGCATCCAGATGTATGACACGTTGCTGAGCGCTGGGGTCCTCGACGACGAAGCAGAGAGCCTCTACAAGGCTGCCACCGTGAACCTGATGGGTGGCGATCTCGAGCGGGCAGAGGACCTGTTCCAAAAGGGGCTCGAGCTCGAGCCCGCCGGCAAGCACTACATCAGCCTGGCGATCGTCCAGGCTCGTGCTGGCAAATCCGATGCCGCAGTTGACAGTCTGGAGACGGCGCTGGGCCGGTATCAGGACGACTTGACTGCGAAAGAGCTGCAAATCGCCGAGGCGACGCTGCGCCAGTTGCGTTCCTCGGGCTGAGAGGTCAAACAAATGGCGGCATTGCGCCGCAGGCTAGGCCCCCAGAAACTTGGCAGGGTGGAGTCGCGTATCTCTATGGGGTCGACGGAGAAATGCCTCGACCGGCTGAGATGAAGGGCAATTTCAAGGTCAGATTGCGCTGGCTTCCCCCACTGATTCTGATCTCGGGCCTCTTTGCTGCTGGGGCCTGCTCCAGCAACCCGACGTACAGGCGGCAGCAGAAGGCCCTTGCAGAGGTGATCGCAGAGCGAGGACTCGACCCGAACGAGGTAGTGGTCGATGGTCTCAGTAAGGAGATGCGGACCTGGCTCCGGGACAGGGTCCCGAAGCAGGGGGGTGCTTACGAGCGCCTGCTGGGGTTGATCGAGGCTCTCAACAATCCGTACGCCATCCAACTCGAGTATGAGGCAGGCTATACCGGCACGGCCGAAGACGTTTTTACCACCGGCCGGTTCAACTGCCTGTCTTACTCTCACCTCTTTCTCGGGCTGGCCCGAGAGCTCGGCGTCGACGTGCACTACATGAGTGTCGATTGGATACGGCGATTCCGGCAACAGGGGGATTTGGTGCTGGTTTCGGGACATGTCACCGTCGGGTACGGGGCCGGCACCGATCAGAAGATCCTGCATTTCAATGTGGGTGCCGACATCAACTACAGGACGGCCGTTCCGATTTCCGACCTGACGGCGATGGCGCTGCACTACGCGAACCGCGGTGCGGAATTGATCCAGGCAGGTGACCTCGAATCGGCCCTGACGGTGCTGGAGACCAGCAGGCGTCTGGACCCCACTCTGCCGGACTCCTGGGTCAACCTGGGTGTGACCCGACGGCGGCTGGGTGACCTGGACGGCGCTGAAGCGGCCTACCTACGGGCGACGGAGATCGATCCCGAGTTCTTTCCCGCCTATCGCAATCTGGCGACCATCTACGACCTCAGGGGCGAGGAAGATGCTCTGCTGCACACTCTGGAGGTGTTGGATCGGCGTGGCAATCGGAACCCTTATGCTTTTCTCGCACTCGGGGACGCCAACCGGGAACAGGGAGACCTGAACGAAGCCGAGCGGCTGTACCGCCGCGCCTTGCGGCTGTCGGAGGAACCGGCAGATGCCATGGCGGCCCTGGGCCTTCTCGCAGTCGCGCGAGTCGACCTGGACGGGGCTCGGTCGTGGCTCGACAAAGCGAGAAGCGCCGATCCGAAGGCGCCGCGGGTCATCGAGTTGCAGATCACGCTGGACAGCGCCACCGAGGGTAGCGTCGTGGACGGCAAGGTCACGTTAGAGTGAGCAGAGGATGCTCGATGCGCTCGTTACCTTTCTCCTGGTGATCTGGGGTGCCCAGTCCGAGCTTCTGCAGTCGGGCAGCTATGTGTACGAAGACCAGATCAGCGTCGACCTGACGACACTGGTGCTCCGCGTCATTGACGACTCCGGCCAACCGATAGAGAAGCTTACACCCGACGATTTTGTCGTCCGTTACAAACGGCGGCAGATCCCTGTGGTGGCGGTGGAGTGGATCGAAGGGAGCTCCGGAGCATCGCTGCCGACAATCTCCGACTCGGGATCCTCACCCGGCTTGGCGCCCAGACTGATTGTTTTGTGGGTTCAGACCGACTTGCACGCAGTGCGTATCAGTGGTCTTCTCCATATCCAGCCATTCGTTCGTCGTCTCCTCGACGCCCTCGCCCCAGAGGATCTGGTGGCGGTTGCCTCGTTTGATTCGCGCCTCAAGCTCTGGCAGGACTTCAGTCGCGATCGTGAGGCCCAGGCGAGAGCGGTCGAAGACGCCACGCGATTCGGCAAAGCACCGATCCTGCGGCGCAGCAGCTACCCCTCATTGGCCGCGCACATGGATTTCCGGGCGGCATGGGCGGCCGCGACGGCCGAGGCCGCCCTTGGCGTCACTGCAGACTCTCTCCGCGCGTTTCCAGGTGAAAAGATCCTGATCTATCTGGGATGGGGCCTCGGTCGAAGGGGTAGTGGTGGATTCGACATGACCGGCGACTATCGGACTGCGCGGCGTGCTCTGGCTGCGGCGCAGACGAGTGTCTTCGTGCTCGATATCACCGACGCCGACTATCACACCCTGGAGATCGGACTGCGCGTGGTGGCGGAGGATACTGGAGGAACCTACGAGAAAACCAAGCGCTACTCTCAACAGGCGGTCGACAAGCTGATTCGTGCCATCTCGGGGTACTACGTGCTCACACTCGATCGCAGCGGATTGTCGGAGCCGCTGCGTGACCTGGAGATCCGCACGCCCGGACGGAATGCCAGAGTTCTGATCCGCGGTAGGTAGTCGCTCTCTGGACAGGTCTTCAGTTCTCTTGTGCCACCCGCACCGGCATGTGGACGAACGACTCGAGTCCCGAGATGGAATCCCATACACCCACCGCCACAGTCGGCTCCCCCGGTCGCACCTCGAGGGTGACCGAATAGCCGATGTCCTTGTCCTGTGCTTGCGAGACGAGCTCCTTGGGGATCTGGACCGGATAGCTCTGCCGGTGCAGTTCCGAGATGCCGTCCTCGTCCCTGACCGCCAGATAGATCTCGAGCCGACCTTCCTCGTGGCGGTCACCAGGGACGAGGGTCACGGATCGGATCGGAATGCGGACCATGACTGGGAGGTGATACTTGCTCTTCTTGATCCTTTCAGCTTCGCCGAAGTCCACCGCGATCTCGAGGGGATTTTTTTCCAGGCCGAAGACCAGAGAGGCGATCGTGCGATCCGCGACGCGCTCCTCCGTTGGCTTGTCCAGATAGCCGGTTCGATGCCGAACCTTGAGTGCCGGATGCTTTACCCGCACCTCGATCTTGTGGAATTTGCCGTCACCGCCGGAGCTCGGCATGTAGCCGAGCGAGTAGAAGCTGTCGAAGTCGTCGGCAATGCGCACCAGAGCCTCGTCGAAGTTGAAAGTGTTGAGCACGGAGGCTCCTCCCGTCGCCTCTGCCATGTCGATCAGCGGTTGCTGCAAGTTCATGACCCGCATCGCGGCGAGAGTCGTTAAACCGCCAGCGAGGGTGGCATCTGTTCTCAGCTCGGCCGAGATCCCGGAAGAGACCTTTCCGCCGGTGGCATCGAGGGTATAGAAGGTAACCTGATTCGCGTTTGCTTCCCGCGCGATCACGTTGAAGAGCGCTGTCTGATCCTCGGCGTTCGCCTCGATCGAGGGATCGAGGAAGTACCCTCCTGAACGGCGGGCCTGCTCGATTCCGTCTTGGCCGAATAGATCGACCATGTATTGATAGAGCTCTTCACCAGGGCGTTGCGGTAGGCCCTCGCTGACGTAGAGAATGGCCTTTCTGCCAGGCAGGCCAGCGAGCGAGCGCACCATATCGGTTATCGCTCTGGAGGAGACCCGAAGATCGGCACTCGCCGACTGCACGTAGGTACGCACCCAGCCGTGCGCCGCCCTGGGGTTTCCCTCGGTGAACGCGAGCTCGATCGATTTCATGCTTTGGCGCAGCTGCGCTTGGTCGACCTGGCGATAGGTGGATGCTTTCTTGAGCTTCTGCAGACCGTCGGCGATCGCCTGGCGATCGCGGGTCAGGGGAACCACAACCTGCGGCGTGCGAAAGGAGCCGACAAGCATGACGTTGTCGCCCTGAGTGATGCGATCTTCGATGAAGTCTCCGACCTGATCCAGCAACCGCGTGCGATTTCCCGGCGTCAGATTGAAATTATCGAAATAGATGAGCAGGTTGAGTCGATGTTCAGCTGGCAGCAGCCGTGGCTCCGGCGTCGGCGCCGTCTCGTCTGGCAGGGTCTCGGCTTGGGTGGTTGGCAGGATGCGATCCTCGCGGTCGATGGCAAAGAAGTTGGTGATCTCTACCTGCTCTCCATCCTGGTAGATCTCGAAGTCGTCGCGGGTGAGACCGGCGACTCGGTGACCGTTGGCATCGGTCACAAAGACCTCGAGGTTGACGACGTTGACCTCCACCTGCTCGAAGTAGACGCTGGCGGGTTGGTCCTGGGCCGTGAGGCCGAGCGACACCAACAGGCTTGCCGCGGCCAGTCGCCAGATCCTGGGTTGGGTGAATTTGCTAATGATCATGCTGCCTCCTGTTGAGCTCAAGACAAGGAGCACAGGCTAGCGCATCGACCCGGTTCGCGCCAGCGTTTCGGGAGCTTCAGCCGCCCTCGGGCTCGATGATTTCGACGGTCTGATTGGCGGAGAGGCCCTCGCGCAGCGTTTGCTGCGTGCCGCTCGGCCATAGGACCTCGATACGATCTGCGGCGACCGCTTTGCCGAGTCCAAAGTAGAGCGGCAGGGAGCTTTGGGCCATGTACCCAGACTTGCCGTCGTGGCTTTGGGTGTAGGTGGTGTCACCAACCACCACCGCGACCCGGGCACCCAATCCGTCGCGATTTGACGTCGTCCCCTGCAATCGGACTTTGAGCCAGTGGAGCTGGTGACGTTGGGCCAGGTCGCTGATCAGGATCTGGGGCAGGGTGTTGAACTCGTTGGTCACGATGTCGAGATCGCCGTCGTCATCGATATCCAGCACGACAGAGCCACGCGTACCGACGCTTCCCCGCACGAGCCAGCGGCCGCTTCTGCCCTGACAGGTCGAGTGATCGACATCGGTGTCCGGTAGCGCAACATCGCCTCTGGTTCCGCCACAGTCGATATTGAACCAAGGCGTCTTGGTGATCGCGCGCGGCTCGAGGCCGACGAGAAACTCGGCGCCGACAAATCCGGAGGCGCGATTGTTGAGCAATAGTGAATTGATGCCGTAGCGGAAGGGGTAGCTCATGCTCGCCGTGATAAGGACGTCAAGAAAGCCGTCCGCATTCAGATCCGCGACGCTAACACCCCAAGGCCAGTAGTTCTCGAGGCCCATGGCGTCGGACGACTCCTGGAACCGGCCGTCTCCGAGATTCTGGTAGAAGGCGTTGCCAAAGATATTGTTGGCGCCACCTTGCAGTTGGGCTTCCGACCAGAGCATCTCCGATTTGCGGTTCTCCTCCTCTGGAGAGACCTCCTGGCTCATGTCCGAGTGCATATCAGTGATCAGGAGATCGAAGTCCCCATCGTTGTCGTAGTCGAAGAACTTGATCCCCATGGTTCCCCATGGGGTTATCGGAAAGAGCTCTGTGCTGCGTTCGACGAACGATGTTCCACCCCGGCTCTCCCAGTACCGATCGTCCCCCTGCATGTTGGTCAGGTAGAAGTCGGGGTAGGAATCACCGGTGAGGTCGATAGCAGAGGAGTCGCCACTCCAGCTGGTGTCGATAAAGCCAACCTTTTGCGAGACGTCCAAGAAACGGCGACCGTCGAGGTTGTGGTAGAGCACGTGAGCCTCGGACCGATCGGGCTGCAGGTGACCCTGAAATGCGTCGGGCATGCCCCGATAGGCTCCTTTGGGACGCTCTTCAAGTGTGGTGAACTGTCCGACGTTGGTCAGCAGAAGGTCGAGGCGACCGTCGCGATCGTAGTCGAAGAAGTTGCCGGTGGACGAATGGGCGTGGTGATCGAGACCGGCCTCGGCTGCAGACTCGGTGAACCTGCCCCTACCGTCGTTGATGAACCACAGATTGCCACGCCGGACGCTGGTCACGAAGAGATCGGGGTCTCCATCGTTGTCGGCATCGGCGAACGACGCCCCCATGCTGACCCGGTCGCTGACCGCCACCCCGGCTTGCTCGGTGATGTTCTCGAAGGAACCGTCTCCCCGATTGCGCCAGAGCTCATTCGAACCGACCAGGGAGACAAAGTAGAGATCGAGACGCCTATCACCGTCCACATCCGCAGCGATCACGCAGCTGCCGTGGTCGTAGTGCACCGGCATCCAGTTCTTGCCCCCTTCCTCGGGGATATGGTGCCGGAAGTCGATGCCGCTCTCGGCACGCTGATCGGTGAATTGAAAGTCGACGGGGACCTCGATCTGGTCCTGGGTCCAGCGTTGAGCGGCGGCTCGAGCCTCGAGAGCGTCGACGCCGATGTCAGGTGTCGGCCAGTCGAGCACTTGGGCCGAAGAGGGGTCTTGTGCCGGGGCCGCCGTCTGTCCGGCGAGGCTGATCGAGGCTGTGACAATGATTGCTGCCATGGTCCGCCAATTGGATCGACTCATCACTTCTCTCCTTGAGGTGAAGGTTCCTGGTTCTCGGCACAGCAACTCAGGCCGCTCTCATACCGGGTGAGGTTCTGCTGCCACACCGATCGCTGGTCGTCCTCGGTCGGTACCTCGCCGGCGGACAGCAGGCGCTTTTGCCAGGTGGCAGCCTGCACAAAATCGCCAGCTTCCGCGTACGCCATGGCAAGGGCTTCGACGCTTTCCGCATTGGGCCTCTTGGCAAATAGTTGTTTGGCGAGTTTCACAGCGCGGGGACCGTCGCGCTGAGTGCCATCCGGGCATGCCGCCAGCAACAGCGTGAGCTTTTGCCTGAGATCCAGATCCTCGGGGAGCTCGGTGACCCCCTCCTCGAGCCGCGCTCGAGCGCTGGCGTAGTCTTCGACCAGAAGGAGGGCGATCGCTTCACCGAGTCGAGCCGCGCCGTTACCCGGCTCGAGAGTAATCACGTCGCGAAAGTAGACAGCTGCCTCGCGGTACCGCTCGCGCTGGCCGAGCAGCGAGGCGAGCCCGCTCAGGGCCGGGACGTTTTCGGGATCTGCAGCGACAGCAGCACGAAAATGATCTTCCGCCTCACCCAGATGTCTTTGCACAAGATCGAGGCCGGCGAGAAGGGTCCGCGCCTCCGCGATGGTCTCGGGCTCTCGTGCGACACCGAGTGCGTGCTCGAGATCAAGACGAGCGTCCGCCAGGTAGCCGAGATTGGCCCGGGCAGCTGCGCGCTTCAGCAATGCCTCTGTGTGGTCGGGGAACAGCAATAGCAGGCGGTCGTACTCGAGGACGGCTTCTCCATAGCGTCCGCTGCGTGCCAGACTGTTTCCTAGCTGAAGCCGGGCGTCGATGAGTGTCGGTGCCAGCTGGATGGCAGCCGTGAGGTCTTCCCTGGCTTCGTCCTCGCGTCCCGCTCGCAGTAGCAAAGCTGCGCGGGCGTAATGAATGCGACCCAGGGCGACAGGCCCGCCAACGTCCTGATTCTCACGCAGCAGAGAGTCCAACTTGTCGATCGCACCCGGCACGCTGCCAATGCCATCGAGAGTGAGCTCGAGAAAGTCTGTCTCCTGGAAGCTCGTCGAGCGCACCATTTCCTCCAGCACCATGAAATCTGTGACCACTCGAATGCGGTGGATTGGATCGCTTAGGGGATCCGCGACATGAAACTCCACATCTCCCCGCCTGCTGTGGTGCTGGTTGGCCCTGTCGGGCTGACCGAGAACCCTATAGGCTTTTTCGAGTGGCCCGTGGACGACGCTGGCAGACGGCTGCAGCGAAAGCGCCATCTCGAGATGATCGATCGCCGCCGCGTAGTCCCCAGTTGCCAGCTCGGCAAGTCCCAGGCCGTACTCGGCAGCCCCATTTTGGGACTCCTGCGCGAGAACAACCTCGAACACCTGTCGCGCCTCGCCGGGTTGCTGCGCCGCGAGCAACAGCTCCCCAAGCTGGACCTGGGCGGGGATCAGATCGGGTTGCAAGGCGACAGCGGCACGAAAATCATCGATCGCCTCGTCGATCCGGTCGAGCTCGCTTCTCGTCAGCCCTCGAAGGTAGAGCCAATCTCCACTTTCCGGTTGGAGCTCGTGGGCGGCGGAATAGCAGCTCTCGGCCTCGGTGAAGAGCTCGTACGCACTGAAGAGTTGACCGAGGAAGGCAAAGCCCGGGGCCAGCTGCTCGTTCGGCTCATTCCCCTCATCGATCGTCCGCTGCAACGTGGCCCGCGCCAATTCAACGCTTCTGCGGGCCGGGCCCGTCAGGTTGCCGAGGTCCGGCCGCGGCACGGCTGGAATCGTTGTCGCAGTCGCACCGGTGGTTGGGTGCCCGGAAGCGATCAGGAGAGCGAGGAGCCAGATCACGAGCAGCGCTCGCCTGAGAGGTTGGCCGGGTCCTGAGCCAAGTGTTTTGCGCTTCGCTTGGCATGCCGTCTCGTCGACGGCGGTGACCGAATCCGGCGAGCGGCCTCGCCATCGATCAAGCTGCGGCGCCTGGAACAATGTCTCGAAGGATGTCACGGTCCAGATCTCAAGGATAGGGTACCCCATTCGCTGGCGGCGGGATCCTTACACTCTTCCGTCGGTCTCCTCGATCGTCCCAGCACTCCAGGCAAGAAAACGCCCCGGCCGAGCAGGAGAGGCTCAGGCCGGGGCGTTGTGCGAGCTGTGAGCTCAGGGTTCAGCTGATGTGGGCTTCGAGCAGGATCTCGATCTTGATCTCGCTGCCGACGACCATGGTGGCGGCCCAGTTGCCGACACCGACGCCGAAATCACCTCGGTCGATGGCCGTCGTGGCCTGAAAGCTGGCCACGTTCTTGGTGCCACCGAGCATCGGCTGCATCTGCTCGGGGATCATCTGATTGCCGAGGAGGGTAATTGGCAGCTCGACCTGCTGCGACTTGCCCTTGATGGTGAGCGAGCCCGAAGCGATGAGCTGGTTCTCACTCACCAGGCGCACGGACGTGCTCTTGAAGGTGATGTAAGGATACTTGTCCGCCTCG
>Ga0255055_10001867_pt1 | contig 15098 bp, 15 predicted proteins | sample JV7_2_27_MG_FD_188633 | JGI IMG/M metagenome (GOLD analysis project Ga0255055, IMG submission 188633) | Seawater microbial communities from Jervis Inlet, British Columbia, Canada - JV7_2_27 | ecosystem: Environmental > Aquatic > Marine > Inlet | place: Canada: British Columbia | collected... | reverse complement strand
CCCGGGAGGGGTAGGCAAAGGAAAGGTCAACGAATTTGATTACGGATTCCTTTTCTTTTTCTTTCATGACAGTAACATCAATCCCATAACACAACTTATCATCACAATTCCCGCTGCAAAATCAGCTTTTTTGGAAACAAAATGATTTAAAGTCCAAAATTTGCCCTTAAACCCCCGGCACAACATAGCATTATAAACTCTCTTGGAGCGGTCATAACTTCTAACCAACATCATCCCCACTAAATAGGCATAAGTCTTGTAAGTGTGGAGATTGGTCTGCGGTTTAAATCCTCTTATTTTCAAAGCATTATTTAATCTGATATATTCAGAATGAATGGTATGGATATAACGATAAGTAAAGAAAAATAACTGAACCAATTTATCAGGAAGATGCAAATGCCGCAGGGCATGGACCAGATTAAATATTGAAGAAGTAGAAAGGAGTGCAATCCCAACTAAAATAATAGAGTTAGATTTTATAGTAATTAAAAGGGCATATTTGATGCCTTCTTGAGAAATACCTAACGATCCTAAAGTATAAACTTTTTCACCCTGAAAGGTAAATGGGAGCATCAACCATAATAAAAAGATAAAACTATTCACCACTAAAAGACGGGAAATCACTTCTTTGGTCCTTAAACGGGCAACAATCACTGCTGCTACAGCAAGGAATAAAGCACCCCATAATGAGGTATATTTATCGCTGACAGCAACAATTACTGAAAACAATAAAGTCACAACAATCTTTACCCGCGGATCGAGCTTATGAAAAAAAGAATCCCCTTTCGAAAATTTTTCTTTAATCAAATTAATCACCTAAAAATAAAATTTTAAATTACCTTTTACGGCTTAAAAAATAAGCAATAATTCCAAAAATGCCAATTATATAACCTATGCCCCCAATTATCTCGGCGGGAGAAATCTTATCCTCCCGAGATTTCTTAATCTCTCTCATAATCGGCTTTAACTTTTCATCCAGAGTATCTTCAATTATTGATTGAATTTCTTTCAAGTCAACCAAAGAAGTTTCGGAAGAAACAATAGATACGGGTTCTTCAGGTTCTTCTTTAATCAACCCGACAGCACCCCTTAATTCATCTGCCGAAATACTATATTCTGCCCGATGCCCCATGCTGGCAGTAAGAACTATTTTTAAATCTCCATCTTCCGAAGGAACTTCTAAAGAAAATTTTCCTTCCTTATCAGTTAAACCTTCCAATAATTTATTCCCCTGGTTATCGAATACTTCAATCTTAGAATCTATACATTTCTTACCATCGTTAAAATAACTTTCAGTATATATTTTTTCCCCTTCTACATAAGCAAAGACATTTACTTTGTGGGCAAAGACCGAGACATCCATCATTATAATGGTTAGAAAAGTAAATATCAAAATTAAATACAGTTTATTTTTCATCTTATCTTCCCAATATGATTCTATTTTATTTGATCAATCTGTGTAATCTATATTAAATCCGTGTAATCATATTTCTAATATTTCCGGTCTAACTTTCCTCAAGAATCCTATACAAAACACAGTTAATGCTCCTTCTAAAATCATCACCGGCAGATGGGCAATTAGCGCCAATTTAGCTACCTGTATAAAAGGTTCTCCGGTAAAGACCAGAGCAACTGCCACCATTGTTCCGCTTAATAATACCGCCAAAAATCCACAAACAAAGGCCAGGGTTAGGGCAATAAAATTATTCTCACTTCTAACTCCCCGATTAAATAGATAGAAACAGATAATTGCCGGAAAAGCCATATTTAAAGTATTTACTCCCAAGGTGGTGATGCCTCCAATTTGAAATAGTACTCCTTGGAAGGCAAGGGCAACTAATATCGCCGGAAAGGCGGACCAACCTAATAATAGCCCTATAATCCCATTTAGAATTAAGTGTACACTTGATGGACCTAAAGGAACATGAATTAAAGAAGCCACGAAAAAAACAGAAGATAAAATGGCTACTTTAGGCACTTCTTTATGTTCCATCTTTTTTAAGCTATATCCTACTGCTGTAGCAGTTAATCCTGCACCCGTAACTAATACAGGCGCAGATAGTATCCCTTCTGAAATATGCATAAAGTATTTCCCTTCTACTATTTATTCCATATTATGAGTTTTGACCCAGAGCACTGCCCCTATTTCTATCGATTTCTCTTCTCCATCATGCTTTATTTTTTCTTCATCTTCATTAAGAGCAGCAAATCCCCACCAACCTGCTTTGGGCATGGCATAGGTAAATACACCATTCTGGTCAGCTTTGATCACCTGGGTAATCATAGGGTCAGCAGGCCATTTAACCTTACCATCTTGATTGTAATACTCTACTTCTACTTCTGCATAGGGCACTGCTTCCCCCTTAACTTTTACAATCCCTTGAAAAACATTTCCTGTCCAGATACCATACGGCCGAGTCAAGGGAATAATCTCAGTCTTCAGTCCTACCTCTTCATCCCAGCCCACTTCCAACCCGAGGGTATTTACAACCACCTTAGTATAGTGAATGATAAAACAATCCTCTGCAGGTTCCCAATAGGGTTGAGGTTCGACATAAAAGATTTGGTCACCCGGACGTTTTATCTGATAATTAGCCTCCCAGGTAGTGCAATTGTTAATCTTTTTCACTTGAAGTATGTTCAGTAAATCAATTTTCTTACCCTGAATCAATACTCCAAATTGCACTGGTTTATCCATATCCATATAATCCCCTTCCATGGGATGAATAAATTGTACTTTTAAAGTAATGCTTTTATTATCATCCTGGGTGATCATATCATCAGAGGGGATTATCATCCCGAAATGAGCATTGGCTACAATCATGCTCCCAAATAAAAATACTGCCACTAAACTAAAAATTAAAAACGCTTTTAATTTTAAATCCTTCACGCCTTTCCTCCTGGATAATTTAATTCGCCAATTAATTTTAGTTAACTAGTTAGTTGGTTACATGGTTAATTAGTTAATTAGTAAGTTTTGCAATGGGTAATATGTTATAAGTAACCAGTTTTAAACTCAAAACATAAACTTGTACTAATATTTCTATTCATTAAATTTAATACTATCCGCTTTTAAAATGTTTTTAGGTAAATCCCATTAATATGGTAAAAACAGGTTTTGCCCAAAGGTTTCAATTTTTAACCAGATAACCAAGTAACTAACTAACCGATTAACTATTCACTATATACTATTTTCATTTTCGTGCTACGCATAAGGTAAAAAAAATTGAGGCTTTCAACCTCTCTATTGTAATTTAGATCTGAAAACTGTTAACCGAAAACTGAAAACTATTCTCTTTTTATACTAACTCTTTCCCGGTAGTAGCTATAGATAAAGATCCGTATTTTACCCCTTTAGTCGCTCTTAATTTATCAGCCAGTTCTCTCACCTCTGTCGGCTTCCCTCTTACCACTATTATCTCCAAACAATTATCGTGGTCTAAGTGAATGTGCTGACTGGAGATAATTAATGTGTGAAAATCATGCTGGATATCGGTTAAGATATTTACTAATTCCCTTTTATGGTGGTCAAAGACCAAGGTAATTGCTCCCGCAACTTCCTTTCCTTCTATCCATTCTCTCTTAACTAAATTCTCCCTAATTAAATCTCTAATTGCCTCCGAGCGGTTAGGATATTTTTTCTCTTTGATGAGTATATCAAATTTTTCTAAAAGCTCTTTTTCTAATGATACTCCAAAACGGACTATTTCAGACATTAATCCTTACCTTTGTAAGTATATTGTTACTATTTTAAAAATAATAACACGATAACTCTGCCCTGTCAAAAATTTTATTTATAATTTTTTTCCAATCTTTCCTTTTATTTTTATCTCTTAAAAACCTAAAATCTTCCTATGGCTTAATCGAGAATAATCTCCTCAAGAGTTCTTTTAGGTACATGGTGGACTCCCTGACTATCCCGCCAGTACTTGATATCTCCCTCAGGCCCAACAGTTTCAAGCACCACCTTCTCCCTGGGTTTACCAACAGCCAATACATATAGAATCTCATATCTTTCCCCAATTTTTAAGGCAGCCCCCAGCTCTTCTTTTTTCACCGATCCAAATATACACCCACCCAATCCTATTTCGGTTGCTCCTAAAAGAATACTTTGGGCGGCAATACCCGGGTCACACCAATAGTTTTTACTGATTTCTGTATCAAATAGCATAATGATATAGGCAGAAGGTCTTTCTCCTTCACCAGGACCAGGCCAATCCTTTAAATAACCTGCCCAGGTTAAAACAGGAAAGATTAATTCATTTTTATCCTTCTCACAAGATAAGATATATTTTAAAGGTTGTTTGTTAGAAGTTGAAGCTGAAAGTCTGGCTAAATCTACTAACTCTTCTAAGGTCTTCCGCTCAATTATAAAATCTTCGTAAAACCTCCGGTAACTTCTGTTCTTTTTAATTAAGCCCTTAATCATAAATATTCTCCCTTCTTTATAAATACAATCATTATCCTGGTGTAAAATTTACACTTCCCTGGTGGAAAAATTCCACACTGACAATAACAATATTTGAGTGTAATTTTTATCAAGCTTGGGTTCAATTTGCAAATGCAACACTTTACTTTGGTATAATATACCAAAAGAAAGGAGTTGCATATGGCTCATTGTTCTCAGTTAAGTATTAATGAACGTAAAGAGATCAGACTTGGATTAGCCAAAGGGTTCAGTAAAAACTGTATTGCGCTATCTCTTGGCCGATCATCTCTAGTACAATCTGTCGCATGTGGGTATCTGCTTAAGCAGATACCCACATTAATTAATTAGTATTTCTTTGATGGAGCCGGGAATAATGTTTCTGGTTTTTGTAAGAATTCAAGCACATTCGACTTATCGGTTACGACACTTGGAGTCTCAACAAATCCGCCCTTGAATTTGCCTGTTAAACCATCATATGCTACCTGCATTGCAATTAGACCCATTACATATGGGGTGGTGTTGGCTGTAGCAGTAATGTTGCCATTGTAAATTTCTTCGAGGCATGCGGTATCACCGTCATTGCCGAGGAATATAATGTCAGTACGACCGAGTGATTCAGCTGCCTTTTGAGCTCCCATTATTTCATAGTCATTACCGGCAGCCATAAGGTTTATCTCAGGATGAGCCTGAAGCATATCCATGGCAGCTGTATTGCCGCCCTCTACATTCCATTTACCGTCCAATCTGGATACGACTTCAAAGTTGGCAGCGCCTTTGATTCCCTCAAGAAAGCCTTCTGACCTCTCAGTAGCATGCCAGCCCGGTTGGCCTAAAATCAATCCGACTTTTGTCTCAGCGCCATTCATCAACTTAACTGCATATTCACCAATTGGTTTTTGAGCCTTTCTCTGTACGTAACCAACAACACCGTGTATATTAGTTGGGAATAGCAGTATATCCGAATTAACAATTATTACTTCGATACCCTTTTCTACAGCCTGTTTTACCAATGGTGCCGCCGCATGTTCATCGTGTGTAGAAAAGATAATGGCGTTTACGTCCTGAGTAATAACGTCCTGGAGCATATTCATTTGACCGTTGATGTCCGCGCCGCTTTGCGGTGCGAGCATAGAGAATTCAACATTGAGTTCCTTTGCGAGCGATTTAATACCTGCGCCGATAGCCATGTAGTAGTTAAACTCAGTTGCGGGTGGCATATAGATTAACTTCATTGTGCCGCCGGTTTTGATATTATCAAAAGTTGCCTGTGCTTCAATCGGAACAGGCGCAACATATTCAACAGCTCCGGCTACAAGAAAAAATACTCCTATCATTGATATACTCATAATCAATACAAATGTCCATAACAATATTTTTTTCATTTCAAATTTCCTCCTTTTAAAATTCTTAATTACAAAAAATACATATGATTGTTTCTGCAAATCACCTCCTACTGTAATAATGTTGTTAATGCTTCACTTTTTCTTTTTATCTTCCCTCCTTCTTTTATTGTGAATGATTACTCGCAAATACGAATCGTTATCATATGGATGTCTGTTTTATATCTTAATATACGACCAATTGATTTAGGCCTAATGTCAAGCTTCTTTTCCAAAATATTTTTTGAATAGTTCTGCTACCTCAGTTTTCCACATGTCTATTAGCACTGCAATCAGTATTATAATTCCAATTGTAATGCTTTGCATTGATGTCGGTACCGCGTTTAAGTTCAGTCCATTTTGTACTATTATTATTATCAGTGCTCCAAGTAGAGTATTAATTATATTTCCGCGACCGCCCAATAGGCTTGCTCCACCAATAACTGCTGCCGCAATTGCAGATAATTCCATTCCTGAGCCATAGTTTGGAGAACCGGAGTTCAGGCGTGATGCCATTAGAATAGAGGCAACGCCCGCCATTGCACCTGCTATTACAAAAGTTGTGAATTTTACTTTCTTTACATTGATACCCGAAAGTTTTGCGGCGATTTCATTTCCGCCTACAGCATATATCTCCCTGCCTAACTTTGAGTAATTCATATACAGAGCAAAAAAGATATAAAATATAGCTATATAGATTAAGGGTAGCGGAATTATACCGAACAGTTTGCCGTAGAAAAACACCTCAAAATTTCCAGCGATCGAGAATATTGGAGATCCATTGTTAAACAGGAAGGCTACGCCTTTGAATATGCTTAAGCCTGCCAGAGTTGCTACAAAGGGGGGTACTTTCAAATACGCGCTAAATAGACCGTTAAAAGCGCCAAGTATTGCGCCCAGTATCACGGCAAATAACAGACCGGCTATCACCGGCCACCCTTCAAATTTTATAAGAGTAGCCATTGCCATTGTGATAAGCGCAATCATAGAACCTATGGAAAGATCTATGCCACCTGTGAAAATAACAAGTGTTGAGCCGATTGCCATAAGAGCTGTTATGGAGACAGCGAGGCTCAGATTGTTGAGATTGCCTAAATTCCAGAACCTATCAGTAGTAAATCCAACTATTACCGCTACTAAAATTGCCGCAATAAGCGGGCCGGCAAAACCTGAGACTCTAATACCTTTCTTTTTTAATTTTGTACCCATAAGTATTACCTTACTGTGTGTTTTATGATTCTAAATAAAACTAATTAGTATTATTTTTTTCGCCTGCATCCCTTGCATCTACAATACTCGTGATTTTACCGAATTTAAGGTTGCCAATAGTATCGCTCATTGACAACAGTTCAAGATGGTCAGAACTTATAAGCAATACGCCTTTTCCTGCAGCCGTAAATTTGTTGATAAGATTATAAATCTCTATTCGTGAGCCTACGTCAATACCCTGAGTAGGTTCATCCATAATAAAGAAATCCGCTTCTGCAAACAGCCAACGCGATATTACAACTTTCTGCTGGTTGCCACCTGAAAGGAAGCTTACAAATTTGTATTCTAACGGAGGTTCGATTACAAGCTGCTTATTGCTTTCGTCGTATGTCTTTAATTCTTTTTTTAAATCTAAAATGTGCAGTTTCTTGGATTTGAACAATTTTTTGATTCTGGCAGTGGTTGAGTTTTTGGGTCCATTAAAATTTAAGAACAATCCATCTGTTTTACGATTTTCGGTGATGTATGCTATCCTGGCCTCGATCGCCTGCTGCGGATTATTAAATTTTACTTCCTTCCCCTTGAAATAAATCTTGCCACCGGTTACTTTGTCAACACCAAACAATGCGCGCGCAATTTCTGTACGGCCAGAACCAAGCAAACCCATAAGGCCGAACACTTCACCTTTCCTGACTTCAAAACTGACGCCGTTAACACCGATTTCGGTTGTAAGGTTTTCAACTTTTAAAATAACCTCGTCTTGAACGTTGCGTTGCTTTGGATAATGCTCAGTGATCTGCCGCCCAGACATCATCTTAACTATTTTGTCCATAGTAATTTCAGAAATATCTACAATCCCGACGAGCATACCGTTTTTTAGCACAGCAATGCGGTCAACAAACTTCATAATTGTATCAATCCGGTGTGAAATATAAATTATTGTATGCCCAGTGGAAGCTAACTTTCGTAATAGTTTATGAAGTCGCTTGATCTCTGGCGTTGTTAGAGCAGTAGTAGGCTCGTCAAGTATCATTAGACTGCCATTTGCTGTATAACCCTTGGTAATTTCAACAAGTTGCTGCTCCGCAACCGAAAGATTGCATATTATCGCGTTCTCGTCTATGTCGATTTGCATGGTATCGAGTATCGACCTTGTCTTTTCATGCATTGTACGCCAGTCCACGAATCCCTTTTTATCCTTTAAAAGTCTGCCAAGAAATATGTTCTCGGTAACAGTTAGTGTCGGAACAAGTGAAAACTCCTGATAGACGGTAGACACTCCAAGCTTTTGGGACACCGCCGAATTTATTATTTTAACAGATTTGCCCTGACAGTAAAATTCACCCTTTTGAGGTTGGTTGATTCCGGACAAACATTTGATAAGCGTGGATTTCCCGCTGCCATTTTCGCCAATCAGGCCAATAATTTCACCCTTATATATGTCAAGAGAAACATCGTTCAATGCAATAACCCCGGGGAAACGCATCGTAATATTTTTGAGTTGCCAGAATACTTCAACTTCCATAGGAATGAACTCCTTCTTTAAATGCCTGTACATATATAAAATAGATATTTCTATATGCGATAAAAACACTTATTATATAGGAAATAATAAAATCAATATAATTTTTTTTAAAAAATTATTCTGTATATGCACCGGAAGAATATGTAAGTTCATAACTATGGCTGTATACTTCGAAAATTATACCAAACGGGTCTTCCACGTAACACATTCTATAAGGTTTTTCCCCTTTGTAATAGTATCTGATAGGCATTCTTTGTTTGCCTCCGAGGTCTACGATTTTCTTTACAAGACCTTCAACATCGGGATCTTTTACACAAAAGTGAAATATCCCGGTTTTCCAATATTTGAATTCGCTTTCTACTGGTTCGTTATTCGGAAATTCAAAAATCTCAACACCAATAGCATCGCCAGTTGACATGTGGGCAATCCTGAATTTTGACCAGTTTTCGCCGAATACGTCGTTGCACATTATACCGATGTCTGAGTCGTCTTTTTCAATCTTGGTGGGTGGCATGATAATATACCAACCCATTACTTCGCTATAAAACTTTACAGCCTTGTCTAAGTCAGGGACTGATATTCCTAAATGTGAAAATACTCTTGGATATGTCATAGTGTTTTACCTCCACTTTATAACTCTTAATTTGTTAAATTAGAAAGATGAAAATCTTCTGTTTTTATATGATACTTATGAAGATACCTCAACTTTTTGAAGATCTTTAATTTGAACATTTTCCAAAGTTTCATTATACTTTGGGTTATCTGGCAACAGGTGCTGTGCCTGAGTCTTTAATCTCGCAAACTCTTCTGCTAAATCTTTACCAAGCCATACAGTTGTGTATACAATACCCCGTCTTTCTTCCTGAACTGAAAGGTGAGATTTCTCATCGCCCTTTAAGAAGCCAGAGATTGGCTTTGTCTTCTTTCCATAACTTCAGCAGTCTGACTATTAATAATATCAAAATTAACTCGTTTTTTTATATCATTTTTAACCAACTTTGTAAAGTCAAATTTGAGTCTAATACATTTACAACATTGAAAAACCTTTGTTATTTAATAACTTACTACAATATTCAATCGGAGTCAAAAAGATTCGCTTGAACAAGTTGTTTGATATCAAATAAAGAACTTTCAAATCCCAAAAATGTCAATACAAAGTTCCCCGATACCAGTGTTATCAGCTTTAATTTCCTCTGGACCCATTATCAGTCTTAGCCCAAAGACTTTTCTGTAAAAATCAATTGCTTTTTCCAAGTTAGTCACCAAGATTCCCGCGTGATTACGTGATTAAAAGGATACCTATAATTTATCATTTGAATAACCTCCTTTGAATTTTTTACTTCTATTTTTTTTATTTCTCTTGCCGACGCTGGACTTTAACTTCAGAGAGCATATCGTGGCTTTTTACCGAGCAATACTGCTTTTACCTCTTCCGCTGCTGTTCTCCTGGCTTCCGTAATTGATTCCTCAGAATAGTACGCGGAGTGTGGCGTGATAAGACAGTTTTTAAGTTTTAATAGCGGATTAGCTCGGTAATTCCAGTGTTTTTGTTTAGCTGGTTCATCTTCAATATCGTCGAGACCAGCTGCAGTAATCTTACCTTCCGAAAGAGCCTTATAAAGAGCTTTGTTATCAACTATTGGTCCTCGAGCTGTATTAATTAAAATCGCATTCTTCTTCATTTTTTTGAGTTCTAACTCGCCTATTAGGTGACGTGTGTCAGATGAAAGTGGCACTTGTACGCAGAGAATATCAGAATTGTCTAAAATTGCACCAAAGTCTACTTTCTTTACACCTTCTTCCTTCATAAAGAAGTTGTCTACATTAGGATCGTATGCCATCACTGTAAATTTTAACGCCCTTGCCTTTCTTGCTATGTTCCGACCGATTTTTCCAAAACCTATGATGCCGAAGATCTGCATTTCAAATCTATGAATTGGTGCACCTGAATTTAACCAATGCCATTTCCCGCATCTTGTAGAATCAACATACATAGGAATCCTTCTGGCCAATGTAAGAGCAAGCGCTATCGCATGATCAGCGACTTCATCGATACAATAATATGGGACATTCGTAACAATTATCCCTCTTTTGCGGCACGTTTCAACGTCAAGAATATCCACACCTGTCCCATATCTCGCGATGATCTTGCACCTGCAAAGCTTTTTAATAACATCCTGCCTGATCTCTGCGTATTGCTGAAGAATAGCGTCAGCGTCTGTAATGTACTTTAACAATGCTTTCCCCCCACTTTTACACTGTGCATCAACAACCTCTGCGCCAATGGACTCCAATATACTCTCCTCAATACTCAAATCCGGATAATCACGATCGCTAATGACGACCTTGAATCTTCTCATCATCTCTCACCTTCTTCATCTTATTCTCTAAATATTGAGCTTACACAATTTCTGCGAAGGCTCTTACTGGGAAACCATCAATGTCTTTTATTTTAAGAGGTATAGCATAGAACGTGAATGTTTCGGTGCTAATCTTATCAAGATAAGCAAGTCCCTCTACTAATAGAATCCCGGCACTAAGGAGTATTTTGTGCGCATTAGGGTTATCTTCCCAGTTCAACGTTGGTGACTCAACTGCAAGCATCTTGATTTTCTTTTGAACAAGGTACTTTACCGCTTCAGTCGAGACATTCGGATTGTCATAACCATACTCATGTGAAGGAAATTTTTTATACCAGTCTGTCCGCAAGATAATTATGTCATCACGAGATATTACGGAATCATAACTTTCTATTTCCTTACGTGTTATTAGTTCCTTTGCTTTTTTGTAAGAAAAGTCTAATAGTCGGGCATTACCGATTAGACGATCAAGAGGTACTCTGTCGAGAGTAACTCCTTCTTCGAGAAAATGATACGGAGCATCAATATGGGTGCCTACATGTGAACTGAGAATCACTTGAGACAGATTATATCCGTCCTGATAAATGCTTCTGTATTTATTAACAAAGGTGATTGGATCCAGGTCAAGTGCATGGGTACCGTCTTCAAGCATTAATGTCAAATCCAAAAACTTTCTCATTTTTATACCTCCTTTATTAATCTTATTTTTTCTTAAATTTATCAAGCGCAATTGCACTAAGGAGAATTGCACCTGTAAACACTTGTTGCCAGTAGATGCCTATCCCGGCAATGTTCAGCGCGTTTATCAAAAGCTCAAGCAAGAAAGCACCCAGAACTGCGCCAAGAACAGTACCTTCACCCCCTCTAAACGATGCCCCACCTATTACACAGGCTGCAAGAACTGGAAGGGGTGTGCTTTCACCAATTGTTACTGACGCCATCCCCATCCGAGCCGTCATACAAATCCCGGCTATTCCAGCAAATAATGCCACTATGACATAATTTAAAATTTTTATCCTTTCAACATTAATTCCACACATTGTAGCTGCTTCCTGATTGCTTCCCACATAATAACTTAATCTGAACAGATATGACTTCCTGAATAAAAAATCGCCCACTATTGCTATTATAAAAAAGTAATAAACGGGATACTGAAAGCCTTGGAATGTACCTTGGCCGATTTGGTTGAATGAATCTGGTAAGTTAATTATCGCGTGCCCATTGGAAATTACGAGAAGCAGACCTCTGACTATTATCATCGTAGCAAGAGTTGTTATAAATGGATCGAACTTCAACTTAGAAATAAATAGTCCATTTAGAAAACCCACTGCTCCAGCTGAAAGGAGAGCGAAAATCACAGAAAAAGTCACAGGAATTCCAGCTCTAAGGGAAATCCCGGCTATAATTCCAGCTAATGCAAGCGTGGAACCGACAGAGAGATCAAGCCCGCCGGTCACCAGAACCCCTGTCATCCCGACACTGATAATTCCAATCATTGTCGTACCAACAAGCAGCCCTCGTATATTAGTTAGTGTAAGAAAAAAGGGGGAAACGAACTTCATAACAATTATTATTATCAGAAGAGCTACAGCAAGAATAAATTCTCGGGACTGCAATAGACTCTTTAGAAGTTTAGCTTTTCCTTCCTTCTTTATTGATGGACCCACTAAAGGACGTTCTCTAACTTCAGATTCCATGCTTTTGTCCTTCTCCTTTCTTTATAGACACAAGACCAGTTGCATAAGCCATAATCTTTTCCTCAGTCGCTTCTTTCTTTAAAAATTCTCCCGTTATCTCACCTTCGTGCATGATTATTATCCTATCACACAGTTGAATTATTTCGGGAAGATCAGAGGAAATAACCACTATGCCAATTCCTCCCTCGTTCAGCTCTCTTAGTTTACGATATATCATTTGCTTGGTGCCTATATCTACACCTTTGGTAGGTTCGTCAACGATAAGGATATCTGGCTTTATGCCTACCCACATACTAAGAAGAACTTTCTGCTGATTTCCACCTGAAAGGTGTAGAAGGTTTTGTTTAAGTGTTGGAGTAATGATATTGAAAGATTTCTGCATTTGCTTGGCAAATCCACCGATTTTCGAGCTGGCCAAAAGACCTATTTTATTCGTAAAATTTTTAGCCTGAGGTGCAATTAAGTTTTCGTCAACACCCATTTTCAGAAATAGACCTTCCTTTTTTCTGTCTTCAGGAAGATAGCCGATGGAATTCATTATAGCATCCTTTGCTCCCTTTATTCTAAGCATTTTACCCTGATATAAAATCTTTCCACTATCCAAGGGATATAAGCCAAGAATTGCTTTGAACAATTCGGTTCTACCTGCCCCAATAAGACCAAAAAAACCGAGAATCTCACCATGGCGTAGATAAAAACTCACATTTTTGAATAAGCCTTTTGAGGTTAGGTTCTTAACCTCAAAGTATTTCTCACCAATTTTAAAGGATAAATTCTTTGTTCCATAAAGATCCTTAATTCTCCGTCCAACCATCAATGTGGCAAGATTTTCTTCAGAAACATTCTCAATATTCCTGGTATCCACAATCATCCCATCCCTCAAAATGGTAACTTTATGAACAAATCCGAAAAGTTCAGATAGGCGATGAGTTATATATAATAATGAAACACCTTTTACGTTAAGGTTTTTTAAAAAATTAAAGAGAGAATCGGTTTCGTCAATATCCAATGAAGTAGTTGGTTCATCAAGAATCAAAATACTCGGGCCAAGTAAGATTACACGTACTATTTGAAGCATTTGTCTAAGGCCTATAGATAAATTTCTCACTTGCGTTGCGGGATTAATTTCAATCCCAAAAACTCGCAATCTAAGTGAGGCTTGTTTTAGCAATTCTTTTTTATTTAAAAATCCAATTTTTCTTTCATTTAGTTTATTAATAAAAATATTTTCCGCAATTGTAAGATGTGGAAAATCATTTATTTCTTGGGGGATAACGCCGATTCCACCTGCAATTGCTTCCGCAGAGTTATGAAAATTTACTTCTCTATCATTCAGAAGTATTTGGCCTGAATCGGCCCGAAAAACACCAGCAAGGATATTCACGAGAGTAGATTTACCCGCGCCATTCTCACCAATAATTGCATGTATTTCTCCTTCTCTTAGCTCCAACGAAACTTTATCAAGTGCTTTTACTCCTGGAAAGGATTTTGTAATATTACTAACCTTTAATAGAATTTTTCCGTTAGCCATCCAACATTCTCCTTATTATGTGCAGGGTGAAACATATCCTCACCCTGCACGATGGTGTGACTATAAATTACCACTGCCTAAGGAAATACTCCCAGTTGTCTTTCGTGACCATAGTAACGCCTGTATTAATCCATACAGGTGCTGCCATAATTCCCGCTGCTTCGTTGTCTGTCGTTACCGACATGGGATTGTGACGTAAATTGAAGAGGATCTGCATTCCGTAGAATGTACTCAGGTGACCCTTTTGTGCAACAGATGCATCTATTAAACCTTTCCCAATATATTGCACCGTGTCGCTGTTTCTGTCCATACCTAGGATCTTTACCTCGCCAGCCAGACCCGCCTCTTTGACTGCCGTAACAGCAGACATCGCACCAACTGAATCAACACAAACAAATGCATTGAGATCCGGATGCGCAGTCAGTATCGATTTTGCCACAGATATTCCCGTGGGAAGATCCGCTTTAGTATCACCTTCTGCAGCTATCTTCATCTCTGGATACTTCGCAAACGTATCTCTATAACCCTGCGCTCTCTCTTGAAACATTGGAGCTGTCATACTCAGTATCCCTATCTTACCTTTTTCATTTAAGATTTTTGCAAGATACTCTCCACCGACCACACCTACTTCATATTGATTGATCCCCACGAAAGCTATGCGCTTAGATCCGGGAACATCTCCACAAATAGTAACAACCGGTATACCGGCTTCTATGGCCTGATTTATTACTGGGCCAAGTTCTGGACCTGGTGGAAATATAAGTATCCCTGCCGGTTTCATAGCAATCGATGCATTCATTGATGAGATCTGAGCTGGTGTATCGTAGGCGGAAGGTCCCATCACCATAGTCTTAACTCCCAGCAGTTGTCCAGCAAGCTCAAAAGCCTCGATATGAACATCGAAAAACTCAATGTTTCGCATACAGAGATTGAATATATACAACTCACTCGCCGTATCTGGATTTTTG
>Ga0255055_10001866_pt1 | contig 15098 bp, 9 predicted proteins | sample JV7_2_27_MG_FD_188633 | JGI IMG/M metagenome (GOLD analysis project Ga0255055, IMG submission 188633) | Seawater microbial communities from Jervis Inlet, British Columbia, Canada - JV7_2_27 | ecosystem: Environmental > Aquatic > Marine > Inlet | place: Canada: British Columbia | collected... | reverse complement strand
AACAAAATATGGCAATTTATAGGTTTTGACAGGAAATGTATTCTCAATCCATTCGGACAGTTTATTATTGATCCGGATGAGGATACGATTGCCAGACGTTCCCTTGCCGTCCCACGAGTCAAGTTCCGGTTTATCGGCGTTGTGTTCAACCCCGATCACTACTACAGATACTGCATCTACTGGCCAGGCCACCTCATCGGGTTTAACATCGTCTTTCGCGTCTTGCCAATGAACTTTTAGGTTCATACCGATTTTAGGATAGATCCGGTGGGAAGGCGACACTTTCAAAGATTCGACGCTTGTAACCCCTGCAATGGTTGCGCCCAATGATTTGGCTTTTTCAACAATTTTTTTAGTTAGCTCCGAGCTGGAAACCGAATTCATGGCTTTGTCCTTCTATTTGTGATGCCTGTGCGATGGAACGCTAAGATTTCAAATTTATACAACCAATCAGCTGATAACACAAATTTTGCTTTGTCGGAATTATTTTAACATGAAAATCAATATATTGTGGTTGGAGATTAGGCTGAAAAAGTCAGATACATTGAGAGTACCACAACTTTGCCGATTTTACAGATATCAAAAGAGTATCACAAGACTTTTTAGATTGTGGATTGCACAATCACAAATATACAAGATTTCATCGTTATGAAAATTGTGGATTTCGTGCCTTAACTGAATCTTTGAAGGTGCTCGAAAAATTTAGGATTAGCGAACGGAAGGTGCAAATTATTGCGATGATGGATTAATAGCCGATATACAAAATTCGTCCTAAGTATGAGTTGCGCATACGTAATATACAATCTTGGACAATGACGAAAGTGGCGGAATTTTAGGCTTGAAATAAAATTAATTTTTTCGAATGCTGTATTTCTTAATTTTTCTAGATAACGTTGAGTGATCAATTCCTAATGGTTCTGAGGCTTTCCGTTGGCTCCCAAAATTTTCTATAGCTCGAGTAATTAAATCTTTTTCAATTTTTGCTACTGTTTTTTGAAGATTCCATCCATGCGCTAGTAGGCTATTTTTGCTGTTATTGTATCCTGTCCGAATATGGTAAGGTATATCTTCGATATCAATCTTGTCACTAGGCAATAAAACTACGAGTTGCTCGATAAGATTTGAAAGCTCCCGGATATTTCCAGGAAAGGAATAAGAACAAAGACATTCGAGTGCTTGCGGAAAGATTGCTTTTTGTGTGGAATACTTTTGGTTAAATTTTTTCAGAAAATAGTAAATAAGAGGGGGAATATCCTCCACTCTTTCCCGTAGCGGTGGAATCGTCAGAGGGATGACATTCAACCGAAAATAAAGATCTTTACGAAACTTGCCCTCTGCAACCATATTATCAAGTCTTTTGTTAGTGGCGGCTATTACCCGGGTATTTATCGTTTTTGTTGTTGTATCGCCAACCCTTACTATTTGATTATTTTCTAAAAACCTTAGAAGCTTTACTTGAATTTGCAGCGGAATTTCTGCAATTTCATCCAGAAATAATGTGCCCTCTTCTGCTATTTCAAAATATCCCGGTTTGCCTTTAATCAGGGCGCCTGTGAAAGCCCCGCCTTCATACCCAAACAACTCTGATTCGATGAGCTGTTCAGGAATAGCACCGGCATCCACACGAATAAATGGTTTGTCCTTTCGAGGCGAGGCATTATGGATAAGATTTGCAAAGTATCCTTTACCAACACCGGCTTCACCTTGTAACAGTATCGTCGTATCGACCTGCGAAAGCCTAACCGCCTTTTCCATCACCTTATACATTATAGCGCTCCGAATGTTAGCTTTAGACCAATGCCCATCCTGGGTTGTAAGTTGTTTTAGCTGCGACCGGTATCCCTCGCTAATCGCATAACTTTTTTCTAAATCCGATTTCAATAGATATAGCTCCGTCATATCTCTTTCATATACGATGACAAGGGTTAATTTTCCGTTTTCATTGAATATAGGATTTGCAACCCTAAGTAATTGTTTTCCATTTTTAAGCTTATTTATCACCATATGAGATTTTTCAGTTCGAATGACTTCTCGGATGATTGAACGATCGAAAATACCTTTTTCTAAAAGTTCATCTACCTTTTTATTGATTACGTCCTTTGGTGAAAGATTATACAATTTAAGTCCGACTTGATTAACCTGAAGGATTTTCCCATTTCCATCCGCAATCCAAAGGCTATCCAAAGATGAATTAATGATCTTATCAAAATTCATAATGGCTTTAAGTTTTTCTTGGACTGAACCGTTGTTCTCTCTATTTACCAAATTAATTTTGCGCATGTCACTCAAATTCCCATGCTTAAGGATTGATAATTTGTGTTGTAATTTTGCAACAAATTATACATCGAACATTGTCCACTGTCAATAATTGATCTATAAACAGCTCTCAGCTTTATTAAACTGACAAAAAAGGCAAGCAATATTTGCAATAATGCAACATGTTGTAAATTATCAACGCCTTATTCACTTATTTCGGTCTCGTCTCTTCAGCCATCCATAATTACGTCATAAGCGATTTATTGTTCTCTGCACGCTTCAATAAATTTATTCTTCTTAAATACAATATGTTACCATCTAATTTAAATCAAAAATAAAAATATATATTGCAGTCAAACTTCTCCATCTTTAACAAAAATGTCGCAATTTCCAATTGGATAAAGTGGCATATCTATTGCTAATTAAGCTAGAATAGTGATGCATGATCCATTTCTTAAATAAGGGAGAAATTTATGGACATTCATGAAAGCATTTTAGAGTGCATTGGTAATACACCAATGGTCAGACTTAATCGAATCACTAAAGACGTATCCGCGAATATAATGGTCAAATGTGAGTTTCTCAATCCAAGTGGAAGCATGAAAGATCGGATCGCATTAAAAATGATTGAGGGTGCCGAAAAAGAAGGGAAGCTGAGGGAAGGTGGAGTTGTTACAGAGTCTAGCACCGGCAACACGGCGACTGCATTATCTTTTGTAAGTGCGGCCAAAGGTTACAAATCAGTTATGCACATGCCGCAAGGATGGATACCGGAAGATAAGCGAAAAATGATTACATCCTATGGCGCAGAAGTGGTGGAAGTTGATCCAGGAAAAGAGATTCATGCAGAGTTGGAAGGAAAAAGTGTTCATGGAGGCGTCGTGGAGATCATCCCCCGGATTAAAGCTCTTGAATTGGAAGAAAATAATGAGAACGTCTGGTGGGCGCGACAGGCCATGAACCCGGATAATATTTTAGCCCATAAGGAAACAACCGGCAAAGAAATAATTGAGCAAACCGATGGAAAGGTTGACGCCTTTGTCGGTGCCGTGGGAACAGGAGGAACATTGCTGGGAGTTAGTGAGGCATTACTGGAAGTCAATCCTGATGTGAAAATTTATGCTGTCGAACCCGCCAGTTCGTCACTGTTTCAAATGGCTCCGGAGATAAAATTCTATATGGATAAGTACGGCATTCCCGGGGTAGCCGGCTTGATTATCAACAAGATTGAGGAAAGGGGAATTGTTGAAAAGGCATTCCTCGTAAAAGATGAAGATGCCATCTCCATGGCACACCGATTGTGCGAAGAAGAGGGGCTGTTCTGCGGCATGTCAGCGGGTGCAAATGTACATGTGTGTATGGAGGTTGCAAAGGAACTCGGTCCAGGGAAAAATATCGTTACGATTTTAGCTGACAATAGAGATCGCTATCTTTTCTCCGAGCATTTTACGACATGATTTATTTAAAAGATAAGGAGGTGTTATGCTGCTCAATAGGGATCGAGCCTACGATGTAATGGAAAAATACGACGTTGAAGCTATCATCGCCACGATGCCGGAAAATGTGACCTATTTAACCGATTATTGGAGCCTTACCCACCGTCTTATAAAGGCGACTCAAAATTTTGCTGTAATTACTCGAAAGCAGGATTTAGCTCCTTTTATCATTACCTCCGTTGGCGATATGGACCTTGCGGCCGATCAGGAAGATTGTTGGACAGACAATTTCTTGATCTATGGGACATTTTATGTGGAGCGTCCTCCGGAGGCAACTCTCAGTAACACAGAAGAGCGCTTTCAAAGGCTCCTGACTTCATCAAAACCCAAAAAGGATGCGGTGACCGCATTGACAGAATGCCTGGCAGATATTGGCGTGACCAAGGGTAGGATCGCCATTGACGGAGGTAATATTACACCCCCTGCATACAGTGCGCTTAAAGAGAATTTCCCAAAAGTTGAATTTATTGAAGGATATCAAATCCTGAGAGAAATACGTCTCATTAAAACGCATACGGAAGTGAATAGATTAGAGCGTTCTGCCGAAATCATAGAATCAGGAATCAAGCATGCATTAAAGGCCATTCGAGAAGGAGCTACCGAATTTGAAATATGGCAGACGCTTTTTAAAAAAGTCATAGAAGAGGGTGCTTTACCGTCCTGGCCGTGTGTCGGTGTTGGCGTACGAGGTGTCCTCTCTAATGTAATCTCTGCTTCACATCCAGTAAGAAATGGAGATCTCATCCGCTTTGATGTCGGTTGCGTTTACCAATATTACAATTCGGATTGTGCGCGTACAGTTGTTCTGGGAGAAGCGAATGAAAAACAGCGAACCTACCATCATGCCATTCGAAGCGGCCAAGAAAGGGCGTTAGGGATCGTTCGCCCCGGTGTACGCGCTTCAGAAATATTCAAAGAGGCTGTCAAAGGTGTTAGAGATGCGGGTATTCCACACTATCGTAGGCATCATGTTGGCCATGGAATCGGTATTGAGCCTTATGAACCACCATTCTTAACCGCAACATCCGAGGACATTCTTGAGGAGGGAATGGTTGTGAATGTGGAAACGCCTTACTATGAAATGGGATTGGGGGGAGTTCAGTTGGAAGATACCATCACTGTGACCACTGATGGCTATCGACCGTTAACTAAATCACCCCGTGATTTATTGGTTGTATAAAAGAAGGCAAGATTCTCATATCTTGGCTGGAAGATCCATCGTCGTCCGACTCCATCAAGGTGTGTCTAAAAAAGAAATAAAAAATCAAACCATGATCGGGGGCCTTAATGAGTGCAGAAAAAATAATTGAAGATTTAAAGGAAGCAATTATAGAGTTGGATGACGCAAAGGTTGTCGAAGCTGCCAAAAATCTAATTGCTCAGGGCCTAGATCCCTTAGTAGGCGTAGAAAAAGGACTATCTTTTGGTATGACAACCATAGGTGACAAATTCAACCTGGGCGAATGCTTCTTACCGGAGTTGATACGCGCCGGCAACACCTTCAACGCTGCCATAAAGGTGCTGGAGCCCGAGATTATGAAGCGCGGGGAAAAGCAGAGTCAGGCAGGAGTTGTCGTTTTGGGAACCGTTACAGGAGATGTTCACAAAATTGGTAAAGAAATATTGGCTATGTTGTTAAAGACACGAGGATTTGTGGTGCATAATCTTGGTGAGGACGTTTCTCTATCTACATTTGTGAGCAAGGCAGAAGAATTAAATGCAGATATTATCGGAATGTCGGCATTATTGACGACCACCATGCCTGCCCAGAAAGAAGTGATAGATTTTTTGAAAGAGAAAGGGATACGCGATAATTTTCTTGTTATGGTTGGTGGTGGCCCCGTCAACCAGAAATGGTCAGATGAAATAGGTGCAGACGGTTATGCCGAGACAGCTGAGGTGGCAGTTCAATTGGCACTGAGACTTATTGATACAAAGAACTAATATTTTACAAAATAGAAATACGTTTCGAAAATCAAGGAGGTAACTGCATGCTCGGCTTTTATGAGGTTTTTTACAGATTTTTGGAAGGTCCGCACGTTGCTGAAATGGATTACGACCTGGATTTTGACAAAAAACTGAGAGAGACGGTCAATAAATATGGCATTAAATATGATCCGGAAAATCCGATCCCGCAAGATGATCAGCTGGCGGATGACGTGTTTGCGGCGGGTTTAGAGTTCTATGAAAAAATCGGCAGTTACTGTGTAGATACTTTACGTGTCGCCAGGTTTACAAAGAGGGAAATTATTGAAGCCCTTGCTGAGGCACCCAAAGAGCCTGTCTTTGGCAAAGATAAAGATGCTAAAAAACTGATCGCGCGACCTCCTGAAAGCAACAAACCACCCTGGTTTTTCATTGGGGCAGCAGGCGCGGCAGTTACAGATGAACGGGTGTTGTCTGCCATTGTGGAAGGATATGGCTTGGTGCCTTATGCAAATTCTATTACGACACCGTCAATCACAAAAATTAACGGTAGGCCCATTGTTGCAAAAACACCTTTAGAGATCTTAGGGGCAATACGAACCGTAGAGGTTTCCAAGGCAGCTTTGAGAAAAGCGGGAAGAGCGGGGATGCCGATCATGAACGCCATTTCAACAGCAACTTCCGACGCTGCCAAGATTGCCGGTAGTCAATTTGGTCTAAATCCGGCGGACGGATTGATGGTGGGGTCAATGTCCGAGCTGAAGCTGGATTTTCAACGATTAAACGAAGTTGCATATGCATTACATTTGGGAAGTAATATTGTAGCAGAATCCGGGCCCTTATTGGGAGGTTATTGTGGTGGCCCGGAAGGAGTTGCTGTAGCTAACGTGGCTTATCATTTGCAAGCAATCTTGGTGCAGCGCGGATCAACCCACTTTACTTTCCCGATCCACTTTAAATTCTCTTCCAATACATCTAGGAATACCCTATGGGCAACCAGCATAAGCAACCAGGCAATATCTCGAAACAGTAAATTCCCTCTGCTTACTTCCGGAATTTTAGCTTCAGGCCCAGGTACGGAGATGTGTTTTTACGAAAATGCTGCCAGAACCATAACAACATGTGTATCCGGTGGTGGAATCCTGGCCGTAGGTCTTGCCAAAAATGTCCAAACCGACCATCTAACGCCATGGGATCCGAAGTTTTCGGTTGAGATAGCATTGGCATCGCTTGGAATGAAACGAGACAATGCCAATGAAATCGTCAAAGATCTCCTGAGCAAATATGAATCGAAAATTCCAGAGGCACCCGTTGGGAAAAGCTTTCAAGAACTTTTCGACATGGAAACTCTAGAGCCAAAAAATGAATATCGTGAACTTTATCATAAAATGAAAGATGAAATGAATAGATATGGTCTCAAGTTCGCAACCTGATTGAGATTCCGAACATTTGAAAATTTATAGATGTTAAGGGACAAAAATGAACCAGCAGGATTTAAGTGAAAGTAATTTAGCCGACATGATGCCGAGCGAATTTCGGGATCTTGTTAGGCGCGGAGAATGGAGCGCTGTAAACACAAATGCTTGTCGGGGGTACGCTCACGCGAATTTGGTTATCGTTCCGAAATCTCTTGCCTTTGAATTTCTCCTTTTTTGCCATCGCAATCCAAACCCTTGTCCAGTAATCGATGTTACCAATCCCGGAGAATATCACGCACAGTTTTCAGCACCGGAAGCGGATCTTCGAACTGACCTGCCAAGATACCGAGTTTTCAAAAGCGGCGAGCTTATTGATGAGCCCCTCGATGTTATTCAATACTGGGATGAGAATTTGGTTGCCTTCCTTTTAGGCTGCAGCACTAATTTTGATTCGAGCCTTCGTGCTGCAAATGTTCAGTACCGTTATATCGGGGATTACAGCACAAACATCGAATGCGTTCCGGCGGGTAGTTTTCATGGATTCATGGTCGTATCAACCCGGCTTTTTAAGACGAGTCATGATGCTGTCCGTGCAATCCAAATCACGTCTCGAAATTTGGCCGCTCATGGTCCACCAGTTTATATCGGAAATCCAAAGGATATTGGAATAAAGGATATATATCACCCCGATATGTTTTCTTTTGATGAGCATATTCAACCCATAGAGCCGAATGAAATTATCATGAGTTGGGGTTGCGGGGTAACACCACAGACAGTTGCATTAACCAGCAAGATACCGTTTATGATTTCTCATTGTCCAGGGCATATGTTTGTAACTGATAAATTGTCTGAGGAGTTAGCTGTTTTGTGAGGGGATGACGAATATAGATTTGAAACTGATCCAAAACCTCAACTATGCGTTAAATACAATCAACATAAGAGGAGGAAATTAAAATGTCTAAATTAAAAAAACTCGAAAAATTGTTGTCGCACGGGAAAATTAGCCGAAGAGAGTTTCTGGCCCGTGTATCCGCATTAGGTCTGGCAGCTGCTATTTCCCCGGCAGTTTTGACGAAGTCTGTACATGCCGCAAAACCGAAAAAGGGCGGCCACCTGCGCGTTGCCTGTACAGGTGGTTCGACAACTGATTCCTTAGACCCGGGGTTATTGACTTCAACGTATAATGATTTTCTGAACTTTCAAATGCGTAATTGCTTAGTGGAGGTGGACCACAAGTCAAATGCAGTTCCTGAGTTGGCTGAAAGCTGGGAACCATCGCCGGACGCGGTCAAGTGGACTTTCAAAATTCGTAAAGGTGTCGAGTTCCATGACGGAAAAACGCTGGATGCCAATGATGTCGTATATACAATCAATCATCACCGTGGTGAGGGTTCCAAGTCCGGTGCAAAAGGGCTGTTAGACCCGGTCCAAGATATTAAAGCGGATGGAAAGGATACAGTCATATTTACGCTAAAAGGTGGTAATGCGGATTTTCCCTATATTTTGGCTGATTATCATTTGACCATCTTTAAGGCTGGTACCAAGGGGCAGGAATTTGAAAAAGGCATCGGTACTGGTGGATACATCCTTAAGTCTTGGGAACCAGGGGTGCGTGCCTCGACTGTTCGAAATCCGAATTACTGGAAAGAAGGTCGTGCACACTTTGACTCGGTAGAGACGTTAAGTATTGTGGACACCAATGCCAGAACAAGCGCACTGACTACTGGTCAAATAGATGTTATGGACCGTCCCGATTTAAAGACCCTTGAAATGTTCAAAAAAAGAAAAAACATCCAGGCTATCAGTGGAACAAGTGGGAGCCACAGCACTGTGCCCATGTTGTTTAACCGCAAGCCATACGATAATAACGATGTCCGTCTAGGTTTAAAATATGCGCTTGACCGTGAAGAGCAGGTTAAAAAAATATTAAAGGGATACGGTTCTGTTGGTAATGACCATCCCATAGCGCTTCATTTGAAATATGCTGCCGTCGATCTACCGCAAAGGCCTTATGATCCCGATAAAGCCAAGTATCATATTAAAAAAGCCGGAATGCTGGATCATACTTTTAAGCTGCATTCTTCCGACGGCGCTTTCTCCGGTGGAGTAGATTCAGCCCTGCTTTACCAACAAAGTGCCGCCAAAGCAGGTATAAAGATTCAGGTAGTCAAGGAGCCCAGTGATGGATACTGGAGTGATGTTTGGATGAAAAAGTCTTGGAGCATGAGCTATTGGAGTGCTCGTCCTACTGTCGATTTAATGTTTACGACTTGTTACGCAGCGGATGCCAATTGGAACGAAACCTACTGGAGACATGATCGCTTTAACAAGTTACTCGTAGAAGCGCGCGCTGAATTGGACGATAAAAAACGTAGTGAAATGTATTTTGAAATGCAGCAGATTGTTAGAGACGAAGGTGCCACTGTAGTGCCCATGTTTTCTGATATTGTTATAATGGCAAGTGATAAACTCGGATATGAAAATTTTGCTGCCGATTTGGATTTGGATGGTGGTAGAGGCCATGAGCGATGGTGGTTTAAATCGTAATGCGTTATTCAGTACTTGCGAATGCATCAACCACAGCTGATCGAATGAGAGTTGGATTGTGACTTAGAATAATATGGGCTTTAGATGTACTAGCGTGTGCAAGCCATCTCGCTAAAGGATTCTCCAAAGCTTGTATGAATTGTATAACGGTTCTTGCTGCATGTACTTTGGAGAATTCAAAGCGTTGAAGAGTCGCCCGGTTCGTGTTGATTACCATGCAGTTGAAGGAAATGTCCATAATCGCATAAGACGATTTATAGTCAAACGGCATAAGATGCGTTCGCAAGGCATCCGTCGGTTCCCAACGGAAAGGGTATTTAGCGACCTTGGAGTACTATTGCCACGACCGATGAAACATGTCGCACGACATGGTTCTTAAGGTGAGGTAAAGTCAGTCGGAAAGACGGATACGGTAATTCCGCTCGTCCGGCTTGATGGGCGTGGACGCGCTCATTCCCGACTTTACGGGTGGCCCAATTCCTGAAAAATGTGTGACATGATCAAATTAGTATAAAAAACGACTACCTAAAAAATTACGTAAACACCTATTTAACTTCAAAAAGCAGCCGTATTGCCACTTTGTTGATCGGCTATGCCGCCGAATCTCCCAGGCTCATTTCCAATCAGGGAGATGTAATGGTCTGCTGTCGGCTTACTCTCGTGGTCGATCGCGTTTGCATGGACATGACGATGATAATGGCGACCCTCGCAGTCAGCAATGTGGCTGGAATCTTGATGGGATATCCGGCCTTGAATCAACCGGATATCTTACCGTTTTTGAAGGGAGATTCACTCAAGCCGGCACCGAGCATATTGAATGCCAAAAAATTAAATACAACACTATACGAGTGGGGGGAACAGTGAAAATCGCAGAACGAATTTCCCGGTTGGGTACGGAGACTGCGTTTGCGGTATCAGTAGAGGCCGCTGAATTTGCAGCCAAGGGTAACAAAGTATACCCGTTTCATTTAGGGGATATGAATATTATTACCCCGAACACTGTCATGCAGGCCGCTGTCAAGGCGATGAAATCCGGAAAAACCGGTTATTGCCCCAATGCCGGTATCCCTCAGCTGCGAGAAGCTCTTGCGGCTGACGTCAGCGCATCACACGGGATACATTACAGCATGGAGAATGTTGCTATCCAGCCTGGAGGCAAACCTACCATCGGTAAATTTATTCAGGCGCTGATGGATCCGGGGGATGAAGTGTTATATCCCAATCCAGGTTACCCGATTTATGAGTCCCAGATCGAGTTCCATGGGGGCAAAGTCCTTCCTTATAGCTATCTTGAGGGAAATGAGAATTTTGAAATAGACATAGATATGTTTGCTAGGCAAATCAGCCCTCGCACAAAATTTGTAATTCTAAATGACCTTCAGAATCCTACCGGGGCAGAATGTTCGAAAGCGGAATTTGAAAAAATTGCGGAACTGGTGCGCAAACACGATCTTTATGTTCTCTGCGATGAGGCTTATTTCGATATACGTTATGAAGGCAAAAGCACTTCGTTTGCCTCGCTGCCGGGTATGGCCGACAGATGCGTGATCCTGTATACTTTCTCAAAGAAATTTGCGATGACCGGCTGGCGCCTGGGTGCCACGATTGGCCCCAAAGAAATCATTGACGTAATTGCCAAACTTAACGTTAATGACGAATCATGTTCAAATCACTTTATTCAATATGGTGCCATTAAAGGACTCACCGCGGACCAGCGCGAGGTTGAGCAAATTCTTAAGACGTTGAAGGAGCGGCGCGATACGGCAGTTGACATTCTCAATTCTATTGTGGGAATCAGGTGTTTCCGACCCAATGCCACATTTTATCTTTACCCGAACATCACCGGTGCAATGAAGAAAAAGGGTTTTGGCAGCTATGATGAATTTCGGCGGGCATTGCTGTATGAAACCGGTGTATCGGTGTGCACACGGATGCATTTTGGCCGCCCTCTGGAGGGAGAAAAAAACTTTTATATCCGATTGGCATATTCCGGGATTGATACAGCGGAGATCAAGGAGGGTCTAGAAAAAGTTAAGGAATTTTTTGAAAGTTAGCTAAAATACTAACAAATTGTGGGTTTTAAAAATTCGTGTTTACTTCCCAAAACCAAGTGTCGTGGGACTACTGATTGAGAATATCAGAGGTTCCGGAATCGAGCAGAATATGCAGTTCCGGTAAAGTATTGATATTTAAAGACTCAGAAAAAAAATTATTATGATTTTTTAGATAGATTTTGCCACAAATTTAACTTTGGTAAAAGCACATGTTTCAAAGTGATATCGCAAGTGTTATTGGGAGATGCGAAAGCATGTTCCGACATAGGGAAAAAACATTTCTCATTTGCGGCTTATGACTTTGCAGATTAGCCATGGCAAATACACACTTTTTTGAGCCTTAGTTTATTGTGGACTACGTGCCTAAATCTAACATAATTGGAAAATGTATATTTGATTTGCCAATCACAATTTCAACAAATCAATTCTTACCTATATAGAGCCCAACATTCTTGCCAAAGCAAACTCATCTCGTTACCAATAAAACGGTGCAATATTCAACTGGTTGATCTCACCTGGAAAAAATAAGGCGGGCACTATATATTGTGGTTTGTTTTTTTACTTTAAAATTAAAGATATATTGAGAATACATGCACTTTGGCAAAATTGCAGATATGTTATGGATGTACGAAACCGCTTCGCGGTAGCTTTAGCTCAGTTTTCCAACACCCTTTTGAGGTTTAAGATTTATTTTTTTTATTATGTCATTTTGGCTAATTTTTTTATCCGGTAGTTGAAGTTTTAGCTTTTCTTTTTTTTAAGAATATGCGATGTTACTTACTGTAATTATGATGAAAACGAGAGAGTGGATACTTTACCCACATAGCATATTTCATGCCAAAATTGTCGACGGCTTCGTACATCACCGTTTTATCAATAATCCCGCTCCGAAATAGCTCAATCTGATTTTCTGACACGGCCAGCGCTTGATCGTAAAGTTCTGGCTTTTTTTTCGGCGGGACTATTGATAAAACGCTTACTAGAAATCAAAGGTTTTAGAACTGCAAAGAAAGCTGCGTTAAATAGCGGTAAAACCACCTATGAGTTCGATTAGTTAAAACTGAAATAAACAGATGGTTATGCAGGCCATCTCCTCTGGGCGCACTTCTCCATTATTGTTTACAACAATTTTTCGGCGATTCTCTCACCGCTGCGCTCTAGCTTTAGCCTCCGATAGTGATATCCATGTACTTCTCAGGGAATGATAAAGGTAGCGGCTGCGACAGGTCCATGCCATGGATATCCTTCACTCGCTCCCTGAACCAGACCATGAGCGGGTCATCAGATGTGGCAAACTCCTGGAACACACGGTCTATGTCTTCTGCCTCATAGTAAACAAGGACCATATCCCCTTCAGGCGTCTGTTGGAGCCAGGAAACATGTCTGATGCCACCCAGTCGTCGCCACACTTCCTCGTGCTCGCTACGGCGGGCTTCCAACTCCCTAGTAAATTCTTTCCACGCCTCCGTTTTACCCGGTAGGATGGGAACTGCTATAGCTAATTCGGCCATGTTAATTTCCTCCGTCTGTGGGTGCGATTCGCAACGATTCGCATTAAAAGTTGATGATTATGAGGACTAAAATCTGTTTCAGAGGGAAGAGTCGCTTCAAGGTGGAAAATGGATCCAAAAAGGAAGGGATATTCCAATTCAAAATGAAAAAGCGCCATTTTTTTATTGCCACATTGTGGCATTAACTGTCAAGATAATTTATCGTTTTGTAGATTTAATCTTAGATGGATAGCGTTAAAGATTATCAGTGAACAGGCATTGTAAATGATGTGATGGATGGGATGGAATTGGATGATGTTAAGTTTTGATACATTGAGAGACTGTCGAAAAAGTCCAAAAATGGTGATTTCAGCAATTTTGCGTTCAATGAAATCAATAACTTACAAACATCAAAATTATGGATTTAGGGTTTTTCAACAGTCTCTGAGAGAAACACAAATATCGCAATTTTACAGATATGCAAAAATATCACAACTTCTGGAGGCCGGTTAATCTTGCCGATATGTTGGAGATATCTGTAATTTTGAAAGGGTACTTCCATTACCGAAAAATAGCAGTTGAACAAGAGACTGAATTACTTAAATTTAGCACTTATTTCTTTATTTTAATATGATTAGTCCATCATTGGTGCCCATGGTATAATCCCGAAGTCGGTTACGGATAAATATTCATTCCTAAATTCATACGAATTTGATCCTTCGGGGTTGCGGAAAACAGGGTAGCAGTTTTTATAGCCTTCATAACGCTTTTGCCACTGGTCGCAGAGTAAATCTCCTTCAACCCAACTTTTCCCTTTATCCGTATTCCCGCCATAGCCTCGCCAGGTCGCTTGCCCGTCTTTAGTGCGGCGGACGTATCCGTCTGATGTGGGGACCTTCTGGCCGAATGCGATGTTTCTCACTTCTTCTCCGGTCAATCTATTCTCCTCATATATTTTGTAATAGTCGAAGGGCCTTGTCGGATAGCCGGCCTTTCTTAGCCCATCTACAAATCTTTCGGCAACAACCGGTTCCTTGAATGGAAACCGATATATAGGATTTCTTAGCCAATGCGTTTGTGCCATTAACTCCGCTGCTTTGTTGGCTTCCTTGAGGCGACCAAAATGGGCATATGCAGCAATAAGAGGGAACAAATGCTGACCTGGTTCTGGGATACGCTTAAGAGCTCTTTCCAAAAGACTCACAGCTTTCTCATATTGTCCCATGCTAAAATGAGCTATACCGAGAAGATAAAGTGGATCTGTTTGAAAGCGAGGATCAAGCCGCATCGCCATTTCGATATATTCAATGCCCTTATTCGGGTAGCCACCATAAACTAAAGCCTCTGCCATGGTGTAGTGACAACTGGCATCATTGGGATTAAGCGCGATGGCCCACTCAGCCTCTTCGATGGCCTCTTTAAACTGACGCCGATTAAGTGCCATCGAAGAAGCAATGCGATGAGAAAGGGATGTTGGCATTTTTAGGGCTTTCTCGAGGTAATGACGCGCCAAAAGACGCCCCTCTAAAATGGATGATAGACCAAGCCTTTCTGCCCAATAGTGATCATAGGAGCCGCTCCAATAAGATAAGGCGAGGGCAGCGTAGGATTGCCCGTAGTTAGGATCCAGTTCAACTGCCTTTCTAAAAAATGGAATCGCTTCTCGGAAAGCTTCGGGTGTTGATCTGAGATAGTGGTCCCAACCTTGCAGGAAGACATCGTAAGCTTCGATGTTATCAGTACCCTTAAAAGCAATTTGTCTTTTTTCATTGGCCGTCAATTTTACGGTCAAAGAGCCAATAATTTTCTGAGTAATCTTGTCCTGCAGATCAAATACATCATCCATGATACCTGTATATCGCTCCGCCCAGATATGATGACCGTTGATCGCATCGATGAGTTGTGCCGTTA
>Ga0255055_10001865_pt1 | contig 15108 bp, 10 predicted proteins | sample JV7_2_27_MG_FD_188633 | JGI IMG/M metagenome (GOLD analysis project Ga0255055, IMG submission 188633) | Seawater microbial communities from Jervis Inlet, British Columbia, Canada - JV7_2_27 | ecosystem: Environmental > Aquatic > Marine > Inlet | place: Canada: British Columbia | collected... | reverse complement strand
GCTCCTCAGCACCTGCTCCGCCCACTCGAGGCTCCTCTCCCGCTCGCCCAGCTCGGCCAGGGCGTTGGCACCATAGAGCAGCGTCTGATAGTCGTCCGGATCGAGCTCCAGCAGTCTTTCAGAGAGCGCCAGCCGTCGCTTGCTCGTTGCGATCAGTTGATCTTGATCGCCCAAGCTCCGGTAGACCTGTGGCAGGAGGTTGAGGGCCCGAATGTCGTCGGGCGCCGCGTCGGTCGCGCGCTCGAACATCACCGCGGCCGTCTCCATGTTCCCTTGCGAAAAGGCGACGGTACCGTAGTAGTAGTACGCCTCATAGAGCTTCGGGTCGAGGACGATCGCGCGCTGGAACTCGCTCTCGGCCTCGTCGTACTGACGCTGCTGCCCAAGAGCGTAGCCACGCGCCGCATGGGCTTCGGCAAGATCGGGATCTAGCTCGACAGCCTTACGGCTCGCCTGCTCCGCCCGCTCCAAATTCTCATCGGTGCTCTCGTAGTTGCGCCAAAACTCCGTGTAGGTATCGGCCAAACCAGCATAGGCCGGAGCGTAGTTGGGATCGATCTCGATCGCCCTGGAAAACATCTCACGGGCCGCCTCGAAGTCCGCCTGCGTCCGCCGGCGGAAGTACCCACGACCGCGGAGGTAGTAGTCGTAGGCATTGATGTGGGTAGTCCGGCCGGCCTGAATGACCTTTTGTTGCCCGGGGCTCAGAGTCACTTGCAGGGCATCGACAATGCTGTTCGCGATCTCGTCCTGGATCGCAAAAACGTCCTCGAGCTCGCGATCGTAGGTCTCCGACCAGAGCTGAAATCCGTCGGCGACCTTGATCAGCTGAGCGCCAATGCGCAGCTGGTTGCCGGACTTGCGGACACTGCCCTCCAGGACATTGTCCACGGCCAGCCGCTGACCGATCTCCTGGACATTCAGGTTGGTTCCCTTGAGGGCAAAAACAGAGGTGCGGGCCGGGACCTGCAGACCTTCGACCTTGGCCAGGGCCTGGATGAGCTCTTCGGTCAGCCCATCGGCAAAGAATTCGTTCTCGGGGTCCGCACTCAGATTGACGAACGGGAGCACGGCTACAGATGGCTCGTCGCTGACGGTAGCGACGGGCGTCGCCACAACGCTGCTCAAGGACTCTGCCGGCGCGGTCTCTTCGCCCGTGCCCTTTCCCAGCCACCAGCCCGCGGCCAAGATCACGGCAGCTCCCGCCGCAATCGCAATCCAGAGCCCGGCGCGCGATTTCTTGACCTCACGGGGCGGCGGTTTTGGGGCTACGACAGGTCCGCTCCCGGTCTGCACCACGCCCGAATCCACCTCACGCCGGAGGCTCTTGAGTTCATTGCGCACATCGAGGGCGGACTGGTACCGGTCCCGGGGGTTCTTCTCCAGACAGTGCTGAACGACGCGCCCCAAGTGCCGCGGCAGCGCCTCCTTGATTTCGGTGATGGTCGGTGGCGCATCTCGCAAGATGCTGGAGACCAGCGCGGCGGAGGTGTCTCCCCGGAAGGGACGCTGCCCGGTGGCCATCTCGTAGAGCACGATCCCCAGAGAGAAGATGTCCGTCCGTGGGTCCACCGGACGACCGTCGAGCTGTTCGGGTGACATGTAAGGAGCGGTCCCCATCAGCATGCCTTCACTCGTCAGGGCCGTGCGGGTGGCCATCTCGGTGTCGTCTCCGTCTTCGCCGCCCGGTGCCGCTGCCAATTTCGCCAGGCCGAAGTCCAGCACCTTGACGCGGCCGTCGCGCGACACCATGACATTGCCGGGTTTGAGATCGCGGTGGATGATGCCTTTCTCGTGCGCCACGGCCAGAGCATCGGCCATGGGGATGCCGATGTCGAAGAGCTTGCTCAGCGGCAGGCCATCGGCCGGCAGCATCTTGTCGAGGCTTTCACCCTCGATCAGCTCCATGGTCATGAAGTGAACCATGGGAGGCTGCAGGGCTGTAGGGCCTTGGGGCTGTAGGGCATCCCCCTCCCGGGTGCCCGCTTCCGGCTGCCCGCTTCCGGCTGGCGGCTTAGCGACTGAGGACTCGATGTTATAGATCGTGACGATGTTGGGGTGATTGAGGGCAGCGACCGCTTTGGCTTCGCGCTTGAAGCGCTCCAGCCGCTCAGGGTTGTCGGCCATGTCGGCGGGAAGCAGCTTGATGGCGACTTCGCGGTCGAGCTCGGTGTCTTCGGCCCGGTAGACCTCACCCATACCGCCTTCACCGAGTTTGCCGGTGATCTTGTATCTGGAAAGCGTCTTGCCAATCATGTGCGAGGCGCATTGTAGCTCAAGTCGAGCCGCGGTGATCCGAGAGCCAACGACCTCGGCACAGTCAACCCTTCTCTTGTCCCCTGCTGTGGACGCCCAATGATCGAGTGGAGTCAGTTTCGATTCGGCTTATCAGCCGACTGTGGCCTTGTTGCTCCTCCAGAGGCTCGTAATCGAGACGTCTATCAGTGGCACACCGCTTGCTACTTCAGTGGATAGCATAAGGAGGTGCTGCCATGAGACGGCAACTGGCAACCGCAATCGTCTTGGCCCTTCTGTTGACCTCTGTTCCGGTGTCGGCGGGCTTCCTGGCGGACCCGATCGATGAAGGGATCTACTTCGTCAGCTACCAGCGCGGGCAGATGCTGCGGGGCAGTGTCCTTTTCGACAGGGAGAAGAAGGTGCGCCAGCGGCTGGAGCGCAAGTCGCACGAGTTCTGCCTCTCGGAGGGCTACCGGTATCTCAAGTTCCCAACGCTCGGTGAGGTCGCTCAAGACGAGTACCTGCGCGCGGTGTGGAGCGTCGGTGCCGGTGACGCCAGCCAAAACACCAGCCAGGTTGAAGGGACCGGGCATTGGCTGAATCACGTCCACAAGTCGCGGGCGTTGCTGCTGCTCTCGGTCGATCCCCAAGAGGGATTCGAGCCCTGCCAGGCTTGGAACTAGGAGCCCCGCGGAATGACGTAGAGGGCCACGGCGAAGAAGTGCAGGATGCTGCCGGCCAGCACGAAGAGGTGCCATATCGCGTGGCTGTACGGGAGATCCTTCCAGGCGTAGAAGATGACCCCGAGTGTGTAAGCGAGACCACCCGCCAGGATCAGGGCCAGTCCCGGTGGTGCCACCGAGGCCACCAGCGGCTTCAAAGCGATCAACACCAGCCAGCCCATCGCGATGTACAGCAGAACGGAGAGGATTCGGTAGCGACTGCTGGCGGTCAGCTTGAACGCGATGCCCAGCAGGGCCAGGCCCCAGATCACCCCGAAGAGGGTCCACCCCCAACCGCCCCGCATGTTCACCAGGGTGAATGGGGTGTAGGTGCCGGCGATGAGCAGGAAGATCGCGGAGTGATCGAGCACCCGCAGGACCCGCTTCACCCGCGGGTGGGTGATGCTGTGGTAGAGCGTCGAAGTCGTGTAGAGGACGATCAGGGTGGCGCCAAAGATGCTGCAGCTGACGACGTGCCAGGCGTTTCCCCGCACCGCGGCCAATGCCACCAGCACCACCAGGCCGGCGATACTGAGAAGCGCTCCCACACCATGGGTGACGCTGTGGGCGATCTCCTCGCCGAGGGTGTAAAGGTCTGACTTTTTCATCGCCTCCCCGAACTGCGGGAGTCTAGCGCGTACTCCAGCACTGATCGACCTTCTTGCCCGGCATGGTCCCAATCGGGTCCTGCCATATGGCGTGTGATAGAATGTCAGATGGCTGGTAACGAATCATGCCCCAAGCAAGACCCAACACAGTAGAGACTCACCTGCCTTCGGAACTCGAGAGCTATCAGGCGATTCTCGGTCTGCGGGCGCAAACCCTTCAGGGCGTGATGGACCAGGCTCTTCGTGGGTTGGACTTCAAGGCTGCGGAGCGCTTGCGACGCCATCTCGACGTTTCGCTGACCGAGCTTGCCGACATCATCCAGATGGCGCCCAGAACGATGCACCGAAGACGGCAAAGCGGGCGACTCCATCCCGACGAATCGGATCGGGTCCTACGTGCCAGCCGCCTCTACGGCCAAGCCCTCGAGCTCTTCGAAGGTAATGAGGAAACCGCTCGGCAGTGGCTGGCCAAACCACAGAGGGCTCTTGGGGGCCGGATTCCGCTCGAGGTCGCCAAAACAGATATTGGGGCAAGACAAGTCGAGAACCTGATCGGTCGGCTCGAGCACGGTGTATTCACCTGATGCCCACCGCCTGGCGCATCGTCAAAGCCAAGCTCACCGAACAGGCCTTCGACGGCGAGGGCGCACGGCTCTATGGAGGTCGCTGGAACAGCCCAGGTATCTCCGTCGTGTACACGTCGGAGAGCATCGCCCTGGCAGTGCTGGAGATCCTCGTGCACCTCGCGGACCAGGAGACGCTCCAGAGCTATCGACTCGGCTCGGCTGAGTTCGATGACTCGTTGCTGGAAACTCTCGACCCGACGAGGCTTCCGAAGAGCTGGCGAAACAGCCCTGCAGCGGCCGGACTCCAGCAGATCGGCAACGACTGGATCGCCGGCGGCTCGGCGGCAATCCTTCAAGTTCCCAGCGTCATTACCGGCGAAAGGGAGAGCAACTATCTGCTGAATCCATGGCATCCCGAGTTTGCCGCCATCGAGCTGCAGCAGCCCGAACCTTTCTGGCTCGATCCTCGACTACGGTAGATTCTGCATGGCAATGACCGATAACGACTCCCAATCGCAGATCCCGGATCTCGAGCAGCTCGAGAACGAGGTCGAGGTGTCCGTCTACCAGGCCTCGGGGCCGGGAGGACAGCACCGCAATCGCACCTTCTCGGCCGTGCGGATGAAGCATCTGCCCACCGGGATCGTGGTCACCGCGGCCGACAGTCGCTCACAGCTCAGGAATCGGAAGATTGCTCTCGAGCGACTCCAGGCGAGACTGGCCGAGCACTTCCACGAGGATCCGCCCCGGGTACCCACCAAGAAGGGCAAAGCCGTCCGCCGTCGCGAGCGCGACGAGCGGCAACGGCACGCAGACAAAAAGAAGCTCCGGCAGCCATCGGATACTGACAAAAATGGCTGATCACGCACCGAGACTTATGCAATTTTGCATGCCCGGCACCGGCTAGACGTCGTAGAGCGTCTCGATCTGATCGTTGTACTTCTGAAAGATGACCTTGCGCTTGATCTTGAGCGTCGGCGTCAGCTCTCCGGCCTCGATCGAGAAATCGTGCGGCACGATGTGGAACTTCTTGATCGACTCGTAGGAAGCCAGTTGCCGGTTCTTCTCTTCGATCTCTTTCTCGATCAACGCACGCACCTTGGGATCGGCCGCCAACTCCTCGGGGCTCGCAGCCTCGAGACCGTTCTCGGCCGCCCATGGTTGGATGTTGTCCTGATCGAGGGTGACTAGCGCTGAGATGAACTTCTTGCGGTCGCCACACGCCACCACCTGGGCGATGTAGTGCGAGGTGCGCATGACCTGCTCGATCCGCTGCGGTGCGACGTTCTTGCCACCGGCGGTGATGATCAGGTCCTTCTTGCGATCGGTGATCCTCAGGAACCCCTCGTTGTCGATCTCACCGATGTCTCCCGTGTACAGCCAGCCATCGCCGTCGATGGTCTCTGCAGTGGCCTCCTCGTTCTTGAAATAGCCCTTCATGGTGTTGTCGCCCCGGGTGAGCACCTCGCCATCTTCGGCGATCCTGGCTTCGATCCCTGGGCCGGGCTGACCCACCGTTCCAAACTTGTTGTTGTCGTAACGGTTGATGTGCGAGAACGAGGTGTTCTCAGTCATGCCGATCCCCTCGAGAATTGTCACCCCGCAGGCGTGAAAGAACTCGCCAATGGCCTTGTTGAGCGGTGCGGCACCCGAGATAGCCCATTCCAGGCGACCGCCGAATGCATCCCCGATCTTGTGAAGTACGAGTTTGTGCGCGATCTTGTGCTGGAAGGCCAGGCCGCCGGGAATCGACTGCTTGCGTTGCTGCAGCTCACTGACTCGCCGGCCGACGCCGACCGCCCAGTTGAACAGAGCGAGCTTGAGACCGCCAGCCTCTTCGGCACCCGAGAGGATCTTGTCGGAGGCCTTCTCGTAGACCCGCGGCACGCTGGCCATGAAGTGCGGCTGGATCTCCTTCATGTTGGCGGCGATGGTCGTGAAGTCCTCGGCAAAGGCCACCGGCGCTGGGTACCGCATGCAGGCGTAGGCGATGAGGCGGGCAAAAACATGCGCCAGCGGGAGAAACAGCAGCGTGACGAAGTGCGGCTGCAAGGAGAGGCAGTCCACTACCGAAGCGCTGGTGAAGACGAGGTTGCCGTTGGTGATCATGGCACCCTTGGGAACTCCGGTCGTACCCGAGGTGTAGACGATGGAAGCCAGATCTTCGGAACCGACCTCCTCACCACGCTGGGCAGCTTTCTCGTCGGGCACGTCAGCTCCCTTGTCCAGAAAATCCTCCCAGCTCAGGATGTCCTGGTCCGCTTCGGTGAGGCCGTCATAGACGACTATCTGACGCAGCTTGGGAAGCTCGTCGCGAACCTCGAGGATCTTGCCGAGCTGCTCGGGATTCTCGACAAAGATCACCTCGGCATCGCTGTGATTGATGATGTAGGCGCAGTCGGCGGGCAGGCTCGAATGATAGATGCCCACGGTGACTGCACCACAGCTGACGATCCCGAAGTCGCAAAGCGACCACTCCAGCCGGGTGCCACTGAGGATGCAGACCCGGTCACCTTTGGCGACGTTGAGCGCCATCAGGCTCTTGGCGACCCGGCCGACCGTATCCCGCGCCTCCGACCAGGTGACGTCGAACCAATTGCCGTCTTTCTTGTACTGAAAGGCCAGCTTCGCCCCATTGACGGTGCTGACTTCCTGAAAGAGCTGATAGATGGACTGATGGTCCATGATCCTTCCTCCCCTCTTGCCGACTACGAGGCCAAATCACCCGACCTGGCTCACTGGCTGCCGGTTTCTTCCACGAATAGCAGGTAGCGTTCAGGCTCGCAACACCCAAACGGGCAGCCCTGATCATATCCCCTTCGAGACGCCGGCGACGTAGTGCGGGACTGCTGCGAGTAAGCGCGGGTTTGCCCCGGCGCCGGCCGACGGGGTTCAGCCCCCTTCTGGAACTGCGAACCGATTCCCCACGAGAGCCTCGGACTCGGTAAGGGAAACGTGGCAGGCAATGCAGTTGTATCGCGCTCCCACCAGCTCGTCTCCGATCCGCCCGGGGTCGCGGCGCAGATCGGTGAAGTGGCTCGCCGGGATCGGTGTCGGCTCCCCTTCTTCCTTCTCCTCGACCTCGTGGCAGTCGACGCACATGTTCGACTCGAGGGTGATCGGCAGCCAATCGGCAACACCGTGAGGGACCATAGGGGGCGCCACCGGGTTCACCCTGGGAAGCAGCGGCTCCTCACCCGGGGAGCTCTGGTTCTCAACCACGGGCTCGGGGCTGGATACATCGAAGACGCTCGTCTTGCTCAAGCCCAGCTCCCTGTCTGGGGTGCCCTGCTCGGTCGTTTCTACCTGGGCGATGGCCAGGCCTGCGAGCAGAGCGAAGATGACTGCGCCGAGAAGCTTTGGATAGGTCATAGGTAACTCCTCGATCTTCCGTTCAGGCCTTGTAGACCTTGATCGCGCACTTCTTGAAATCGATTTCCTTGGAGATAGGGCAGGTGGCATCCAGAGTCACCTTGTTGATGAACACCGACTCATCAAACCAGGGCACGAATACCAGCCCCTGCGGGACCGGGTTGCGACCCCCGATACGCACTCGGACCTGAATCTTGCCACGGCGTGATTCGATCCAGGCCAGATCATTCGCACCGAGCCCGCGCGCCGCCGCGTCTTTGCCGTGCATATAGAGCAGCGCCGACGGCACCGCTCGGTGAAGCTGCGGCACCCGCCGGGTCATGGATCCAGAATGCCAATGCTCGAGCACTCTGCCGGTGCTCAGCCACAGGTCGAATCTCTCGTCCGGGCTCTCGGCGGGGGCCGCGTACGGGCGGAAGAAGATTTTCGCCTTCCCCGCCAGGGACCGAGCCTCGCTCTGTACAACCCCGTCCAGATTACCGCTGGGTAGCGATTTGAGCGCCGGGCCGTAGAAGTCGAAGCCCGAGCCCTCTCCAGCGTAGGAGTCGTACTCCTCGTTGAAACGCCACCGTGTCTCCTTGCCGTCGATCACCGGCCAGCGCAACCCCCGCACCGCCTCATCGTGGTAGGTGTCGAAGTCGGCCAGATCGTGGGCATGCCCGCGACCGAATTGTGCGTACTCTTCGAAAAGCGCCTTTTCCGGGAACCAATCGATGCCGGCAGCCTCGACGGTGCAGTTGGCATGTCCCTTGGCTATCGGGTCGGGCCAGGAAAACTTCTGGTTTGCCGGAGTGGCGAAAAGCACATCGTACAGGGTGTCGTCCTTGGAGTAGCCGAGCTTCTCGGCTGCGGCCAGAACATCGGGGAGCTTGCCGTCCTCGAAGCCCTCCGCCTTTAGACCCGGCACCAACTGAGGTCCCCAGACCTCCTCGAGGCGGAAACGCTTGGCGAACTCCATCACCTGCCAGACATCGCTCGTGGCCTCGCCCGGCGGCTCGATCTGCTGGCGCCAGACCTGGGTGCGGCGCTCGGAGTTGCCGTAGGCGCCCCACTTCTCGAAGATGATCGCCGACGGCAAGATGAGGTCGGCCACCTTGCTCGACAGTGTCGGATAGACATCCGAGACGACGATGAAGTTATCCATTTCGCGGGCTGCTCTGATCCAGTGATTGGCATTGGCGGTCGATTGGAAGGGGTTGGTCACTTGGATCCAAAGCCACCTCAGCGAGCCATCCTCCAGATCGCGCATCATCTTGGTGATGTGACTCCCCACCTTCGGGTTGAGCGTCTTGGCCGGCAGCTTCCAGAGAGATTCCGACCGCTTGCGGTGCGCCGGATTGCCCACCACCATGTCGGCCGGGAGGCGGTGGGCAAAGGTGCCCACTTCGCGGGCCGTACCACAGGCCGACGGCTGTCCGGTCAGCGAGAAGGCCCCGTTGCCGGGCTTGGCCTGCTTGCCGGTCAGCAGATGCACCATGTACGCCTGCTCGTTGACCCAGGTGCCGCGAGTGTGCTGGTTGAAGCCCATGGTCCAGAACGACACCACCTGGCGCTGGCGATCGACATAGAAATCGGCGAGCTGTTGGAGCTTCTTCTTGTAAGCCTCGATCGATTCGTCGGGATCTCCCTTCGACAGCTCCGCTACGAAGCCCAGGGTGTAGGGCTCGAGAGCTTGCTCGAAATCCTCTTGCGTGATCAACCAGTGTCGGCCCGCACTCGCGGCGCTTTCTTGCACGACCTGGGGTGGGTTCTCCGGGTCCTTGCGCTGGGCGATAGCCTCCTCTCTTGTGAGCACCACCTCGCGCTCGCGGGCCTGCGTGTCGCTCTCGGCGTCGAAGGCGAACTTGTCGGTGGCCCGCATGCCGAAGCCGATGTCGTACGGCCCCGTCGCAAAGACGCAGTAACGATCGACAAAGTCCTGATCGATCGCGTTGCGCCTGACGATCTCGCGTGCGATGTAGTTCCAGATCGCCAGATCGGTTTGCGGTTTGAAGATGATCTCGAGGTCGGCCAGATCCGAGCTGCGGTTGCGAAAGGTCGTCAGATTGACCACGCGGTAGTCCGAGCTCTTGGTGCGCTGGTCGATGATGCGCGCCCACAGCATGGGGTGCATCTCGGCCATGTTCGCCCCCCACAAGACGACCGTGTCTGTGTGCTCGATGTCGTCATAGTTGCCGGCGGGCTCGTCAATGCCGAAGACCTGTATGAAGGCAGCCACGGCGGAAGCCATGCACTGCCGGGCGTTGGGATCGAGGTTGTTGGACCGCCAACCGGCCTTGAGGAGCTTGACCGCAGCGTAGCCCTCCTGGACCGTGTACTGCCCCGATCCCATGATGCCGATACCGGTGGGCCCCAGCTCGCCATGCGCCCGTTTGAACTGGCGCTCCATCTCGTCGAAGGCCTGCGCCCAGCTGACCGGCACGAAGTCGCCCTGCTTGTCGAAGTTGCCGTTTTTCATCCGCATCAGCGGTCGTGTGAGACGGTCCTCGCCGTAAGGGATCTGGGCGTTGGCGTAGCCTTTGATACACAGGAGTCCGCGATTGACTTCGCAATCAGGATCGCCTTTGACGGCCACCACGCGCTCGTTTTTGGTGGCAATCTGTAGGCCGCAACCGACTCCACAGAACCGGCAGACCCCCTTGTCCCAGCGCCAACCCCGCTCCGGATCGACGATCGCGGCCGCACCGGGAACGGGCAATCCCAGGGCACTGGCCGCCGCCGCCGCCACACTGGCTTTGAGGAACTCTCGTCGAGAGAAATCAGGTTTCATCAGTCAGCCCCTTTTGAGTCTTGGTCGATGCGATGCTCCACCAACGCGGCCATCTGCACTCCATCGAGAGCTTGAATGCGCCGCAGGCCGTCTTGTTGTGCTTCGGCGGTGTCGGTCTCCTGCACAGCGATGATGCGACCACTTTCGGGATACAGATAATGCACCTCCACCCCGGGCAGAGTCTCCAGGGTCTGTGCAGCTTGGTCGATCCCTGCCGGATCGACCACAACGAGAATGCCGGAGTAATGCACGTGGGGAACCCTTTTGAAGACACCTTCGCGAGGAAGCTCAGTCTACCTCGGCCCGGTCCAGAATCTTATGACGGCACTCATATAGAGAGCCTTCGGCTCAATCATCCGTCGGAAAGGCTATAGGGCCTTAGGGCTTTAGGGCCTGTGCAACCGTCATGAGTCGCTGGTCATCAGACCTCTCTGCCTCTCTGCCTCTCTGCCCTACAGCCCTACTGCCCTAACGCCCTAATGCCTTTTATACCGCTATGCACTCCGTCACGTCCCTCTCCCTACTCGGTCTGTATGGTGGTTCATTGGATCGAGACAGACAATGGGTACGCGACGATTTGTTGGGCTGGTGGCCCTGATCTTATGTGTGCTCTCCGCCGTGGGCGGATGGAGTCAGGTGCCGCCAGAGCGAGCTTCGGCGATCCAATCGAGGGTTTTTCGTCACCCCGATCTCTCTATCCCCAATCGCCTCGAACCGGTGGACCGATTGCCACCCAAGATTGCCGATCCTGCCCGGCAGCAACTGGCGGCGCTCTCGGTGCCTCCGACCGGTGCATTCTTCGACCGTCGTGCGGGGCGATGGTCGACGCTCATGCCCACCGCATCTATCCTGCAACGATCGGTCGGTCCAGGACCTGCTTGGCAGCGGCCCCCGGGCACCTCGACACCAGCCACGAATTCGATCGAAGACTCCGCTTGGCAGGCCCTCGAAAGCTACCTGGAGGAGCACCAGGATGAGCTGGCGATCGATCTCGCCCAGCTCTCGCCGCCAAACATCACCGTTCACGATGGGGGCAACAGAATCCAGATCTACTCCCAGAGACATATCAACGGGATTCCGGTTCGCGACGCGTATCTCACCGCGGTCATCAGTCACGGCAATCTCATTCTTTTGGGTGTGCGCAACTGGGGAGACGTCGAGACCCCCACAGATCCGCACGTTTCCGAGCAATCCGCGGCCGCAGTACTGCAGGCGCATCTGGGCTCGATCGAGATCGACGGCCTGCGCCAGCCGGCCGAGTTGATCCTGGTACCGACGGCCCCCGATCGGGATCCGCGCCGGGTCACCATCGGAGCGGGCTACAGGTACCGACTGGCCTGGGTACTCGCGCCCGAGCTCGCCACTGAGCCCGGCCAATGGGAGGCCCTCGTCGACGCTCGAGACGGAGAGATCCTGTCATTCGATGACACTCGCTCCTACGCCACGACTCGCAACGTCGTGGGTGGGGTCTACCCGGTAACCAATGATGGGACCGTTCCGGAGGGTGTGGAACAGGGTGGCTACCCCATGCCCTACGCCGATGTCACCCACGATAGCGAGCTCTATTTCACCGACAGCGGTGGCAATCACCCGGTTTGCGTCGAGGGTCCAGTAACCACGACCCTAGACGGCAGGTTCCTGCACATCGACGACTTCTGCGGTCCGATCAATGAATCGAGCTCTGGCAATATCGATTTGGGGACCGGTACCGGAATCGACTGCGACGTACCGGTACCTGGAATCTCGTCGCCCGGCAACAACCACGCCGCGCGCACCGCCTTCTACGAGCTCAACCGCATTGCCGAACAAGCTCGGGGGCATCTGCCCGGGAACGAATGGCTGCAGGATCAGCTCACCGCCGTGGTGAACATCCCCGATCTGGGCTCACCTGGGTTCAATTGCAACGCTTTCTGGGACGAGACCACCGTCAATTTCTTCACCTCGGGACAGGCAGCGCCCGGGCTGGTGTGCAGCAACACGGGTGAGATCGGCGGTGTCCTCGATCACGAGTGGGCTCATGGCCTCGACGACAACGACGCCGTGCCCACTATCTCCAACCCCGGTGAGGGGATTGCCGATGTCTACGCAGCGCTGCGGCTCAACGATTCCTGTATCGGGCGGGGTTTCTACCTGTCCGGCAACATGTGTGGAGACAACGATCCCTGTCTCTCCTGTGACGGGGTACGTGACATCGACTGGGCAAAGCGCCAGTCGGGTCAGCCACACGATATCGCCTGGATCGACGCCCAGTGCGCTCCCCCCTTCCTGGGTGAAGTCGGTCCCTGCGGCGGTGCCATCCATTGCGAAGGCGCCGTCTACTCCGAGGCGATCTGGGATCTGGTGCACAGGGATCTGCAAGGCCCACCATTCAATCTGGATGTCGACACCGCGCTGGAGATCGGTACCCGGCTCACCTACCTGGGCGCCGGCGCCGTGGGCACCTGGTACAACTGCGTCGATGGCGCCGCAACGGGCGACGGCTGCAACGCCGATGGCGGGTACCTCAACTTCCTGGCTGCTGACGATGACAACGGCAATCTAGGCGACGGCACTCCCCACATGCAGGCGATCTTCAACGCTTTTGATCGCCACGGTATCGCCTGTAGCACGCCGACGGTACAGAACGGGGGCTGCGCGGGTTCTCCTACCTCCGCTCCAGTAGTGACTGCAACACCGCTCGACCGAGGTGCCGCACTGAGCTGGGCTCCTGTGCCCGGGGCCACCAAGTATCAGATCTTTCGCACCGATGGAGTCCTCGGCTGCGACTTGGGCAAGGCCAAGGTAGGAGAGACCACCGGCACCGAGTTTGTCGACGACGGTCTGCTCAACGGGTTCGACTACTTCTACATCGTCATGCCGGTGGGCGATGATGACAGCTGTCTGGGTCCCGCCTCGAGCTGCACACTAGTAACTCCCGCCGGCGGCGCGAACCTGGGCTTCGATGACAGCTCGATGTCGGTCGAGATTCTCAACGGTGACCTCGATTCGGTCATCGACAATTGCGAGCAAGCCCTCGTCCGGTTCGATCTCGTCAACGTGGGCACCGGAAACCTCAGCAACGTCGAGCTCGTCGACATCCAGGTTGTTTCACACCCCGGCAGTGTCGTCGTGAGCAGTAGCTTCCCCACCGTCGTGGCCCCGACCCTGGCTGATTGTGGACGCGTCGAAGGGAGCTTCACCTTCCTGGCTGGGGGGTTGTCGTTTAACGACACTCTCGAGTTCCGGGTCGACGCCACCAGCGACGAGCTGGCGGGCCGCATCGTGTCGCACATCGTGCGCTTGCCGGGAGCGGAGACCAGCCTCGAGCCCCGGGCGAGCCAGACCTTTAGCTTCGAGAGCGATCTCGAAGGCTGGCAGCTCGTCCAGGGGACGTTTCAGCGGAGCGACGTTGGCGGCGGTGCCCAGGCAACCTCGTTCTACACTGCTTCCTCGGAGAATCTGGAAAACCAATGCGATGTGATCCGCTCCCCCATGCTGCAGCTGTCACCGACGTCGACGATGTCGCTGTGGAACCACTACGACATCGAGCCGAGTCTCAACATCGACGGGAGCATCTTTTGGTTCGACCGAGCCAACGTGGGACTGCACGAGGTGCGATCCGGGAAACGGGCGCTGGTCAACCCCGACGGGGGTCGCACCTACAACGCCAACGGCCTCTATGGTTCCTGCGGCACCGAGAACCAGGAAGGGTGGGCTGACGCCGCGACCAGCTGGGCCGAAAGCACTTGGTCGGCCGCAGCCCTCGAGTCCGTCGAGCAAGCCGGTGAGTTTGTCCAGGTCGACGTGCGCTACGGCACCGATGTGGCCGAACAAGGGACCGGATTTCGATTCGACGAGATCACGCTGACCGACATCGATCTGGTGGTCGGGGACACCCAGACCGACACTTGCTCGATCGGCAACTCACCTCCGGTGGCGGTAGATGACCCTGCCACAGCGGCCACCTCGGATCCAATCACCATCGCAGTCTTGTCCAATGACAGCGATCCCGATCTCGGGGACACCTTGCGGGTACTGGGTGTCTCGCAGCCCACTTATGGCACCGCTGTGATCAATTCCATTGGGCCGGGTCTCGACACCGTCACCTATCTTCCTGGAGAAGGCTCGGGAGGTCTCGATACCTTTCAGTACTCGGTCACCGATGGCAACGGCGGCAGCGCCATCGCCGCCGTGACGGTCGACCGCACCTTTATCTTCATTAGCGGTTTCGAGTCGGGTGACGTGACAGCCTGGTCGAGAACGATCGGTAGCTGCGATCCAGATGGCACCTATACGCTCACCAGCCCAAGCTCGATTCAGTACATCTGCTGCTTCGGCCTGGTCGACATCAACGTCAACCAGTTCTTGTTTTCAGCCGATGCGTCGCAGATCTCTTCCGCTCCCAACAATCCCGTTGACCTCCAGGGAACGGCAGCGTCCTGCCCCGCCGGGGTGTTCTCCAATGCCGGGTCCATTCCAGGAACCTGCGCGGCAACCTACACGCTAGATGGCAGCTTTACCGGGACTGACACCTGGTCCGGCACCTACTCTGTTACCTTCACCGGCCCCGACTGCAACTGTCTGGATCTGGATCCCTGTATCGACCAGACCTTCCCCAATATCACGGCGACCCGGTAGGACGGACCTGGCCGCCAGCTACCAGCCCCCAGCTGCCGGCCGGAGCGGAACCGGAGGCTCCACGACCTCAAAACCTCTAGGCCTCTAAGCCCCCTCGTCTCTAAGCCTTTGGGTCTCTAAGCCCCTAAGCCTCCAACACCTTTCTTGCCCTACAGCCCTAAGGCCCTACAGCCCTATTGCCTCTCGTCTCCGCCTCTTAATCCGGCACCCTCCGC
>Ga0255055_10001864_pt1 | contig 15109 bp, 16 predicted proteins | sample JV7_2_27_MG_FD_188633 | JGI IMG/M metagenome (GOLD analysis project Ga0255055, IMG submission 188633) | Seawater microbial communities from Jervis Inlet, British Columbia, Canada - JV7_2_27 | ecosystem: Environmental > Aquatic > Marine > Inlet | place: Canada: British Columbia | collected... | reverse complement strand
GGATAGCAATAGCCGGTATCTGGTTAGGAATAGGGTTAATAGCTTTTGGCTCACCAGGGGCGGCCCCTATAGCGGCTTTTTTTGGAATGGTAGCCACTATTTTAATAGCTATATAATTAATTAGCGCAACTTTCGGGGGAAATATGCAATTTTTTAACAAGAAACGATATTTTTATATGATTTTGGGCTATGAGTCCGAAAAGGCCGGAAAAGGCGAAATGTCGGTATTTGCGGAAGAAACCGACCGTTTCCCTTCCTTTGGGGCTTATAAAGAGCACGTAAGAAAAGAGCTAGGGGACGGCTTCGCAAATATTCTTATAATGTGGTTTTACGAATTCAAGAACAAAAAGGAATTTGACCAGGCCCAAGAACATCCGGCGTTTAAAGGAGTCCAGGAAGTACAGACGGCCGCGGCCCCGGAATTATTTTTCGGTACCCAATCACCGCTAGGCGAACAGGAAGAAACCTTAGATAGTGGCAAGTAAAAACACCAACCGCAAAAGAAAAGAGAAAAGAGCGGAAGTCCGGGCCTTTATACGGGCTAGGGATGGGGATAACTGCTTATGGTGCGGAAAACCTATGTTGTTTCCCGAAGAAGGGGTAAACCTAAGCCCGGAAGAATTGCGCCAAATGGCGACGATAGAGCACCATTTGGCAAAATTGCAAAAAAAGGGCGATAATATCGACTATCTGGCATTAACTCACCAGAAATGTAACTTATAGAAATTATCCCTTCGCCTGGTCTTGGACAGTGAAATGGTAAAGAAAACCGATACCGACAAAACAGAAGAAACCCCCGAAAAGCCAAAAACCCCGGTAAAGGACCAGTCCGAACCGAAAAAGCCCGTTTCCGATACAAAAAAGCCTAAAGCCGATACAAAGAAGACCAAAAAGGGCGCTAAGAAGACCAAAACAAAGACAGCGGCCAAGAAAACGACCAAAAAGGGGGCTAAGAAGCCCGCTAAGAAGAAAGCCAAGGCAAAGAAGGCCCCGGCTAAGAAGAAAGCCGAACCCAAGAAACAAGACGACCCACGGCTATTAATCCAAGCCCCAGTTAAATTTGGCCGTCCAGAATTCAAAATAACCAAAGCAATAGAAAAGAAGGCTTACGATTTAGCCAGCAAAGGGCTACACGATTACCAAATAGCGGCCGGTTTGGGTATCCATAGGGATACATTGCTAGAAAAGAAAAAAGAGTTTTCCGACTTTTCCGGCGCGATAGAGCAGGGTAGGGGGGTAGCTATTCTAAATATGGAAAACGCTGTCTATCAAATGGGCTTAAGCGGGAATATCCATGCCGCCAAATATTGGCTAAATAACAAAGCTTCCCAAGACTGGAAGGACAAACGGGAAGTAGCTTTAACCGTACCAAGGACCGTTACAGACGAACAAATGGCGAAAATGGACGAAGCCGAATTAGAAGCTATAGCCAATTCCGAAAACGTCGAATTAATAAGGGTTAACTAATTGTCCGCCGCGGAAGCCCTTACGGCCCAAGACATAGCGGCGGCAAGGTTAGAGATTAAGCGAAGGGAAAGGAGGGGCAAGCTAGAAGGAAGCTTTAAAGAATTTATACGGTATTTCTTTCCTATAGTGGAAGGAACCCGGTTTATATTTAAAGAACACCATAACGAAATAATAGAAAAGCTAGAAGCCGTATATAACGGGGATTGTAGCCGGTTAATAATCAATATTCCGCCGGGATACGGTAAAACGGAATTGGTGGTAGTTCTATTTTGCGCCTGGTGTTATTCGAAGACGGCGGATTGTAGGTTTTTGCATCTTTCCTATACGTCGGACCTTACGTCTACCAATTCGGTAAAAATAAAGAAAATCCTTAATACCAAGGAATTCCAGGGCTTATGGCCTACCCCATTTAGTAAGGAAATTAATGGTAAGGAGCATTGGCAAACCGAAAAGGGGGAATTTAGGGCTAAATCTACTGGGGGCGCCGTAACGGGCTTCCGGGCCGGTAGAATGGGGGATAGGGACTTAGATTTAGACGAACTATCCGAAGAAGAATTATACGAAATAGCGGCGGAAGGGGGAATAGAACTAACCTATAGCGACGAAGGCGACTGGTTAGGAAGCGAAGAAGACAAAGACATAATAGCCGGGATAGCCAGCAAAGACGGGGGCTTCCATGGTGCGCTAATAATCGACGACCCAATAAAGCCGGAAGACGCCGAATCGGACGTATTACGCAATAAGATGAACCGGCGGATGGTAAGTACGCTTAAAAGCCGGATTATGCACGAAGACGTACCGGTAATCCTGATAATGCAACGGGTACACGACGACGACCCCGCGGGGTTTATGCTAGGCGACCCCGACAAACCGGAAGAACCAGGGGAAACCGGGGACGTATTCGACCTTTTAACAATTGAAGCGATAAGAACGGACAAAGACGGCAACGAATACGCACTATGGCCCGCTAAGGATTCTTTAGCTTATTTACAAAGATTTAGAGAAAAGGCCCCTTATGAGTTTTCCAGCCAATACCAGCAAAACCCCGTACCGGACGACGGTATATTTTTCCAAAGACATCAATTTAACTGGTACGAACCGGACGAACTACCCCACGGGGAAGACTTCGGGTCTAGTGATTACGCGACCGTTAAGGAAGCCGGGGACTTTACGGAACATGGGGTATTTAGAATTACTCCAAATGGGGATTTATACGCTAAAGACTGGTGGGGCGGGCAGGAAACTTCGGACGAATGGATAGAACACCAATTAGACTTAGCCATATTCCATAATATTAAAATGTGGGCCGGGGAAACCGGACCTATCAAGGCGTCCATAGAACCATTTTTAAAACGTCGGATGTTAGAGCGGAATCACCCAATGGTTTTAGAATGGTTTAACCATTCCGAAGCTTCAAAAGAACAAAATGCTAGGGGCTTCCAGGCTATAGTAGCTTCCGGGCGTTTCTATGTTCCACGTGGAACCAAATGGGCGGAAGCCCTAGTAGAACAGTTATGCCGGTTTCCAAGGGGCAAATTCGATGATAAAGTAGACGCTTGCTCATTATTGGCAAAAATGATAAATAAGCTATACGCGAAAAAGGCCCTTACGAATGAAACAAGCCTACCCAAACCAGACACGATAGACGATATAATAAAACGCCATAAACAGGCGAAGAAGTCCAAGCGCGTAAATAATCGGAAACGGATATAATGGCAAAAAAGACCAAAAAGAAGAAAACCGGGGCGACGGACAAGGTTTTTAATAAAGACCCAATTATCAAAAAATGGGAAAACAGGTTCCAGCAAGAAGAAACTGTAAGGAAAAGTTTTCGAAATGCCTGTAACCATATAGAAAAAATCTATACCGGAACAATATCCCCTTATTCCAACAATACGGAAGAATCTGCTACATTTAATTACAATATTCTATGGATTAATTGCCAGATATTAATAGCGGCCCTATATTCCCAAAACCCAAACCCGGATGTAAGGCGGCGTTACAAAGACACGGTAGACCGGCTTAAGCTTAAGAAAATACAAAACCCGGAAGATATGCAAAGGGCCTTACAGGAAGAAATAGACCGTGTAGAAATGTATAACGATCTTGGGAAGAAAATTTCCGTTATGCTCGAAAGGGCCTTAACGTATATCCAAGACACCCAAGACTATTTTGGGAATTCAAATGCCGCCGTAATGTCATTTGTAAAGTTTTCCGCCGGTCAAATGCGGGTTAGATATACGCCTTACTTTTCAGCTGGTGGGCCTAAGAAATTTATAGTTAGCAAGGACAAAGAAGAAAACTTCCAAAGGCAAGACGGCGAAGCAATCATAGACCTAGGGGCTATCCAGGGCGACGAAGAAGCCGGGTTTTTTATCGAATCGGAAGACGAAACCGAAGAAGATAATTTAGAGCACGAAGAATTAATAAACGAATGGGTACCTATTAATAATTTTAGATGGGAACCTAACGCCCAATGGGAAGATGTTGGGTGGTCCGCTATTGAGCATTATCTAAACGAAGACCAGCTAATAGAAGAATTTGGGGAAGAAATAGCTAAGGATATTCCGTTAACTTTTAACAATGATGGAAACTATGTAGAGCAAAGCACCAGAAAGAAAGCGGAAAAGAAGCCTACTAAGGCCCTTATTTTCGAATGTTTCGACAAGCGAACCAAAAGGGTAGAAACCTTTGCCAAAGATTATTACAAGCTTTTAAGGGACGAAGACGACCCATACGAGCTAGAAAACTTTTACCCATTCCCCAAACCTATGTTTGGAACAATGGGCGACGACAATATAAACCCCATAGCGGATTACCTGTATTACCAGGACCAGCATACCGAACTTAATACAATTACTTATAGAATTAACATTCTATTGGAAGTGATTAAATACCGTGGGTTTTATGATGGCGCTATAGAAAAACTAATAGACGTAGAAAACCAGGGGGACGGCGAATTTAAAGCCCTGGCAAACTTCGCGCAATTAGCATCTATGGGCGGGGGTGCGTTCAATTTAGGAAACTTTATAGCTACCTTCCCAATAGCCGAAGCTTCGGCTTTATTGGATAAACTCTATATCTACCGCGAACAAACGGTAAGGGTTATCCATGAAATGACCGGAATCAGTGATATAGCCCGCGGGTCTAGTAATGCCGGGGAAACATTAGGCGCCCAACAATTAAAGGCAAGCTATACCAGTTTAAGACTCCAACCGAAAACCAAAGAAGTAGAAAGGTTTTTTAGAGATATCAAGCGAATAGAAGCGGAATTCTTATCGGAAAAGTTTGATACCGAAACCCTGGAAGAAATGACAGGAATGGAGGTTACGCAAGAAATGGAAGAAGTTTTATCTTCTGATTTGCTAAGGTCTTATGTGGTGGACGTAGAAACCGACAGTACGGTAATTATGGATAGCGCCGTAGAACAAAGGGAAAGAAGCGAAGCTTTAGCGGCAATGACCGGAATACTTGCCCAAGTTATGCCACTGGTCCAAATGGGGGCTATTCCTAAAGAATTGGCGGGCGAATTTATATTATTTGGATTAAAAGGCTTTAAAGGCGGCCGCGAACTAGAGGACCGTATACAAGAATTAATGGACAGCTGGTCGCCGGGTGACGACCAGCAAGCCGGACAAGGTCAGCCGGGACAAGGTCAGACAAGCCCGGAACAGCAAGCCGGACAAAAAATAGCTTTAGCCCAGGGCGAAGGGGAAGCAAGAAAAACAAACGCCGAAGCTACCTTATTAGAACAGGAAGCCGCGGCCGGTGCCGGGGGCGGTGGAAACATAGCGCTAGTCTAATGATTCGAATAATTGACCAGCAAGACCAAATATTTTTAGATTTTGTAAGGTCAAATATTAGGCAAAATGTAGGTTTAGACGTTAACTACAAGCAAGAAACATGCAAAACGAAAGCAATAGATAGGGACGGGGAAGAACTTTTAGCGGTAGTGGTTTTTCACGATTTTATACCAGGTCACAGGATGGAATTGTCGATAGCGGCCAAATCCCCAAAATGGGGGACTAAAAAAGTCCTGTTTAATTGTTTTGACTATTGTTTTAATATATGCGAAGTAAATAGAATCTATACTCAGGTTTTAGGCAATAATACTAAGGCCCTGGAGTTTAATAAACGGCTTGGTTTTGAAGAAATAGCGATCTTACCCGAATTTACCCAAGATATTTATGGGAAAGCGCAAGATAACCACGTTTTTACAATGACTAAAAAAGAGTGTAGGTGGATATAAAATGTCGTCAGCTATAGGACCAGCCAGCAAGGCAAGCGGAAAAGGCGGAAAAGGTGGAACAAGTTTACCGGCGGCCCCGCCAATGCCAACGGCCCCGGAATTTGGCGCGACCCCTCAAGAATTAATAGACCAGCAAGCTATAACTTCGATTTTAAACACTTCCGGCCCTTTCGGGTCTAGTGCTATCACAGGTTCCGCGGAAGAAGGTTTTACTAGGGAAACGACATTAGCCCCCGAAGTCCAAGCTTTATATACCCAATTACTAAACCCCGGCGCGGGGCAAGAATATTCACAAGCCTATTACGACCGGGCGGCTTCCTTAATGGAACCAGGAAGACAAGCCCAAAGGGATACGCAGGAAGCAAATTTAGCGGCCCGCGGTCTTCCCGTGGGGTCGGAATTAAGAAGTGATATCGAAAGCGCGACCGCTAGACAGTTTGGCGAAGCGGACGAAAGATTAGCTTTAAGCTCCATTTTGGAAGGCGAAAACCAGCAAGCGCGGGACTTCCAACAATTTTTACAGTTAGCCGGTGGGGTACAGGGCGCCCAAGGGCCTAATATTAACGCCTTAGCGCCTTATCAGATGGAATACCAGGCGGCGACCTTGCCATATTTGCAAGAAATCGACAGACAGAATTTGCTATATGGGGCCGAAACGGGGTCCGCTATGCAAGACGCGGCCAATAAGGCCCAAATGAAAAGCGGCTTATTATCCGGCGCCGGTAGTGTTGGCGGTGCCGCCATGATGAGCGGATAGGGGGAAAAATGCCACCAGAAAACCCATACCAATACCCGGTTAGAAAACCATCTTTTAGCGACTTCCAAAGAACGGCCCCCCGGTCCGGTGGTGAAGTGCTTTTAAACTTGTTAGCCCAAGGGATAGCGGGCGGAAAGCAGAAAAAACAGCAAACAGAATATAACGAAGAAATAACAAGAATTTTAGGTTCTGGAAGCCGGGACGATATTATAAAGGCCGCGTCTACTTCCAGTATTCCCCAAATGCAACAATTAGCCTTTAGCGAGTTATTGAGACAACCAAAAAGCCAAGACCCCAAAAACCCTTTTGGCGGTGGTGAGCGTGGAACGTGGATGTATACGGCTTTCACTAAACCAGGAACCAAAGAAGGCCAAGCGGCCTACGAAAGATTAAAAGCACCTAAAGAGGTTTACAACGCGACAACCGGCGACACCACAATAATAAAGGGCTACGTTACCCCAACAATAGCCGCCTTGTATGAAAATCAAAGCAAGGCAGCGGCCGGGGAAGTGGACGCGGGTACCGGTACCGCCGGACCAGGCGCGGAACAGTTAACCGAAAGAACCAGCGTAATTAAAGGCCGCGGGAAAGCGGCAACGGCGGACGAATCTAAATCTATGGGTTTTGCTAATAGGATGTTAGGCGCCGAAGATATCCAAACCGAACTAACCGCGAGTGGTTTCGACCCGGCGGCCTTATCAGTAGCAGCATGGGAAGCGGCTACGGATAACGTATTTACCCCGGAATTGATTGTCCAAAGCCAATTACCGCAAGACGTAAAGCGGTATTTAGGAAGCAAATTAGACTTTATTACCGCGGTCCTTCGTAAAGAATCCGGGGCGGCTATTGGGAAAGAAGAATATGTAAAAGAGAATAAAAAATACTTCCCGCAAGCCAACGACGGCCCCAAAGTGCTAGAAGATAAGAGACAACGCCGAAGGGCGGCTTTAAAGTCTATGGGCGTAGCCGGTGGGCAAAGATTCGAAAAAGACTTCCCGGACCAGTACGGAATGATATTCGGCGAAGAAACAACCGAAGAAGCTTTAAGCCCGGAAGACCAGGAAGCCTTAGAATGGGCGGAAGCAAACCCGAAAGACCCAAGGGCGGCAAAAATCAAAGCACAATTGGGAAGATAAACAATGGTCTTCGATCCTGATAAATTTTTAGCGAAAAAGCCCGCACCTAAAACGGTGTCCGGGGAATTTGACCCGGACCAGTATTTAGCTAGACCACCCCAAGCCCCGGAACAAAGGGTAAGCGAAAGGGACCGTATAGCCCAAGAATCCTTACCGGAAGACCTTACTATAGGCGTTCCAGGCGTTCCCGAATTACAAACCCAAGTGGACGCCCCGCCATGGTTAGCTAAAGGCTTTGTGGATGTTGGGCGCGGCGGTATAAGTACGGCCCAAGGGGTAAAACAATTATCAATGCTTTCAAATGTCAAAAGGCTAAAAAAGATTGCAGATGGTGAAAGGTTTTACGATACCCAAGCCCAAATAATGCGAAAGCCTACCGAACTGGAGCAAGGAAGGGCCGTAGAACAGTATCAAACGGCTAATAAGAATTACCAAGAATGGCTAACAGATAAAAGCGACGAATTAGCAATGTATAGGGCTTCCACGAAAGGCCGGGAAACTAGCGCTTTCGTGGGTGAAATGCTAGGGGCTACGGCGTCTTTGCCTATACCAGGCGTAGGACCAGCCAGGGGGGCCGGAATGCCTTTATGGCAAGCGGCCAAAAGAGTAACAACCGAAGGCGCGATAGGGGCCGGAAGTGCGGGATTAGATTTCGTACCAGATGGACTAAGCCGAGAAGACAATATTTTATTTGGGTTATTAGCGGCGGGCGTCTTAAAAGGGACAACCGAAGGCGGCCAAGCGATATTTAAACGATACCGCGGCAAACCCTCCAAAGAAGAAGCGGAAGAAATATTAGCGCAAATTAGAGCGGAAGACGCCAATATAGACGAAGCGGCGGACGTTTATACCGATTTAGTAGACGAAGACTTTATAAACAAACAGTTAGAAGGGATACCCCCCGGCGAAATAGAAGGCCTTAACCAGGCCCAAAAAGAGCGCGTAGCTATTTTTCAGTTTATGGACGCCCAACCAACCCGCGGCCAAGTGTTACGCGATCCTATAATGATGTCCGAAGAAATAAAGCTTTCTACTACGGACCAGGGGAAAAACTTAAGAATTAGAATGGAAGACCAGGCTAAGGCCGCTAAAAATAAACTTCGGGAGATAACCGGCAAAGATGCCAAAGACCGTTTTGGGGTGGATTTGAAAAACACCATGACAGAAATCAAAGACGGATGGTTAGAAGATAACGAATTTTTATACAAAGAAGCGGCTAGACGGTCGGACCCTACAAAAAGATTCGACCCTAATATATTTACTAGCACCATTTTCGAAAACCAGGAAAAAATTAACGCTTCCAGGAATTTAACGGCGTCCTTAAAAGAGATAAACCGGAATATAGAAAAAAACTTAGCTTTACCGGAACAGTTAAAAGAAATTAATAAACAAATGAAAGCCGAATACGGGGACAACGCCGCGGGCCTAGCCTTTAAGCTCACGGAATTAATGAAGCTAACCAATGGTTTAAGCGCGGCGGAAGGCAATGATACCGTAATGCGTATTCTAAATTCTTACGATAAAGGCCAATTAAACCCGGTGGAAGTGGATGTAATCACAAGTCTAAGGGAAGGCGTTTTAGATGATACGGTGGCCGGAATTGGTGGGGACTATTTCTTAGCAGCAAGAAACAACTTTAAAGAAATGCAAGACCTAATAGAACAATTCCCTATTATGGAAAACTTCGGCTTTTATAAACAGGGCCGGGTAGAAAAAAAGCCATGGTCCGAAGAAGAAGTATTTAAAAATATTGTCTTCAATGCCAATAACGACGATTTTTATAAATTTATGGAATTGATGGACGCGCCCAAATATAAAGAAAGGTTTGCACCTATCAAAGAATCGCTAAGGGATAATGTTTTTTCGTTTATCAAAGAAGAAGCCGTATCCGGGAAGCTTGGTAGGGACCATCGGCCCACGTTTAGGCTAGATAGATACGAAAAGGCTTTAGATAAGCTTACCAAAAAAGGCGGAATGCGAAGATTAGGGAAAATGCTAAGCCAGGAAGAAATTAGGGCGCTAGGTATGATAAAGCGCTACGGCCAAACATTAGCGGAACCCGAAGGAAGAAGAACAGTCTTAAACCCTTCCAATACTGCTATACAGGGCCTAGCCGGTGCGGTCGGTATTTTGAACAGAACCCCGGAAGGAAAAGCCTTACTTTTCACCATGGGCGAAGCCAGCAAAACCATAGCCCAATTAATGGATAACGAAGAAGCCCGCCGACTTGCCGGGAATAAAGTAGGGATGGGAATAAAACAACTAGAAAAAATAGCTACACAAACGCCGGGGTCTAGGTTACCATCATTAAGCCCCGCGGCATCTAGGGGGGCGAATGTAGCAACGGACAAAGAAGAACAAGAAAGACAAGCCCTTGGCAGGATGTTAGCTCTATGAACACATTATTAAAGAATTTTTCCGGACTTACTAAGCTATTGATTATAAATACATTTTATATAATTGCGGGCGTATTCGGGGTTATGATTTACTTAGATATAATGTTTACTTTTATGGCCTGTTTTGAAACTGTCAATTTCTTGAAAGAAGTACCATCCACCATATTTTACCGGCCTGGTATATGTTCGTAATAAAGCAAAAACACAAAGAATTTCTTATAGCTATAGGTTTTATTATATTTATTATTGCCGCCTTAATGTTTATGGAAGAATAATGCCCCCTCTTTACGAATATAAATGCCCGGTATGCGAAACCAGATACCAAGAAATAAAGAAAATAAGCGAAAGGAACAAAGGCCCTATATGTTGCGGGGGTGAGACTAAGAAAACCATATTTTCGGCCCCAATGGTAAACAGTAATTTTATGGGTAGTACCAAGAATCCGGGGTATGTTTCCCCTTTAAGCGACCGCTTTATATCCACCCAAAAACAACGAAAAGACGAAATGAAGGAATTTAATGTTGTTCCAAAAGAATGATTTTGGTATAAAGTGAGTCTATAAAGTTAAAATTACGTTTTATACAGGAATAAACTTATGAGCACTGATGCTAATCAGCTGGCTAATAACGAATCCGAGACACTTTCATTAAATGAAACGCTAGTCCAGGGTTTTAAAGAGATAGAAGAACGTAATAACGCCGAAGACGGCGAAACCGGCGGAAACGCTGAAAACCTTGATAACCAAGCGGCCGCCAATGGCGACCAGGGACAAGACGATGAAACGCAGCTACGGCAGCAAAGCGAACAGCAATCCGAGCATGACAGCGGGCAGCAAATTGAAGGGGACCAGCTCGAAGATGGGCAAACAGGCGAAAGGAACGATGGGGATGAAGTACATCACCCCGACGGGTCGGAAGACGCCGGACAACACGATAGGCAAGGGCTTCAAGTAAGCCAGGAATTACAAAGTACTTTTGATTATTTACCAAAAGATGCTAAAGAGCATTTAGAAGAAGCCGGATACGACGAAGAAACCACGAATAATTTTCTTGGTTTAGTAAAAAGCCAAAATGATAAGTACTTAGAAAAGACAAAAGATTTTTCAGAATTAATAAAAGTAATTGAGCCTTATAAGGACGCCTTGGCGAAAGCAGGGGTTTCAAGTGCTCAAAAAATAGCGGGTTATATAGCTACTGAAGAAGCTATATTAAGAGACCCAAAACAAGGTTTAATCCAGTTAGCTACTAGCCTAGGGTTTGATCTCGAAAAGTTATTTTCCGGTGGTCAGTCTTCGCCGAATGATGGGAATAACGGAAACGCCGATAATAGCGCTTCCGACTCTCAAAATTTTGAAGACCCGGTCCAAAGGGATATTAACAAAATAAATGAGCGATTAGACGGAAACGACAAGGCAAAGCTAAAAGAAGTTTACGACAACGCACAAACGGCCATAGATACTTTCGCAAATGCGACGAATTCAAACGGCGATAAAGTGCATCCACATTTTGAAAAGATTAGGCCGTTAATGGCGGTTAAGATTCAAAAGAACGAATGTGGAACAATGGAAGAAGCTTACGATAGCGTTTTAAAAGATTTAAACCTTACCCCGGTAAGTAATGATGGGAATAAGGGGAACGGCAACAACGCCCAAAACAGCGGGAACAAAGGCCGAAAATCTATTAAAGCAAAGAAAAAAGCCGGGTCGGGTGTTAAAAGTACGTCTACCGCCAAATCGAGCGGAACAAAGGGGACCATGAAAGAAGATTTGGTAGCCGGTGTTTCGGATATATTAAACGGTAAAAGGTAGGAGTAACTAAAAATGGCATCACCTAATGCAGCTATTACGGAGCTGGTAGCAACAACTATCAGAAATCGACAGAAATATTTTGCCGATAACGTAACCAACCATAACGCTTTACTTCAACGTCTTGAAAGTAAAGATAATATTAAACCCGCCGACGGTGGCCGGTCGATCCTTGAAGAAATTGAATGGGATGATAATTCGACCGCTAGTTTTTATGCCGGTTATGAAGTATTGGATACTACGCCGCAAGACGTTTTATCCGGTGCGGAATATGACTGGAAGCAAGCCAGCGTAACGGTAACCGCTAATGGTTTAGAAACAAGAACCATTAACAAAGGCGCCGAAGCAATCGCGGGATTGCTAGAAGGCCGTATAACAAACGCTATGCACTCAATGAAAAATTTGATGGCGGAACGTGTTTACGCGGACGGAACGGGCGATAGCGGAAAAGAGATAGGCGGCTTACAGCTACTTATCGCCGACGATCCAGCAACCAGCACAGTAATCGGGGGTATTAACCAAAATACTTTTGATTTTTGGCGTAACAAATCGTCTTCAAGTGCATCAATAGACACGACCAATATTTTTGGTTTAATGAATGGCCTATGGTTATCATTGCTACGTGGTGCCGACCGTCCAGACCTGTTAATGGCAGATGCAAATTTGTATGAAACTTATGAAGCATCTTTACAGCAACAGCAAAGATTTATTAACGAATCTTTGGCTTCGGGTGGTTTTGAAAACTTGAAGTTTAAAAGTGCGGACGTGGTTTACGACGACCAATGCCCCACAAACCATATGTATTTTCTAAATACTGATTATTTATATATGCGAGTGGACCCGGATACCGAATACGAGCCTATGGAAGAACGGGCTTCGGTTAATCAAGATGCTATTGTAATTCCTGTCCTTTGGGCCGGTAATATGACAACTTGTATCCGTAGATTACAAGGCGTACTTTTCCAAACTCCTTAATATAAGGTAGCCAGGTAAGTATTAAATTTATTAAATAGCCGGTAATCGGCAAAGGAAAGAAAATGGTAAACACTGTAACGCCTATTCTAGGGGTGGATTTCGACAACAGATCATTAACAAATGATACGGGTGTCGAGCTAGGAACATTAGTAAACGGTAACGATGGAAAAGAGTATGTCCGCGTTCTCGCTACGGAAGCTATAGCAATAGGAACCTGTACGGTAGACCTAAGTACATTTGCGGTAACAGACGCGGCCGGTAATTTTACGGCGGACGTAGCGTTTTTGAGCGGCGAATATGGATGGGTTAAGCGTACAGCTTTTACTTAATAGCCGAAGTTAAGTAGTAAAAGAGCAATACCAACCAAAAAAGCCCGCTAATAGTGGCGGGCTTTTTTTTAATCTTTAATAGCACACGGGGAAAAACCATGCTGGCTAAAACTAAAGGCTTTGAAAGTGGACAAAACGTAGAAATTTACAATAACCAGGTAATTATTAATTCCGGGGATATTGAATTAGCAAAAAGACAAAAACTTCCAAAAGACGAAATACCAAAACCGGAAGTAAGAAATATTGTCTATATAAAGGCGGGAACCCCGCAAGGTAAATCTTCTTACGAAGGTCCTTTAAGAGAAATCCACCACAAAACCTTTAAAAAGACCGTGGAAGCCTTCGAAGCGGGTTTAGAACGTGCCGATAGCGACGGAATCCCCTTGGAAGAATTGCGGGATGTTGCGGAAGGGATTTTAGACGTATATAAGCAAGCCGGTATTAACTTCCTGGAAGAACTATTAGATATTAATGATAGTGATATAGAACATTTTCCAATGGGACACCAGCTACGGGAACAGGCTTCGGACATCATAGCCATAATGGAAAGGAAGGAAACGGAAGAAAATACGGAAGAAATTTCGGAGATTAAAGAAACTTTGGTAGCAATGGACCAGAAATTAACGGACGTTACCAAAAAAGCGGACGACCAGGAAACCGAAAACGCCGACCTTAAAAAGCAATTAGAAGCGGCCAATAGGGCTTTGGAAGAAGCTAACAAAGGTAAAGTAGACGGCGACGGTAAAACCAAAGAAGCGGGCGAAGACGGCAAAGGCGAAGAAGCCAAAACCGAAGGCAAAGGCGAAGAAGCAAAAGGCGACGGCAAGAAACCAAAGAAAGCCGCGACCGCTAAGTAAAACGCCGTTTTAGTTATGGGGCAAAATAATGACAGGTACCCTTCTCGAAATAGTACAAGACGCAATGGGGGAATGCGGTTTCAGTTATCCTGACACGATAGCCGGGAACACGGGCGACGAAGCCCAAACCCTTTTAAGACTTGTAAATAGAGCGGGTACCACCATTTTAAAGGCCCACGAATGGCGCCAAACCCAAATAGAAGGGAAAATAACCCTTGTACTAGCTCAGCAAGAATACGACATACCGACCGAAATGCTTTTTTATTCCACGGAAACAATGTGGAACAGGGATACCAGGCGGCCGGTGTTGTTATCCCTTACCCCCTCAGAATGGCAATATTACAAAGGATGGATATTTATACAGGGCTTAAACCTACGGGCTAGGCTTCAAGGGGACAAAATAGTATTTGAACAACCCATAGACACGGTTAACGCCGGGAATGAAATATTCTATGAATTCCGGTCGGCGGCTTGGGTGGTAAACGATCCCGGCGGCGGTGGTGAGACTTTCAAAAACCGATTTAGTGCGGACGATGATATATCTTTATTTAACAGGGATTTAGTGTCGTCTTGTTTAGTCTATATGATTAAAAAACAACGCGGTTTAGAATATGGGGACGATGAACAATCTTTCTATACTCAATTAAGAACCCATATGGGCAACGATAACGCCGCTAGAACGGTTAGAATGGGCGGCCCACGTATGCCGTTTATAGGCGTAAACGTACCGGATGGGAATTTTGCGGGCTTCTCATAATGGGAAGGCGCCAAAATGAGGCAATAGCCAGGGCTTTAGATGCCCCCGTAGGCGGATGGAATGCCAAAGACTCTTTAGATTCAATGAAGGAAAACCAGGCGGTGGACCTGGTTAACTGGTTTCCCTCTACCGATTCGGTAATAGGGCGCCGGGGTTTTCGTACTTATTCCACTGGTTTGGCCGGGGAAGTTGAAACGGTGGCCGAATTTGAGTCCGGCAATATAAACCAGCTAATAGCCGGTGCCGGTGGTTCCCTTTATAATTCTACTGTTTTAGGCCCCGCGGTTTCCCTTAAAGCCGGATTTGTTAACAACCAATGGCAGCATGTAAATTTTGATTCTAAACTAGGTTTGGTAAATGGAACCGATTTGCCCCAACAATG